>Ga0256827_10001042_pt1 | contig 17510 bp, 16 predicted proteins | sample CV84metaG_FD_185977 | JGI IMG/M metagenome (GOLD analysis project Ga0256827, IMG submission 185977) | Hydrothermal vent microbial communities from East Pacific Rise, Pacific Ocean - CV84 | ecosystem: Environmental > Aquatic > Marine > Hydrothermal vents | place: Pacific Ocean: East Pacific Rise... | reverse complement strand
TTAAAATTAATATTTTTCAATAATTACTTCTGCTCCATTAAACTTTTAGAAACCCCAATAAGTATCAACATCAAGGGTAATACTTGTAGTTTAAAACGAACTGCCATACCTAGGTTAGTAGGGGGGAGATAATTACATACAGCAGTGACCATGAAAAAAATAGTACAATGCTAATAACTAACCAAGATATAAAACCTAAAATAAGTTCAAAGTATGGAAAAGATTCATAGGTTCCTCTATATCTAGGTAAAAAATTTTTTGACTTAAGATTTCAAAATTTGTAATAAATATTAGAAATAAAGTTATACCTATAGTAATAATAAAAAAATTATATTTTTATGTCCCATTTTTCCTTCCACATCTCAAACATTAAAATAAACCATAAAAGAGAAAGATTTATATTTTCTCCTGCATAAAGTTGTTTTTTTATATCTAGTATAGCGTCTACTTTATAAATATTTGAGATTATAAGTCTATCTCTACTTAAATAGAAATCTAACTCTTCTTTTAAATCATTTCTTAACCACTCATATAAAGGTACTTGAAACCCAGATTTTGGTCGTTCTATTAGTTCTTTTGGTATATATTTGTAGAGTATTTTTTTTAGTAGATATTTCCCATTATTATTTTTATATTTTATATCTTGAGGTATTTGTACTGTAAATTCTATAATTTTATGGTCAATAAGTGGTTCTCTAGCCTCTATACTTACATTCATTGAAGCTCTATCAACCTTTGTAAGTATGTCATCAGCCATATAGGTTTTATAATCTATAAGAGTCATTTGCTCTAGTTCTGATAGATTTCCAATAGTTTTAAAAGTATTGAATTCTGTAAGAGTAAAATCTATAGAGTTATCAATTAATATATCATTTAGTGTTTTATTGTCTACATATGAACTAGCATTAATAAATGATTCACCTATACTATTGGATGCTAATGCATTTTTAAATTTTTGATATTTATCTTTTATATTTTTCTGTTTTTTTGACTCTGGTAGTAAATTATTTATTTTTTCAACACTTTCTGCACTCATAAAGGTTGTAATAGTTTTTAATAGAGTATTTTTTATAGGTGATTTTTGTAATTTAATCATTTTCTCTAAAGCAAAATATTTACTATATCCAATAAAAGCCTCATCTCCTCCATCTCCAGAGAGAACAACAGATACTTTTTCTTTTGCAAGTTTTGAGACAAGAAATGTAGGAATAGCTGAGCTATCACCAAATGGTTCATCATACATAGTGGATAAATCTTTTATTACTTCTAGCATGTCATCTTTAGTACAATAGTATTCTGTATGTTCTGTACCTAAGTATTGGGCTATCTCTTTAGCAAAATTAGCTTCATTAAAGTCTTTCTCTTCAAATCCTATAGTAAAAGTCTTTAAAGGAGTTTTAGATTTTTTTTGTAAAAGTGCTGTTACTAAAGAGCTATCTATTCCACCACTTAAAAAGACTCCTACAGGAACATCTGAAACCATTCTAAGTTCAAAAGATTCTATTAAAATAGATTCTAATTCATTTAAAATATCCTCTTCACTTTTTTTTATTTTTTCTTTTTGATAAAAACTATCTATAGACCAATAGAGATTTTCTTGATAGGAATTATCTTTACAATCTACTACTAAATAGTGACCTGCTTTTAGTTTATGTGTATTTTCAAAAATTGTTAAAGGGGCAGGAATATATCCAAATCTAAAATAATAAGGTAGAGATCTTTTATTGATACTCTTTGGAAAAGAGGGATGTTGATAAAAGGTTTTTAATTCACTTCCAAATAAAAATAACTTATCTGATTGATAATAATATAGAGGTTTTACTCCTGCTCTATCTCTAAAAATATATATTTTTTCATGCATATTATCATAAATAGCAAAAGCAAACATTCCTCTAAATTTATCAACACATTTTACACCCCAAGCATGAAAAGCTTTTAGAATAACTTCTGTATCTGTATGTGAATCAAACTTATACCCTAATGTTATCAACTCTTTTTTTATAGATACAAAATTATATACCTCTCCATTATGAATGATAGTTAAATGTTTATAATAGATAGGTTGGGAACCTAAAGGGGAAAGGTCTAAAATAGATAATCGTCTATGCCCAAGAGCTAAATTAAAATCATTGGTTTCATAAAATTTTGAACCTATACTATTTGGACCTCGATAAGAGATACTATCTCTCATATTTTTTAAAATAGCTTGTGATGTTTCTTTATTTTGGTCTATAAATCCTATTATTCCACACATGATTTAATCTCTTTCTCTAAAAAAATTAACAATTCTTTCACATGCTCTACCATTCCCATAGGGGTTGTGTGCTTTACTCATTATGGCATATGACATAGGGTCAGATAATAGTTTTTGAGCTTCATAAATAATTTTTTCTTTATTGGTTCCAACCAGTTTAACTGTACCAGCATTTAGAGCTTCTGGTCGTTCTGTTGTTTCTCTCATCACAAGTACAGGTTTACCTAAACTAGGAGCTTCTTCTTGTACTCCTCCACTATCTGTAATGATAAAGTATGATTTATCCATAAGATAGATAAATTGTTCATATTGAAGTGGTTTAATTAAAAATATATTAGATATATTTGAGAGTATATCTTTTACCGGTTTTTGTACATTAGGATTTAAATGTACAGGATAGACAATATCAATTTCTGAATTATTAAGAGCAATTTCCTTTAGTGCTTCACAAATATTTATAAATCCCTCTCCATGATTTTCTCTTCGATGTCCTGTCACTAAAATTATTTTTTTGTTATTTTTTATTTTATAGTTCAAATTTGATAATTGTTCTATAATCTTTAATTCTATTTTTTTATTGGTTTTTATTTTACTTAATGCTAAAAATAGTGCATCAATAACTGTATTCCCTGTAACAACAATATTTATAGACTTTTTATTTTCTTTTAGAAGATTTTCTCTGCTAGTATTTGTGGGAGCAAAATGATAATTTGTTAGTATACCAGTAATTTGTCTATTTGCTTCTTCTGGCCAAGGGTTATACATATTGTCTGTTCTTAGCCCAGCTTCTATATGTCCAACTTTTATTTTTTGATAAAATGTAGCAAGACTTGTAGCCAATGTTGTTGTAGTATCTCCATGAACTAATACCACATCAGGCTTAAAATCATTGAGTACATTTTTTATACCTAGTAATACATTTGTTGTAATATCATATAAATCTTGATTAGGTTTCATTAAATCTAAATCATAATCAGGTTTAATCTCAAATAGATTAAGTACTTGATCTAACATCTCTCGATGTTGTGCTGTTACACATACTTTTATACAAAAGGATGATGTGTCTTTTTGAAATTCTTTTACAAGAGGTGCCATTTTTATGGCTTCTGGTCGTGTCCCAAATACTAATAATACTTTTTTCATTTTTTTTTCACCTTTTTTTGTAAAATATTCATTGAAAAAACTATAAAAATTAATTCAAAAGTAAATCTATATCGTGCTGCTGTTCCATAGTTAAATACAATTATTCCATAAATCATCATAGCTATAAAAAAATAAATTAATAAAAAATTAATAAATTTATCTTTGACTATTAATTGTTCTTTAATTATTTTATAAATCAAATAAAATACAAATATATTTTCAAAAGATTGAAATAGTTGTAGTGCACTGGTACTTTCCCAGGGGAGAGGTTTTAGAATCATATAGAATGCTCCTAAAATTCCTTCGAAAATTAAATCACTATATGTTTGTAATGGAATGTAATATTCTGCTTTACCACCATCTTCTATATACATATTATAGCGAATTAAATTCAAGGTATCTATACTAACTAAACTCAAAACAATATAAAAAAGTCCAATAGAAAAAATTAATTTAATAAATGTTCTAAAAGAAAAAAAAGAACCTTTTTTTAATATTTGAAATACGAATAAAGATAATATATAAATATAGAAATTTTGATATTTGATCCATAGCAAAGGTAATGAAAAAATAATTGAAAAAATGAGTTTTTCTTTATATAGTAGATATATACTAATAATCATAAAAAATAAAATCCAAATATCTCTTAAAGCTACACCTGCATAGATAGCAAAACTTGGGAATAAAAGATAAAACAATAAAGCATTTTCTTGCAATATTTCTTTTTTATATAAAAAAATAAATATTAAAGTGTAAAGCATAAAATTAATCATAGCTAATGAAAAAAGTGAATGAATGTAAGGAATAGGAAACAGTGCAAATAATAGCGAAGCATAAAGAAGATTTCCTCCCTCTGTATAATAATTAGCTAAAGTAAAATCGAAAGTTTCTCTTATAGTAGATGCTGTATTAAAGTATCTAAATTGATCTGGCATATAATGTGCAGAAAATAAAACATCATTTAATAAAAAAATCAAAACAAAGTGTCCAAAAATAATTAAATAATATTTTATAGGTATATTAAATATATTAAAAAGAATAAAAGTTATGTTAATTGTATATAAAATATTAAAAAATTCCATAATAATTCCTATTTAATTTTTTTTAATGTATTTAATGTCATTTTTTGATAAGAGAAATTGGTTTTATCAAAATTATTTTTTTTTATATTAAAATTATAAATTTTATTAATCCACTCATTTACTTCAAAAGTATCTACCTTTATATCTATAAATTCATTAGGTACTTCAAGTTTACTATAGGCTATCGTAGTTAGACCTGATAACTTGGCTTCTAATAGAGAATATGAAAAAGATTCTTTTGTAGATGTATGCATATAGTATTGATGTTTAGGTAATTCTTTTATAACATCTTCATATCCCAAACGACCTAATAAAGTAACATTCTTTATCTTATTTTTATGTATAAACTCTAATAGCTCTTTTTTTTGAGGTCCATCTCCCACTATTGTAAGAGTATAACTATCCTTCACTTCTAATTCTTTAAATACTTGTAATAAAAATTTAATATTTTTTCTAGCTTCAAGTGAACCTACAAAAACAATGGACTTATTAGTATTTCTATGTGATGAGAACTTACCTATATCAACTCCAAGTTCTACTATATTTATATTTTTTTTCAATCCTAAAGGCTTTAATCGAGATACAAGAAAATATTTATAAGGCTTTGATACAGTAATAAGATTGGTTTCTATTCCATTCACTATTTCAGATTCTTTCTTTTCAAGCTTAATTCTATCTTTTTCCTTCACATCAAATGCTTGTAAATTATCACTCCATAATGCATGTAACACTACTATAGATTCTTTGTCAGATTTCCAATATGTATATATATCCTCAAATATTTCCATATCAGAACTATTTTTGTAAAAAAATCTATAAAGATATTTTATTAAATTTTGTTTATATAAAAATCCTAATGGGAAATTTAATTGATTACCTATTTTTTCAATAATATGAGGCAAATATCTTAATAAGAAAGGCAAATTATTTAATGTAATTATATTAACATTATAACCTAGTTCTTCAAGACCTTTAGATAAATTAACTACATGAAAATAAGCTCCACCTACACGATGATTAAATCCAGCATAATAGATATTTATTTTTTTATTCATGCGTATTAATCTTTAATAATTTAAAATGTTCAGAGATAACATTATCTTCAGAGAAAGGTTCAATTGCTTCATCTAAAAGTTTTTTTGATATAGGTTTACTAAGAGCTTCTTCAATTCCCTTTGCTAAAGCTTTTGGATTACGCATAGGAACAAGATAACCATATTTTCCATTTTGAAGTACTTCTTTTGGTCCAGTTGGACAATCTGTTGATACAGGAGTACATCCACACATCATTGCTTCAATTAAAACATTTGGTAATCCTTCCACATAAGATGATAATACAAAAACATCAGCTTTTCTAAAATATTTTAATGGATTTGCAACATAGCCAAGTAAAGTAATATTATCATTTAAATTTAATGATTGAATTAAATTTTCTAATTCTAATTTCATAGAACCTTCTCCTAAAATAACCAGATGAGCTTTTTTAGATTTTAAAAGTTCAGACATAGATAAAATAAGATCACTAAAGCCTTTCCACGGTTCTAGCATTCCTGCTGCAATAATAATAGAACCACCTTGAAATAAATATTGGTCTTTTTCAGGGATATCTTCAATTATCCTTTTTTTAGATTCTTTATCAACAATAATATTATAGACACAAGTATGTTTTGTTTTAATAAAAATTTCTTCATATTGCTTAACCATATCTTTAGAAACACATGTTAAAACATCTATTTTAGGCATTAATATTTTCATTAATTGCTTTAAAATCCAACGCTTAGAAAATAGTTTATTTGAATAGGTATCAAAAGGAGTTACTCTAGAAGAAGCACTAATTTTAATATCTAATCCTGTTATTAAAATCGCCAATGTTACAATAGCATTTAAATGATCTCCTGCAGTAAATACAATATTAGGCTTTTCTTTTTTAAAATAAGTTACTAAAGGAAGTATCATATTTATCACACGTAACTTATTTAAAGTATGCACTTTTACACCATCAATGTTAGGTTCTTGATTACCTTCATTTACATAACCTATAATATATTCTACAGTATGTCCACGGGAAGCCAATGCTCGTGCAAATCGTAATTGAGCAAGAGGAACACCAGATATTCCAAATCGAGAAGTAATTACAGTAATTTTCATTTTTTGTCCTTTATAATATTTTTCATTCTATCTTTCGCTGACTTAAGAGAATAACTCTCTTCATAAATTTTTCGAAGTTTCAAATAAAATGAAGAAATTACTTTTTTTTCTTCGTTATTTATAGCTGTTATAAACTCATTATCAGTTGTACATATAAGACCTACTTCATTTATAATATCTTCATATCCAACAAAAGCTTCTGGTGTTCCAATAATTTTTTTCCCATACATCAATGCTTCTGCTACTTTTGTTTTCATGCCAGAACCATCAAATATTGGTGCAATTATAAAAGTAGCATCATGATACCACTGAGAAAGATCTTCTACTTCACCTATCACAATAACTTTATCATTCAGTTCTAATTCACTTCTAAATTTTTCAAATCCTCTACCAACTATATAAGTTTTTATATGAAGAGAAGGAGCTACATTTTTAACAAACCATGTAATTCCAACTCTATTGGCATAAAACGTACCACCAACAAATAAAACAAATTTTTCTTTAATTTCATGTACTAAAGATGTATGGTTTGATGGTAACTTATCTTCTAAAGCCATCGGATAAATATCTGTAGCTGATTCTCCATATGTTTTTTGAAGTAATTGACTATCTCTTTCGTTAATACAAATAATTTTATCACTATATTTAACAGCTTTTTTTTCTGCTAAATAATTTACAATATATACGGCTAATGTATGTAATCTATAGTTTTGCTTCAATGAATCCAAAAAAAATTTAGACTCTACATTATGAAAAAAAGTATAAATCCTAACTTGTGGATACTTTACTTTAATTCTTTTTGCTAATTCACCAAGATTTGAGCCATCAATAAATACTTTTTCAATATTTTTAGTTTTTATTTCATTTAAAACTTTTCTAATAAGTTTAGAAGAAATACCATCAATATGACCATTAAAGGCTTTTATTTTTTCCGTTATACTCTTCATTGGTTCTTTAGGTAATTCTAATAATATACAGTTATTTTTATAAATTTGTTTTAAAATATCATGGTTTAACTTACAAAGAAGTTCTCTTCCCCCTTTAGGAAACGGATCAATTTTATTTGTTAATAATAAAATTTTATTCATGTTTGTCCTTTAATTCTTTAATAGAAATATCTTTAGCTATTTCTTTAAAAATAATAAAAGATGCTTTTTTTGTTATATGATCTTGATTTGCAAAAGATGATTCATTATTTTCAAAAAAATATCGAAAATCTAATTTTTTAATATTATATTTTTTGCATAATTCATTTACAAAGTTTTCTACAATTATATTATTTTTATCATTTATCTGAGAAAGATACTCTATTGTTTGAGGATAATAAATTAAATAGACTTGAACGTTTTGTGTTTGTGCTTTTTGAATTATTCTATTGTAATAACTTAGAGTGTCACCATCAATTTTAGAGGGTGTATCTAAATAATATGAATGAATACGTTTTTTTGCTTTTTCTCGTTTCTCTTTTGATGTGAGTGTTAGCCAAGAATTTGTTTCAGTTTTTTTCTCACCACGATTTCTCAAATAATTTTGAAATAGTTTTCTATGTAGTACAGGTGCGATATCAGATTGTAAAGATAATAATATATGCTTCTTACTAGTATTTGTATAAACAATTTTTTCATTAAATGGTTCATTAACATGTTTAAGTAAATAAAGATATTGCTCAGGCATTTGAGTATCTAGTAAATGAGTATAACGTAATACGCTAATATGATCAACTTCCAATAAAAGTATTTTTAAATTAGATGCATAATCTAATAAATGTGTTGCTTTAGCATAAGCTACTTGAGGATACCAAGTAGAAGGAGCTCCATAATTAAAAAATGTTTCTTCTTTACTTGTTAATCCATTAGCAGTATGTGAAGTTCCTATCGCAGCAATTTTAATATTTCTTCCATTATCTTTTATAAAATTAAATATTTTAGCTGAACGATCATTTTTTAAAACATAATGTGAAAAATTTTCAAAATAAGTGATATGTAAAATAATTAAAAATGACAATATAAATAATATGGTCAAAACAAAAAACTTATTTTTAAAAGTTAAAATATAAAAATTCAATATCGTACCTCCAATATACATTTGCTAAGAAGTTATAAAATAAAATTAGTATTATAAAAATCCATGAAGAAAATGTCGGTTTAAAGTTCTTTAAAAGTTCATTACTATTTCTCATCGTTAATATTCCCAAAAATGTTAAAAATAACAGTATTATCATTAAAATATTTGAAAATGGTATACTCAACAATGTTACTGCTTCAGAATGAATGAGTGAATCAAGAAAACTTAAATTAAGATCCCATAAATATTTTATAATGACTTCTTTTATAAAAAGTAAAAAAGAAGTAATATCAATATCTACCATTCCTTTCAAGACTTTCAATGCATCATCCCACTCTTTTGCTCTAAAAAATATCCATGCGATATTTACAAAATTGAAAGTAATAAACCATGCTAAAATACTGTGCATCTTAAATCCAAGTTGTTTCCATAGTCTATTTATAACTAATGCAAACCCATGTAAAAAGCCCCAAAAGATAAATGTCCATCCTGCACCATGCCAAATACCTCCTAAAATAAATGTTGCCATAAGATTATTGTAGGTTCTGATATTGCCTTTTCTATTACCTCCCAAAGGAATATAAATATAATCCTTTAAAAAACGACTTAAAGTAATATGCCAACGTTTCCAAAAGTCCTGTATATTTATAGCTTTATAGGGTGAATTAAAATTAATTGGTAATTTAATATTGAAGAGTAAAGCAGCACCTATAGCCATATCCGTATAACCAGAAAAATCAAAATAAAGTTGGAATGTATAGCTTAAACTTGTTATCCAAGCTTCAATAAAATTTAAAACTTCTGTTTGATCAAAACCATAATTAGCCCATTTAGCAAAAGTATCTGCAATGACTACTTTTTTAAAAAGCCCTATAGTGAAAATGAATAATCCCATAGCTATATTTTTATAATTTTTAATCAAATTCCATCTTGAAGCGAATTGAGGCATCATCTCTTTATGATGCACTATTGGACCAGCTATAAGTTGTGGAAAAAAAGTTACAAAAAGTGCATAATTTAAAAAATTATACTCTTTTGTCTCTCCTCTATAAGAGTCAACTAAATAAGCTATTTGTTGGAAAGTAAAGAAACTAATAGCTAGAGGTAAAGCTAAATCTAATGTAGGAATATTACTCTTACCAAAATAGTTAATATTTTCAATAAAAAAATCAGCATATTTAAAATAACCCAAAAATAATAAATTAGAGAAAATACCAAAAGTTAATAAACTCTTTTTATTTATTTTTAGATTAAAGACTTTATTACTTAATCTATTCCCTATAATATAGTTAAATAGCATAGAACTCAAGATAAGAGGTAAATAAATAATATTCCACCAAGAATAAAAAAACAATGAAGCAAAAATAAGAAATCCTTTTGCTCCTACTATCAATCTTTTATTTATAAGAAAAAAGTATATAAAAAAAGTAATTGGTAAAAATATAAATATAAACTCATAACTATTAAATAACATTCATGAAATCCTTTTTCATCTATATCTACCTACGGTTGCTAAATATAATTTAACAAAAACTTTCTTAACTATCAATGGCATAAAATCAAATCGTATCAGGAATATCAGAATATTATTATGTATATATGGTTCAAAATGTTTAGATATCTGTTTAAAAGAATGGTTCCATCCCCACAAACTTAACATTTTTTTCTGATTTAAATGCTGTAAATAGCCTAAAAATCTTTTTTTATCTTTATTCTCAATACAAGATAACTGTTTTTCAATTCTTGTACTTAATGACAAAAATGAAAAATCTGTTTCATCTAGTCCTGTAGCACACAGACTGCCTAGTGTATTGACATGAATGATAGATAGTATCTTCCTAAGATGACCGACAGTAGGATATAAACAAGCAATTTTATACCATACTTCTCTATCTTCTGATCTCTTCATCGACTCATTAAATAAAAAATCTTTGTTATTAAAAATACTTTTTTTAATAACTACCGTACTAGAAGTGATGGACAACCCATCAATAATAGCTTCAAGAGCATCATCAAGTACATCGTTATAAGGATATATAATTTGTTCTACCCTTTTACCACCTTCAACTCTATATCCAGTGCATGACCAAAGAACATCAGGATTTTTACTATGAAACTCATAGTGATTTTTTAGTTTTTTAAGCAACCACTCATCATCAGCATCAAGAAAAGCTATAAATGCTCCTTTAGCCTCTTTTATACCTCTGTTTCTTGCTTTTGAAGGTCCGCCATTTTCCTGACGGATTAAACGAATACGAGGGTCGTTTATAGACTCAACTATTTCACAACTTTTATCTTTTGATCCATCATCAATTATAATAATCTCAAAATCAGTGAATGTTTGATTTAGCACACTCTCTATAGTTCTTTTGATATATTTTTCTTTATTATAAAGTGGTATTACTACACTAAATTTTTTATTATTCATGCTCAATCTCTATTTTTCTTAAATAAATTTAATGTAGTAATAAATCTTGTTTTGAGCCCTCGTAGATACAAGCCAGTATCTACACCAAAAAGTCTAACAATCCAACGAGAACTTGGTTTAAATGCTATCACTGGTTCATCATAACCTAACTCTCTAATCAACTCTAATACTTCTTTCTTCAGTTCTTTATCTAAAGGGTAATAATCTCTATAAACTACCGAATACAAAGAAGCAATAGCTTTGTGTAAAGAGTGCTCATCTAAATCTTCTTTAACGAGGTTAGTATATAGCTGATAGGAATTCAGTTGTGAACGTATGGTAGTATATGATTTTTTTGAAGTTATACTAGAGGAAATACCTTTTCTATAGTATACGATACTGGATTGAACAAAAATAATTTTATTAGCCGCATAGGCAACTCTTGCAAAGAACTCACCATCTTGATTTCTTATCAAAGATTCATTCCATTTACCAACTTTTAAATGTAATGATTTTGATATTAACCATGATTGACCAATAATATATTCTATATTTTCCCATGACTCTTTTAGAAATAGAAATTTGTCATCGTAACTTTTATTAATAATTTGATTTTTAAATGTTGCATTTTCAATAGAATTAAAAAATCTCATCCATTTTCCTATTGCTACAATGTCATCTTGAAAGTCATATTGTTTTAATGCTTTTATTTGTGATAATATTTTATCATGATGCATGATATCATCAGCATCAAAGTACTGTATATATTCCCCTTTTGACATTTCAAAAGCTTTATTCCTAGCTACTTGTGCTCCACTATTTTCTTGTGTATAAACTTTTATATCTTTATGTAGTTTTTCATACTCTCTAGCCATTTTAAGACTAGTGTCAGTCGAACCATCATCCACTATGATGATTTCTATATTCTCATATGTCTGAGCTAGTAAAGATTCCATCGTTTCTGAAAAATATTCTTCTGCATTATAGAGTGGTATCAGTATGGATACTGATGGATAGTTATTTATCATTTTTTTTCCTTCTTCCTATAAGCTCAATTACTATCTTTGTAAATTTATGATTAAAATAAATATTTAAGATAAGTATACTACTAGTCATAACTATTATAGTTAAACTAGCATCCAAATAAATATTTTTTATATTAAATAAAAAGCTTATTGCATAAGCAGATAAACCAGCAATTACAGCAAAAATAAATGGTTTGATAATTTGCCAAAAATACTCTTTAAAAGTAGCTCCACATAATGGTTTAACCATAAAATACCAATTAGGAATAGATATAGCAATCATTAAACTAAGTAAGCTATAGGTTACTCCTTTAAGTCCCCAATGGCTACCCATATAAATGGTAATAGGAAAAAATAAGAATAGACCAAGATTCCAATAAAAACCAAGATCGGCACGACCTCTTGCTAACTGTAAAGAACCTATTGGATTACCTGTAGAACGGATAGCTCCATAAAGAGATAATACTTGTAATACATTTATACTATCACTCCATTTTTTTCCAAATAGAGTTAAAATAATAGGTTCAGCCAAAATAGCTATTAGAACATAAATAGGAAAATTAACAGAAGAAAGATAATTAATCGTTTTTAGATAAATACTTTTTAACTGAATAGTATCATTTTGAACTTTTGCCATTATAGGGAAAGTAACTCTTGTTATGATAGGGTTAATAATCTGTGCTGGACGCATAGAAAGATTTTTAGCAACTGTATAGATTCCAAGTGCTTCTACCCCCAAAAGCTTACCTATTAATATCGTGTCAAACTGAGAATTAAAATAATTCAAAGTTCTCTCTCCCATTTGAAATGCTCCAAACGATAACATAGAAGTTATTTCACGATATTTAAAAATAAGGGAAGGTCGATGTTCTTTTATACCTATAAAAATATTCATAAAACTACTAACAATAGTACTAATAAGCGAAGAATATACTAAAGAATATACACCATATCCATACATAGCTAGACTTATAGCTATAATTAGTCCTATCGATACGGATAAAATACCTATCTTTGCCATAGTATTGAACCTTAGTGCTTTTTGAAACAATAGTCCATATTGGCTACCAAGAGAAGATATGACAAAATTTAATGCTAAAAGTTGAATAATAGGGACGAGTTCAGCTTCATTATAAAAGTTTGCTAAGAATGGTGCAAGACTGTATATGATGATAAATAGAACAAGACCTGAAGCGATATTTAACCAGTAAAGGCTGGATAACTGTACATGTGTAATATCTTGTTTATGAATAATAGAAGCACTGATACCTAAGTCTAAAAAAAGAGCACTAAAGCCTATGATAATAGTGACAATAGCCATTAATCCAAAGTCAGATGGTTCTAGATAGTGAGCTAATACAGATAACTGAACTATTTGAATAACAGCAATTATAATAGATGACATACTTGTCCATTTTATTCCACTTAGTGTTTTTTGTTTTAAATTCATTTAATTATAAAACTTTTTTAATATTTTAATAATTTTTATAGTTTTTTCTTTTTCTAAACCATAGTACAGTGGCAATCGTATTAATCTTTCACTCTCTTTTATTGTAAATATATCTTTACCAAAAAATTTACCAAATTTTAAGCCAGCAGGAGAACTATGTAAAGGTACATAATGAAAAACAGATAAAATATCATTTTCCAATAAAAAATTTAAAAGTTTTGTTCGTTCATCTAAGTTTTTAACTTTTATATAAAACATATGAGCGTTATGAATACATACATTTGGAATAATAGGTAAAGTAATAAAACCTTTTTTTTCTAATTCTTCGAGGTTTTCATAATAATATTGCCAAGTTTTTAATCTATTTTGATTAATCATATCAGCTTTTTCTAATTGTCCCCATAAGTAAGCAGCACTAACATCATTCATAAGATAGCTACTCCCTATATCTACCCAAGAATATTTATCTACCATACCTCGAAAAAACAAACTTCTATTTGTACCTTTTTCTCTAATTATTTCAGCACGATTAATAAAATTTTCATCATTTATTATTAGAAGTCCTCCTTCTCCTGCACTTGTATAGTTTTTAGTCTCATGAAAGCTAAATGTACCTAAATGACCTATCGTACCAAGTGGTTTATTTTTATAAGTACTCATCATACCTTGTGCTGCATCTTCTACTACAAAAAGATTATATTTTTCAGCTAACATCATAATAGTATCCATCTCGCAACCTACACCAGCATAGTGTACAGGAACAATTGCTTTTGTTTTATCTGTTATTGCTTTTTCTATCTTTGTTTCATCTATGTTCATAGTATCTGGTCGTATATCTACAAATACTATTTTCGCACCTCTTAATACAAATGCATTTGCAGTGCTTACAAAAGTATATGATGGCATTATCACTTCATCACCTTCTTGTATATCAATTAAAATTGCTGCCATTTCAAGGGCATGTGTACAAGATGTAGTTAAAAGTGATTTTTTACATTGTAATTTTTTTTCAAACCACTGATGACACTTTTTTGTAAATTGTCCATCTCCTGATATTTTGGCACTATTGATAGATTGTAAAATGTATTGTTCTTCATTTCCTGTTAATGGTGGTTTGTTAAATGGTGTCATTTTTATCCTTAAATCTACTTCTAAAATTTATTATCAAATTATTATCATTTTCATCTCTAATATCAATTAATTTAATAAGTCCTTTTTTACAGACTATTATAGGGCTATCTTGTATAAAAATGACTTTTCCAATATGTCTATTTCTATTTTCTACTTTTACATCATCAACTACTTCAACATCTATAAACTTTACAATCTTACCATTTAGATATGCTTTAGCATTATCATAAGGATAGCTTGTAGCATCTACAAATCTTTTAATTTTCTTAGCACTCCAATTTTGATAATCAATAAAATAATCTTCACTATTAAGCCACATACTATAAGTCGCTTTACTTTCATCTTGTTTTTGTCGTGGTAACTGTTTATCTTGTAATATATGAGTATAAATATCTTCTACTAAATCATAATATAATGGTTTAATATTTTCTATTACTTTATTAATTTTTATAGGATAGTTTATACTCATACTTTTTTGCATAATTATATCACCTCTATCATATTCGTTACTAGCAAACAAAGCTGTTACTCCCCCCCGATTTTCATTTGAAACAAGAGAGTTAACTAACGGTGCAAAGCCTCTATATTTTGGAAGTAATGAGTCATGAAACACTATTAAATTATCACTACTTGATATTATCCATCTCCAACCTATAGCAAATTTGTATCCAAGAAAATTTTTTTCTTTGTTTAAAAAATTACTATTTCTATCAAAAAAAGTAATTTTGTGTTTTTTACATAATTGTTTTATCTCTTTAAAATAATCTTTTTTTATATTTTTGTCAATACTACTTACTATATACTCAATATTTGAAGAACTAAACTTTTTTATAAATTTTTTAAGTGTATAAAATCCTTTTTTATTCATAATGTAGAATGCTATTTTTTTATCCATCTAATTCTCCATATTTTAAATATTGTTGTTCAGATTTTAATAAATCTTTTTTTCTTTGCATGGTTTTTTTAGTAGGATGTCCTAAATAAATATTCCAACTTTGGAAAGTAATGTTTGGTATTATAATACTTACAGCACTTATACTATTATATTTTTTTAATATTGTTCGATTTTCTAAAGTTTGACTACTATAATAATTATTTTGAGTAAATACTTGTATTGGTGAGAAATTTTTAAATACGATTCCTTTTTCTCTACTTGAAACTATAGATAAATTATCAATATATTTAAATTCGAATTGCTTTAATTCTTTTAGTGTGTAATATCTCATAACCTAATTACTCTTAAATAATATTTTTAATTGTTTTAAATAGTTTTCTTCTGAAAAATATTCTTGTATTTTTACTTGATTTAATTTTTTCTCTTTATTGCTTAATATGTTTAATTTAATATTACTTATATCATACACTTTTACATTTATATCTTTAAATAGATTCCAAGGTGTAATATCATTTCTCATATATACTTTTTTCCCAAGTCCAAGAAGGGTTATAATATTTCCCATTGCTTGTTGTCTTTTATGTGCAAATATAGCTATATCTATATGCCCTAAAAAATCTAAATACTTATCAAACTCCATAAACTCTGTCATTGGATGAAATTTATCTTTAAATAATTTTTTACCTTTTATTGTAACTTTACGAGCATACTCTTTATTCCCATAGGACAATGGTACATATATATTTATGTTTTCATTTTTATATTTTTTAAGTTTTTCAAATATTTTTATATGATTGTTTGTAGAGTCAGCAGAATTCCCTACCTGTATATTTATGGTTTTATTTATTTTTTCTTTTAGGCTATATTCTTTATATATGTTGCTAGGGTACATAAAACATTCATAATGTTGACCTGTAGCCCCATACCATTTTTTAGCAAGTTCAAAGTCGCCTTTAATGTATGTAACAAGTCCTCCCATAAGTTTGATAACTCTTTTTTTTCGATATCTAAAAAAAGTATTTTTTATAGTTTGTTTAGTAAGTATATGAGCATATAAATCTCCACCCCACATTACCCAGAAAGATTTTTTTAAAAACTTTTGATGGAGGTATAAATAATTAATTAAATCATCTGAAAATAAGCTATGTAATATAACTTTATCAGCTTGTTTAAAATATGGAGTTAAAGTATTGGATAATTTTAATATGTTCTTTTTGCCAATATATAAATTATTAATATTGATTATATTATTTGCTTTAGGTATAAAAAAAACTTTTTCATCTCCTCCAGAAATAAAAATAAATAAGTGTTCAGTACTATTGAAATTTTTTTCTATAAAATCAATAAATGGTTTAATAAACTTGTCATTATTAATAATATGTACAACTTTATATTTTTTCATTATTATTTTTCCTTAGTTCTGATTTTTCTCAGATATAACTTAATAGTTTTAATAATTCTACTATCAAAATCTTTATCAGCTTTCCATTTAATTTTATTTTCAAGTTTAGTAGCATCATTAGTATAGTGTCTATTATATTTTGCTCTATTTTCTATAAAGGTAGTAAGTTCTTTATAGCTTTTGTCTGTTGGTACTTTTTTATTTAAAATAGAACAGATGGTATATACTATTTGAAATTTTGTTTTTTTATTTTTTCTATAAATATTGTAAGTATTTGTTTTTTTTTCTGTATTATTACTCACACCAATAAAAATCTTACCACCATTAGCAAAAGTAACCACAGAGGTTATAACTTCTTTCCAGAAAGAAGTTATAGCCCTTTCTCCATTGTTAATGAGTGATAAAGGTGATTGGCTCATAAACTATAGCCGACCATCACTATCATCCAAAATAGACTTAATATCAAAAACAACTTTGTCGTTATTTGATTTTAAATCTAATTGTTTATA
>Ga0256827_10001041_pt1 | contig 17510 bp, 12 predicted proteins | sample CV84metaG_FD_185977 | JGI IMG/M metagenome (GOLD analysis project Ga0256827, IMG submission 185977) | Hydrothermal vent microbial communities from East Pacific Rise, Pacific Ocean - CV84 | ecosystem: Environmental > Aquatic > Marine > Hydrothermal vents | place: Pacific Ocean: East Pacific Rise... | reverse complement strand
GATGGAAACACTGGAGGCACTTCCGAAGGAGGTGATAAGACAACAAAAGGAAAGAAAGTTGATACTGGAGGTAAGAAGGAGGGTGAAACTGGTGGGGGTGTCGATGCAACCCCTTATATTGGCGGAGCTCTCGGTGTTGGTAGCGAACTTATGTTCAGTGACAAATTTGGTACGTGGATGGGGAAAGATGGTGTAATACGTAGCCAAAATTGGGGTGGAAATGGAACTACCGGTGACAAGTTTAAATTTGCTGGAAAGGCAAGTAAATTTTTGAAATGGGGTGGTACTGCTATTGGTATTTATGGGGTAGCTGATACTTATGTTCAATACAAGCATAACGAAATTGATGGGACACAGTTAATCATAGAACAAATTTCTAATGCCATAGGTTTTATCCCCACATATGGTACAGCCTGGAGCATTGGATGGAATCTTGGACAAGATTTTGGACCAAGTACCTGGTATGGAAAGAATGATTATAAATGGTTTGAATAAATTGAAATGATGATACTATTTAAATACATATTTTGCAAAGTCTATTTCTTTTACGTTAAAGCATTTAAAGAAAAAGAAATACCCCATTGGTTTGCTGCATCTGTTGTAACACTTTTAATAGTTGTTAATATTATTTTTGTGGCTGATGGTCTACAATATTTAATCTATCCTGAGGTTAATAAATCAATTGATATTTATTACAAGTATTTTGCACTTGTTGTATTGGCAGGTGTTATGTTTTTTATAAACAGCAAGAATAGATATCTCAAGATTATTGAAGATTGCGAACAACTACCAAAAAGCAAAAAGAAGATTTTGGGCTACCTAAGTATTTTATATATTGTTGTAATATTCGTTGGTTTTTTCTGGATAGGAGAATTAATCAGGGATTATAATGTTTTATACAAATGATGGAAATCTAAATACCTTTGGTTATATTAACGCACTATGACATATTGGAATACCTAATTCTGCTTTACCTATTAGTTTTACCAAGAATAAGGGTTATACATGGTTCTTTTTTAAATTTTAATTGTTTTTATTATGAATTATAGTAGTCATATTTATGCTTTTGCTTTTATTATAATTCTTATTTTGTTTGTTAGATTTATTTTTAGGAAACAAGAGTTACATTTTAAATTGTTGAAGGAGATGTATCCGAACAAATTTAATAAAATAAATTCTATTTATAATCCATTATTTGGGTTTTATCTTTTCCAATTGGATATTGGTGATTATTTTTGGTTTGTAAGTCCTATGTTTTATTTTAGGAGTAAGCATAATAGAGAGTTAGATAGTTATTTAATTGATAAACTGATGTATAATAATAGTAGAATTATTTGGTGTATTTTTTTATTTATAGTTTGGTTTTTTATAGGTTTGTTTTTTCTGTTTTAGAAATTATTGGTTTAACGTGTAATCAATAACAAAATATATATTTTAACACTATTATTGTCTAAGATATTTGATAGTATATTAATTAATTTAAAAAATGGTAAGGGGAGTTTTTTGATTTAAGATTTAAGATCAACGATTTAAGATTTTAGAGGTTTTTGCCAATGCAAAGGCCACTGCTAAAGTTTGTTCAAGGCTAAAAAAATAAAGTAGAAAGAAATAAAAAAACCTCCAATCTCGCCGCTGAATAGTTGGGGGGGAGGAAACAAAAGCGGGCAATGGGAGGCCTTTGCGAGGAAGCATTTTTGTTTCTTGAATTTTTTGGCTCTTTTTGTTTCAAGACAAAAATGAGCGTTAAAGAAACGTTAGACCGACTATGGAGGACAAGGAGGAGTAGTTATATGTTTCCATAATATTGAGGATGTTTTTAGCTATTTTTCGATAGCGGATGTTTTTTTGTTACTTTTTTGCGCCAAAAAAGTAAAGGAAATAATTTGATTTAAGACAAAAATGAGCGTTAAAAAAGATTTAAGATCAACGATTTAAGATTTAAGAGGTTTTGCCACTGCAAAGGCCGCTACTAAAGCTTGTTTAAGGCTAAAGGCTAAGTTATAAAGTAAAAAAAACTTCTATTGCTATTTCTCCCCTACCTACCAGCAGGCAGGCTTAAGGGTTGGGGCAAAAAATGGCAAGGGAAGTTTTTTTGGAAGGAAGGAGGAAAAGGAGGGAGGAAAAGGAAAAAACGATTGAAGATTTAAGAAGTAAAAAGTAAAAAAAGTAAAACCTCTGCACCAAACCCAATTGCTTTGGGACAAAGCAAGCCCCGCCTTAGGAAAATGGCGTAAAGAAAAAAAAGAATGAAGATTTAAGATTAACGATTTAAGATTAACGATTTAAGATTTTAGAGGTATTGCCAATGCAAAGGCCTGTAGGAAGTATTAAAAGATATGATTTATTTTAAAAAAAGAAGTCCAAATCGCACATAAAATTATTAATATTGCATATATGAAAAATGTTTTAAAATTATTTCTTTTTCTAATTACATTATTACTTTGGTCCTGTGGTAGCGATATGAAATACCCTGAGGGTAAAACAGTTTTTCGCTATAACGAATCTGCAGGAATAAGCTCTCTCGACCCTGCTTTTGCTCGCGATCAGGCTAATATTTGGGCTGATAATCAGTTGTATAATGGCTTGGTGCAGCTTGATGAAAACCTTCATATTAAAGCAAGTATTGCAAGGGATTGGCAGATTTCTAATTCTGGAAAAACTTATACTTTTATTTTAAGAAATGATGTTTACTTCCATAATGATGCTGTTTTTAAAGAGAGTATTGGCCGTAAGGTAGATGCCTCAGATGTTGAGTATAGCCTGAAAAGAGTATTAGATATTAAAACCTTAAGTCCAGGTGCCGTCTGGCTGAAAAATATAATTGCAATAGATAGTAATAATGAGTTTCAGATAATAGCAATTAATGATACCACACTTTCAATACAACTTAAAGAAGCATTTTCGCCTTTTCTTGGGCGTTTGAGTATGCCATATTTTTCGGTTATTCCTCGCGAAGCAATAGAAGCTTATGGAAGTGATTTTGGTAGACATCCTGTGGGAACAGGTCCTTTCTACCTTAAGTTATGGAAAGAAGGAGTGAAGATGGTACTTTTGAAGAATGAGAGATATTTTGAGAAAGAAAATGGAGCTTCATTACCTTATCTCGATGCTGTAGCCATTAGTTTTATTATTGATAAGCAGTCGGTGTTTTTGGAGTTTATAAAGGGGAATATTGATTTTATGTCAGGTATTGATCCTAGCTATAAAGATGAGCTATTGCTTCCCAATGGAACTCTTAATCCAAAGTATAAAGACAAAATAAATCTTCAAACAAAGCCATATCTTAATACTGAATATCTTGCTTTTCAGATGGAGAATAATAAAGATACTATCTTGCTTGATAGTAGAATACGCAAAGCTTTAAACTATGGTTTCGATAGAAAGAAGATGATGCGATATTTGCGTAATAATATTGGTGTAGCAGGTAATAATGGTTTTGTACCTGTGGGAATGCCTGGTTTTGAGAAAGGCGAAACTAAAGGATATTATTACTCTCCTGATTCTACTTTAAAGCTATTAGCTGAGGCAGGATATCCTGAAGGTAGAGGATTGCCAATTATTACCCTTTCTACAACATCGGCTTATCTTGATATTTGCAAATACATTCAACAAGAACTAGGTAAACTTGGTGTTGAAATAGAAATAGATGTACACCAACCTGCTTCACTTCGTCAGATGGTTGCCAATAATAGAATTTCGTTCTTTCGAGGCTCATGGATAGCCGATTATGCAGACCCTGAAAATTATCTTGCCCTTTTTTATTCTCCCAATAAATCACCTGCTGGGGCTAATTATACTCATTTTTCTTCTGCTGAATTTGATGGGCTATATGAGGCTGCAAGAAGCGAAGTAAATGATAGTATCAGATATATAATGAACCTACAGATGGATAGTATCATTATAAGTCAAGCACCAGTAATCATTCTTTATTATGATCAAGTTCTTCGGTTTAGTTCTAAAAAAATACATAACTTTGGCATTAATTCAATGAATTTACTTAGTCTAAAAAATGTTAAAAAAGATATTCCATAATATATTAATAGGTTTTTTTCTGGTTTATACATTTGCTGCTACAGCTCAATCATATAGCTCTACTAATAATTTTCTTAAGAAGAAGTTTAATGTCAATTTCTGTGAGAATTTTAATGGTGTTTTGAAGTTTACGGTTAATAAATCTAGCTATTATAAGAATAGTAATCATGGGCTTATTTTGGTTTCAGATGATACGCTTGAGGTTAGAGAAAGAGTAGTCCTAAATCAGTTTGATGGAAATGATATTAGATTATTAAAATCATTCTCAATAGGTGATAATTGGGTAATAGTTTCTGCATATTTTAGTAAGAATCATAAGGAAGAGTATGTTTATCTCCAAATTATTAATTCGAAGGGTGAGAAAGTAACTGATAAGAAAAAGATATTTCAAATTAGTACTAATAAGAAGCTAGAAGATAATACCTATAAGTTTGCTCAATCTGAAAACAGAGCAAGATTTGTTGTGCTTGCCCAATCCAAAAGACAAACACACCTTGATTCTCTGGTATTTTGGATTAAAGCTTTTGATAATAGTTTGAATGAGATATCTTCAGACAGCAATAGTTTTGGCAAGAATATGATACATGCTGAAATAAAGGATGTTAGCTTGAGTAATAGTAATAATATTTATTTATTGGGAGAAGAGCTTTACGATGCTGACGAGTATAATGTAGCTGTAGTTTTTAGAAAGCACTATGAGTTATTTGCATATTCACACAATAGGATGAATCTATTCAGAAAGCAAGTAATAATAGAAGATAAATTTATCAATAGTATGGTTTTTACCCTTGTTAATGACTCCTTATATCTTGGTGGCTATTATTCTAAGCTAGGCTTTAGTACTATTGAAGGGGCATTTTCGATGAGGTATGCAAATGATAGTTTAAAGCTAAATTCAATTACAAAATTTCCATATTCTCTAATAAAACAATACCCAATTAAGAATTATATTGAGGATAGATTCTATGGAGAAATGTTTCGGTTTACAGCACAAAGTATGGAAATAGACTCTTGTGGAAACGTTTATATTATTGGCCAGAAGATAGATAAAACTATATTTTTTGGTAGCGAAAGGCAGAAAGGCTCATTATATGATTATGTGAATACTGCCATTTATAATTTCTCTGATGTTTTATTATTTAAGATTCAAAAGGATAGCAGTTGGTACAATATAATTAAAAAATATTCTTCAAAAGTATATGGTTATGGCCCTCATACAGTAAATCCTTACACTTATTCTTTTACTAATGATAAGTTTTACTTCCTTAATAATATTAAGAAATCAATTGATGGTTCAACTACTGGTAAGTTATTATATAAAGTTCAACTATTGAAAATTGATACCAAGGGTAAAAGAGAAGCTATAAAGGAAATTGATGGTATTTACAGCATAACAAATTATAGGGGAAATATAGAAAGCTTCCATGGTTCCATGTATATTTTAGTTAGAGTACCTCATGGCGAAAGAGAGGGCAGGATTGTAAAGATTAGTTTATAGTAATCTGCTTTTTAAGTTTACATTAAGGCTTATTCTCAAAATAATAAAATTCGTGTTTGGAGCTATTACTATGGAGATTCTGGTTACAATCAGGCAAAAGAAGAAATAATAATACACCATCACTATATGAATAAATAAAACAGAATACTATAATTTAATAAAGAGAATAGTTTTAACTAAGTGAATTAATAAGTTAGAATAGAAAAACACCTATCTAGTCACTTCATTTTTTCTCTTGACTTTTAGTAGCGTTTTAACTACCTTTGGATTTCAAATTAAACCTAAAAAATTATGATTCAATTTCCAGATTACTCTTACGATTATAAGTTGTTGATCAAGCACCTTCTTGATAGAACTTTAACATGGAATCCCAAGCAAGAGATTGTATATAGGGATAAGTTTAAATATGATTATATAGGACTGAATAAAAGAATTCGGCGATTAGCAAATCTTTTAACTAATATTGGTGTAGAACAAGGAGATGTTGTTGCTGTAATGGATTGGGATAGTCATCGCTATCTTGAGCATTATTTTGCAGTTCCTATGATTGGAGCGATATTACATACTGTAAATATTCGGCTTTCTCCTGAGCAAATGCTGTACACAATAAATCATGCAGAAGATAAAATATTAGTAGTTCATAAAGATTTTGAACCATTAATTAAAGCTATTAGTCCTAATTTTGAAACAGTAAAAAAGATAATATATATTGATGAGGGTGATAGTGATTTTGAGCCATCTTTTCCTTGTGAAGGAGAGTATGAAAAACTAATTGATAAGGAAAGTGAGGAATTTGAATTTCCTGAGTTTGATGAAAAGACTATAGCTACGTTATTCTATACTACGGGTACTACAGGAAATCCTAAAGGAGTATATTTTACTCATCGGCAGTTAGTATTGCATACAATTAGTGCAATGGGTGCTCTCAGTGCTATGCCAGACCCAGTAAGCTTTACTGTTAATGATGTATATATGCCTTTAACTCCAATGTTTCATGTACATGCTTGGGGAATTCCTTATTTAGCTACATGGATGGGAGTTAAACAAATATACCCAGGTCGTTACGATGAAACAATTGTAAAACTGCTATTGACTCATAAAGTTACTGTATCGCATTGTGTTCCTACTATTTTACAGATGGTAGTTGGCAATCCAGCAACTGAGCAGTTTGATTTCTCTAATTGGAAAGTAATTATTGGAGGTTCTGCCTTATCTAAAGGACTTGCAGAATTAGCATATAAGCGAAATATTAAGCTTATGACAGGTTATGGAATGTCGGAAACGGCACCAATTCTTTCATTAGCCAATTTTAAACCTGATATGAAAAATTTGAATCACGAAGAAGAAATAGATTTGATTACTAAAACGGGTTATCCTATTCCATTCGTTAAAGTTAAAATTGTTGATGAAGATAATAATGAAGTAAAAACAGGAGAAATAGGAGAAATTGTAGTTCGTACGCCATGGCTTACCAAAGGTTATTATAAGCTTGAGGAGAAATCTAAGGAGTTATGGAAAGGAGGTTGGTTACATACAGGCGATATTGCTTATCGTGATGAAGAGGGATATTTGAAGATTACAGATAGACTTAAAGATGTAATAAAATCTGGTGGAGAATGGGTTTCTTCCTTAGAATTAGAAAGCATGATTAGTAGGTGCCCTTCAATAGCTCAAGTAGCAGTTATTGGCGTGCCAGATGAAAAATGGGGAGAGCGTCCTGTAGCTTATGTCGTGCTTAAAACCAATGATGAAGAGATTCCAGGAACTTATTGTAAAAACACTTTACAGGTATTTGTGGATGCTGGTAAGATTGAAAAGTGGGCAATACCTGATAAGTTTATTGTTTTGGATGAAATTCCTAAAACTAGTGTAGGCAAAATTGATAAGAAACTACTTCGTAAAATGTATGCAGAGAGTTGATTATTAATAGTATAAGAATATGAAAGGCTGAGAGATCAGCCTTTTTTATTTAAACAACAATCAAGAATTTCGCATCATTGGTGAATTTCATATTATGTAGATATTTTCTATTTAAACATTCTAAATTAAGGTAAAAGATATAATAACTCTAAATAACTATTCAATACTTTATTAAGTGTATAGTTAATTAAATGATAATCATGATGATATGTGGATAGGTTAATGTCTATTATTATTAATACGGGTTAATATCTCACAAATAATCAGTATAATTAACTGTAAATAGTTAAAGATAAATCATAACTTTGCTATTCTAATAATAGCACTATATGTTAAAAATAATACTTCTTTCTTTTTTTATGTCTATAACGATAATTGGTTTTGGGCAGAAGTATTATAGTCAGAATATAGAAATTGAAGATGAAGTTCCTATTTCAAATATATTTGATATACAGAAAGATAGTCTTAATAGATTATGGATAGCAACAGATATAGGAGTTGTATTATATAATGGTACAAAAATAGAGTTTTTTAATGTTGAGAATGGATTACTGGATAATACTATTCTAAAGATTTTTATTGAAGATAATGGTGTGATATGGTTTGCAACTTTAACAGGAAAAGTTTTTTATTACAAAGATTCTAAATTTCAATCAACACCATTTTTATCGAGTCTAGATACAATTTGTCGAAAATCGTATTATAAGATTGAGGTGAAGAATGATTATCTATTATTATTAGGAAATAAAGGAGATGCCTTTAAAGTAGATCTTAATAAGGAAACTGTTTATAAATATAAAATGTTAGACAGAAAGAGCTATGATTATAATCTTGCCATTATTAAAGACTCTTTGTTTGATATTCAGGAATTTATGAATTACACTAATATTGATTCAAGTAGATGTAATTTAGTAAGTTCAGGTGCACAGATTATTAGTTTGAAAGTAGGATATAGCTATTCATATATTTCTAGTCAGTTAATAAATATGCATGATACGACCTTACTTACATTTGGGTCAAAACTTATCCTAATTAAGAAGAATAGAATTATTCAAGAAATTAATATTGAAGGAAATCCTGAAATTATTTCAATTCTTAACAATGGAAGTGAGATATGGTTAGGTACCTTTGGTAAAGGTATATATATCTATTCTAAAGCTAGTAATGAGGTTAGGGAATTAAATATTCTTAATCATCAATCTATTAGTAGTATGTTAAGAATAGATAAAGAAAAAATTATTATAGGAACTCTAAGTAATGGAATTAAGATAATAAGAAAAGTTAATATTATAAATATTTTTGATTCTATAAGTTTTATTTCAGTTGCTAGGTACCCAAATCTATTAGTAAATAGTCAAACTAAAATTTATTCAGTAGATATCCCAAATAGAAAAATAGAGACTTTAGTTGATTATAAAGAAGGAATTAGCACTAAGCTAGTTGAGTGGAGTAAGGATACAGTAATGGCTTGTGGAAATAGGTTGATAACTATAGACCAAAATAATAATACAGATATATTGTCGTATGAGTATATTACTTGTGTTAGAAAGACTGAGAATAGAACTTATATTGGTTATCCATATTCCAAGATTGATATAAGAGATAATAAACTCAATTATGTTGGCTCGTATATAATTCTAAAAAAGAATAGAGCTAGTGCTATTCAAGAATATAAGGATAAATTGCTTTTTGGAACTCGTGATGGCCTATTTATCATGAATGATACAAGCCAATCTATTGTTGAAAAAATTAATGATAATAGGATTACTTCCATGTTCAAAATCAATGATATTATTTTTGTTGGTACAAGATTTAATGGAGTTTTGGTAATGGACTCTGGAGTAATAAGTCATTCATATACATTTGGTTATAAATCATTAGAAATAAAAGATATAGTTGGTTCAGATCATACGGTTTATCTTTCTACTAATTATGGATTAATTATCGTCGATAATACTAATGGGATTTTGTCAAATTATAGAATAATATCAAAATCAGATGGTTTATTATCGTCATTAGTGAATAGTAGTTTTATTTATGGAGACTCTGTATTGTTGTGCACGAAAAAAGGAATTTCTATAGTTAATAAGGATTATCAACCTAATTTGAAAATCCCAAATATTTACTTTGAGAAAATTGAATTTGTTGGTAAAATAGGTTTTGAAGATAATAAAACTATTTTAAGCCCATCTGATAATGCAGTAATAATAAAATATGGCTCAAGTATTTATGAATCAAACGATAAAATAGATTTTTATTATAGGCTTTTAAGTGATGGGATTAAATGGCATAAAGTATCTACTCAACGTCTTAGTATATTCAATTTGGCTCCTGGTGAATACGAATTTGAATTGTATGCACAGCTTAAGAACCAGAAAAGTAAGACTTTGAAGTTAATATTTATTGTAGATAAGCCATTTTATTTAAAATGGTGGGCGTTATTAATATTTAGTATTGTTACTTTTATAGTTATATCTTATTCAATTATTTATAGGAGAAGAAAGAAAAAACTAGAAGTTAGACTGCTTCAGAATGAGTTAGATATGATTCAGAAACAATTAAATCCTCATTTTGTTTCCAATGCTCTAAATAGTTTACAAAGTTTGATTTTAGATGACGATTTTGTTAAAACTAATATATTTATTAGCAATTTCTCAAGTCTGTTGCGATTTTCGTTGCGCTACTCTAAGAAGTTATTTATTGGTCTTAGCGAGGAGTTAAATTATATAGAGTCATTTATTAAACTGCATCAGATTACTAATCGTAAAAAGTTTAAGTATGAAATATATTTATCAAAAGAAGTTGAATCAATTGCTAGAGATATACTTGTTCCTCCATTTTTTATGCAACCGATTATTGAGAATACAATAGTTCATGGATTCGATGATAGTAGTTCTGATAATATTTTAATAATTGAAGTGGTGTTGAATGATGATTTTGTGGAGGTTAGAATAGTTGATAATGGTATTGGATATGATAATGCAGATAATAATAGTAAAGGTTCTGGTAGAGGAATTAGTAGTATTATGGAACGAATAGTAATTTATAAAGATCTAGAGGATTATAAAATAAGTTTTTCAATTGGTAATTCTGAGATACTGGATTTTGGCACTATTGCACAGTTAATATTTGAAAAAAGGATTAATGATGAGCGAGAAGTATAAAGTAGTAATTGTAGATGATGAAGGAACTGAGACTTTATCGAAAATTATACAGAAGTTTTATAAGGACTTAGATGTTGTTGGAAAAGCATTTACGGTAAAAGAAGCTATCTCAATTATTGAGAAAGAACGCCCTAAATTAGTTTTTTTAGATATTAAACTTCCTGATGGAAGAGGATTTGATATCTTTAATAGATTAGAATATTCTGATTTTGAAACCATTATGACTACTGCCTTTGACTCCTATGCCCTTGAAGCATATAAGAATGATGCACTACATTATCTTGTTAAGCCTATTGATATATTTGAACTAGATTCTGCAATTAATAAATTCTATAAATTAAATAAACCTCAACAGTTAAATACAGAGGTTACTTCAGAGAAAATTGAAAAAATTAAGATTCCAACTGCTAGTAAAATTGAATTTATAGAGAAAACTAGTATTATAAAATTAGAGTCTTTGGGAAATAATTCTACAGTGTTTCTTGTAAATGGAAAGAAAGTAATTGCATCAAAAATGCTAAAATATTTTGAAAATAACCTCCCAAGTGGATTTATTAGAATACATAAGCAAACAATAGTAAATCAAGAACATATTAAGTCATATTACTATGGAAGAGGAGGCTATGTTCTTCTTTCTGATGATACAACAGCTACTGTTTCTGCGCGTCATAGAGCTGATTTTCTTAAGAGTATGAATCTAGAGAATAAGTAAAGAAAACTATAATTTGATAAATCTTCCTCCAACAACACCTTTGGTGTTACCTCTTATTCTATAGTAATACAATCCAGAATTAAAACTGTTAGTATTTAGCTTAATAGTTTCTTGATCTGCATCAATATACTCTTCTCTTACCATTTTGCCTAAAGAGTTGAAAATAGTTAAAGTAAAATCTTGGTTTTGTAACTTATTAAAACGGAATTCTATATAATCTGTACAAGGATTTGGGTAAATATCCAATGATGGTGAACTATTATCTGTTTTATCTTCAATACCTACTTCAAAGCAACTAATGCCATATTGTGATATTTCAGGGCTTGTCCAAAAAATACTATTGTCTTCATAGCATGTTAATGTCCAGTAATTTTCAAATTCAAAGAGCAAAGGAAAGAATAAGCCCTTTAAATCCCCAATTCCTTCTATCCATACTCTGCTACTTATAGAGTTTACATCATCTTGAAATTTTATCCGTTTTCTCCATTGTCCTTCAATAAGTGTACTATCTATTGATTCAACAATTTTAATTGTATCTGATGGATAGGAGGGATATGGAAGAAAAAAAGTATCTCCAACATTGAGTAAAAAATCATAAAGTAATACTTCAGTGCTATCATTATTGTTTCCTATTGGAGAATTAGGTGAGTTTTTATCAAGGTAATAAACCTTCTTAAAACTATCTTCTCTTATAGCCCCAAAATACTCAACATCTTCAATTAAAAGCGAATCATAATTCATTGAATAGAGTTTTTTATAATCTACCCCGTTAATTGTTGTATCTCCTTTTATTTGATATTGGTATTTATATACTAGCCAGAAATCGCCAGGCATAATTGGAAGATGAACATCTGTTTGTCTCCATATTCCTCCGTCTTTTACTAGTGGAAAATATTGAGCATTAACGATAAATGGAAAGAGTAAGAATAATGATAGTAGTGCTTTTTTCATGATAGTAGTTTTACATTTTTTCTAATACTGTACTATATGGACAACAGTAAATCTGTTATGACTGCTAAAGTAATGAAAAAATAAAAACTAATCTTTTATCATTTTTACTAATTGCTTAGTCAAATTTCGTCTTGAGTAATTTTTATACTCATTATTACTGGTATTTGATAATAGTTTTTCAATAGTTGAAGTGTTAATTTCATTACTATTCTCATAATTGAAGAAAAAGCCACTATTTGTTTCTTCAATTATTTTTTTAGCATCACTTTTAGTTGGTCCAATTGCAAGAATTGGTGTACGAGAACCAATATATTCAAATAGCTTTCCTGTAAGAATACCTTCATTTTGTGGTACTTTTGGTATCAGTAAAAGCAAAATCCCAGCATCCACCATCTTTTTGGTTATTTCATTATGTGGAATTGCTTTTTCAAAAATAAATCTATCACTTAGATTCTCTTTTTTAAGATGTTCAATAAACTCTATGGGAGAGCTTCCTATAAACCTAAATATAAGTTTGGGATTATTCTTAGCCAATTCAATAATCTCATTAAGAGGGTAATCATTTGTAAGTGTACCAGTATACACTATTTCAATATTCTTTTTGATATTATTAAATAGCTCTGCACCAAAATCTGTTTCATCGAAACCATTGGCTAAAACCTTTATTTTATTCTCAACATTATATCTTTTGGCTAGAATTTGCTTTATACTATCGCTTACCGTAATTATTTTATCAGCATTATTAATTACATCTTTTTCGTAATCACTGTCAATCTTTCGTGCAATCTTACTTGGGTAAAACTTATCGTAAAAGTAAATATCAGTCCAAGGATCCCTAAGGTCAGCAATCCAAAATATTGAATTAAAGCTTTTCTTCAATTCTAAACCAATTAACTGAGTAGAGTGGGGAGGACTAGTTGTAATTACAACCTCTATATTATGCTTTTTAATGAGTTCTTTTGCTTTAGCTAAAGCATACTTATTCCACCCTTTTCTTGGGTCGGGTATAAATAGATTTCCTCTAGCTGCTCTTGCTATTTTCTGAACAAGATTTGGCTCTGCTTCATTACTAAAACCACCATAGGGAATTTGTTTGTCTTTCTTCATTGAAGAATACAAACTATATAGCTCAAAAGTCTTTGTTTTATATGTTTCTATGGAAGAAGCTTCATCAAGGAGTGACTCATCTTTCTGAGGATATGAAGCGTAATTCTCATCAACAGTAAGCACTATAGGCTCATATCCAAACTCAGGTAGATATTTAGCAAATTTCAACCATCGCTGAACCCCAGCACCACCACTTGGTGGCCAATAGTAACTTATTATTAGTATTTTCTTCACTCTTAAATCTTAAATCATTTTCCTCTCTCCTTATCCTCTCTCCTTATCCTCTCTCCTTATCCTCTCTCCTTCATCCTCTTTCCCTCCATCACAATAACACCAATCACCAACAGAATAATAAGTAATGAAGAAGCAAATGTAATTTGTCTTCCAATAAAATACGATTGTGGTTCAAACTTAAATTCTACAACATGACTACCACTTGGAATAACCATAGCTCTAAGTACATAATCAGCCCTAATGTAATCTTTTTTCACACCATCAATATATGCATTCCAGCCTTTTTTATAGTATATTTCTGAGAATACAGCCAATTGATTATCCTTTGCATTTGTATTATATTTTAAATAATTTGGTTTGTATTCAACTAAGTAAATTGTAGAAGAAGGAAGGTAATTATACTTATTTTTTTCAAAATATGATTTGAATTTTTTATCAATTACTGCAGTATTCTGAGGCTTAAAATCAAATATTACTTCAACAGTAAACTCATTATTAGATAGTAATTCGCCATTTTGAATTTTACTCAAATCAATAAAATTAGAATCTAGCCTTTTAGGATTATTCCCAATTATATATTTTATGCCACTTTGAAGAGGTAATCTCCCTAAATCAATTCTTTTATCACCAAGCATTAATGCTGAAGTATTTAGTATAGTATCAATTTGTTTTAGAGCTCTACCATAAACCTCAATATTTGAAATATCACCTTTAGCTTCAATTCTAATAACTTTACCAAGATGTATTATTTCCTCATCAGCATTATTTACCCATTTGGTATTTTTTACAAACCATGCATTTCCTAGTCTATCAGGGTTTTGTTGTACTTGAGGAGCTTGTCCTCTTCCTCCAACAATAAAATATTTAGTATTCAACATATTGAATACAGCCATATTACTAACTGAAAGATGATGTTCAATCAAATCTTGATATCTACGAAGTTTAGCGCCATGATACCCACCAATTGATTTGTGATAGTAAGAAGTTGAAGCATCATTAAATGGACTTACTGTAGTATTAAATACTCTATAGTCTAGTTCCTTATCTTTTAGAATCTGCATATCAGCAGCAGTTGCTCTATAAGGTATTTTTGCCTTTGATTTTCTTTGGTAGCTATCATTATTTAAGAATCTATAATCAACAGTAATTATATCTGCAACTATCAAGAAACCTAAACCAATAATTAGAATAGCCTTATTAAATTTCTTAAGAGAATAAACAAATAATAATCCTGCACTTAGCAGTATAAAAGCAAAACTTCTAAAACTATCAGACTTAAAAATACTTATTCTAATATTTACTAAATCGTCAAATAGTTCTTGGTAGATACTAGCCTGCTCAGGATATTGAGATTGCAAACTTGCTAGCTGATTTTGGTCATTATTGCTTAAGAAACTAAAGAAAGTTTCTGGCATTATATAGAATAAAATACTTAAACCACCAGTTAAACCAAAAGCAATATATAGAGCTTTGGCATTTTCTTTTATAATTTCAGGTTTCTTTATTATTTCGTTTACAGCCATAAATGCCAACATAACAGTTGTAAATTGAGCAATGACAAGAATCATTGAAACCGTTCTAAACTTATCGTAACCAGGAAAATAATCGAAGAAAATATCAGTAAACCACATTAAATTATGTCCCCAAGAAAGAAAGACACTTATTAGAGTAACTACTAAAATAGACCATTTAAAGCGTCCTTTTACAATGAAAAGTCCAAGTACAAAAAGGAAAATGACAACAGCACCAATATAAGTAGGGCCACTAGTCATTGGCTGTTCTCCCCAATAGCTTCCCATACCTGCAAGATTTTTTCTGAATCTAGGATCAGCTTTCTCCAAAGCTTTTGGTGCATAATTCTGTAAAGCAACACTAGCACCACCTTTTGCATTTGGTATCATTAGATTAAAGGTTTCACCTTTTCCATAACTCCATTGTGTAGCATAATCTTTGTCTAAACCTGCCGACTTAATATGCTTGTCGAAAGTAAGCTCCGATTTGCCACGAATAGTTGTTGGAGAGTACTCAAGAGTTGTCCAGTAGTTTTCAGTATTCACACTTAATGCCAGCAAAAGACCAATTGCTAAAACTCCAACTGATTTACCAAAGTGAGCAAATTCCTTTTCTTTAATAGCTCCCCAAAGCTCTCCAGCACCATAAGCCAATACAATAAACATTAAGTAAAAAGTAATTTGAGGGTGGTTAGAATAAAGCTCTAAAGCCATAAATAGACTAAACATAATTCCACCAATAAGATATTTACGAGTTCTAAAAGTATAGATTATGAAGGCAAAAGTAGGAGCCATATAACCAATTGCATGGGCTTTGGTATTATGCCCTGCTTCAAGTATTATTATAAAGTAGGAGGAAAATCCAAAGGCAATTGCACCAATAATACTCAGCCAAGGATCAACTCCAAGCACCAATAATAAAATAAAAAAGCCAAGCATATATAGGAATACATAATCGGCAGGACGTGGTAGTGAAAGTCTGAATAGGTAACTATCGATATATCGAATAAGATTCTCATTTTTTGCTACAGAAATCTGGTAAGCTGGCATTCCTCCAAACATTGAGTTTGTCCATAATGCCTCTTCTCCTGTTGCTTCTCTGAAGTCGACAACCTCTTTCGACATTCCTAAGAATGTATTTAAGTCATGTTGTTTTACAGTTTTTCCTTGCCATAATGGGCCAAAGTAAACTAATGTAATAACAAAGAAAATAATTACTCCAGCAATGTATGGAGTTAGTTGTTTAAAGTCAATTTTAGTATTCATATCTTATTTTTCTTCTTTTATTTCTTCAAATTCCACATAATCACCCAATTCTTTCTTAGAAGATTCATTTGATGGTTGTGATTGTGTATTAGTTTTAATATTAACTTCTCCTTCACGTTTTTTTGCTTCGTCAGGATCAACATATCCTTGTTGACGCTCAAAGTTTTCTTGTGCTTTTTTTACAAAGCTTTTCAAAAATAATGGAAAAATATATCTAGCAAGTACCTTAAAACTATAGTAAATAATTGCCAATATTAGTAGTGTACGTAATAAACCCATAAATCTATTGTAATGTATTAAGCTGCGAAGATACGGAATTATTTGTTGTTTGGATATCAGATTATTTTGATAATATTCGCTACCTTTGACCACCAATCTAAAACCTTATAAGTATGAAAATAGTTATTAATTTTCTTATTATTTCAATAATTCTAAGTTTTTCATTCTATGCGCATTCTCAAGATACAACTTCAGTATTATTAAAAGAATTAAAGGGAGAATACCATGGAAAAACACGCAAAGGACTTGCCAATGGTAAAGGTGAAGCCAAAGGAATCGATTCTTATAAAGGTGAATTTAAAAAAGGTTTGCCACATGGAGTTGGAAGATATGTTTGGTCAACAGGCGAAATATATGTGGGAGAATGGTATAAGGGAAAACAATCTGGAGAGGGTACATATATTTTCAAAGCGGAGAGTGGAGATTCTTCTATAGTAGGGATATGGAAAGAAGGAGAATATATGGGACCTATAAGTAGAGCGCCTGTAGTAAAGAGGTATTATAATGTTGATAATTTTACTTTTAGAAATACTGGAGAAACTCTAAATCGTGTGCTGATTGACTTTACTCAAAATGGAACAACAAATACGAGAATAGAGAATCTTATGCTTACAACTTCAAGTGGCACACGTACAAGCTCTGGCCAATTAGTTGGCTACGAGAATATCACATTTCCTGTTATCATCACTGCTCGCTACGATACATATAATAAAATGGGAACTCAAAAAGTTAATGCCTTTATTGAATTTGAAGTATATGAAATTGGTGATTGGCTTGTTGTGGTGAAGAATTAAAGCTATTCATTAATTGCAAATATCAATATTTTCAGCGTCACC
>Ga0256827_10001040_pt1 | contig 17513 bp, 13 predicted proteins | sample CV84metaG_FD_185977 | JGI IMG/M metagenome (GOLD analysis project Ga0256827, IMG submission 185977) | Hydrothermal vent microbial communities from East Pacific Rise, Pacific Ocean - CV84 | ecosystem: Environmental > Aquatic > Marine > Hydrothermal vents | place: Pacific Ocean: East Pacific Rise... | reverse complement strand
TTTACCAACTGTGTACCTACTTGGTAGTGCTTGGCAATGTCGTTTATCTTAATAACTTTCTCGGTCATGATGGCATTTTTTAGTGTTCCAAATATAGTAAAATTATCGTTTGAAGATTTTACTTGATTAATACCTGATTTTAAAGTGTTCTATGCTGTTTTCTGTTCTGAAAAATATCAGCCCGAAGTGATAGAACTCCAAACTCACTCTGGTCATTTCTTCGTTTTTAATAGTTTCCCAAAGTGCATGTTGTTCTTTTGACGCACGTATCTGTGGAATGATTACAATAGAATCGTTTTTATTTGGTGAAGAATGGATGGTCTTAATGATTTCTCTCTGATTATCAGATGTATTCAGTATGTATATATCGTCATGCAGGGGTGAGGTTTTTGTTGAGTCGTAAGTTTTAAAAACGACATCCGGATTCAAAGAGTGGTAATCCTTTAGGAGTTGTTTGAAAAACTCATCGGATTGTGAGAGGAAGATACGATGGACTTTAAAAGAGGTGAACATCCTTAAATACAACAAAAACTCTTTACGCCGTTTCTTGGGAGGATTGCCTTTGGGTGTTTCTTTGGCATAGACAACTTCGTCTAAAAACCGGTATAAAAAAGGAGAGTGAATGCCATGACGATTGGTGGCTTTTCTTTTAAAATGCAGATATCGTAGAAGTTTTTTCAAGATAAAAAAAGCGGTGGCAAAACCGCTTATTATTTATTTTTTATCATCAATTTCTTTGGCGGCTTCCTCTTTTGGGGGATCTTCTTTAATGCCCTCTTTAAACTCTTTTACGCCGCTTCCTAAGCCACGCATCAGTTCCGGAATCTTTTTTCCGCCAAATACTAAAAGAATTACCACTGCAATAAGGGCAATAGACCATACGCCTGGAACGGCTAATATAATATGTGCTGTCATCATCATTTCTTTAGTTAATAGTGCAAATGTACATAATTTTTATTATCAATTTTCTATTTAATCCGATTCTTAATTGTCATCATGGCCGTTGATAACATCAACCATCGCTTTCACAAAATTACGGGCTATTTCATAGTCTTCGAATTGTATTTTAAAAGAATAAACATAAGGTTTTACCTCAGCATTTTCGTAATGATTAATCAGTTTTGCTTTAGCATTGGTAACAAAATTCACAAATATCTTTTTTCCTTTTATTTCCAAAACCAGTTGATTGGCATCTATGTCGTTATAATTAAATTCATAAATAGATTCTACCGTTTTCTTGGGAGAACTTTTTTCTAATTTATATTTAATGATATCATCATCTAAAAGTTCTAAAGAATGAACATAGGTGTAATCGGCATCGTTAATGTCGGTGACCTGCTTTAAGGCCCAGTCAAGTTTTGTGCTGACGTCGCCTTTGGGGATTAAGGATTTATAATTCTTTTTAGCTACCGGAATCAACAGTTTAACGATATGTTTTAAATGTCTGCTTGTTTCGATATCGGAACAATAAAACTCAATTTTACTGATGTAGTTTTGCATTAAGTCGTTTTCATATACCTTAATATGAGGTTTTTTGCCACTGATGACAGCAGTTACCACGATCTTGGTTTTTGAGATAGTTGTTTTAACTGTATTGACATCAAGCTCCCCTAAGAAGAAATTATAAGTGTTGTTAATTACTGCTTTTGATGTTTGGGTGACTGTGTTAAACTCACATAAAATATCTTCATTCACTTCTTGTTCAATATTTATCGAAGGGTTGTTCACATTATTGATATGACTTTTAAAAAGGCTTAAAAGCTCATCCAAATCTTCGGTTTTAGGAAGTGATGCTTCCACTAAATCTTCTGCTAAAGGAATCACTCTTTCCAAAGCGTTCTTTAAATCATAAGCACTTTCGCTGTCTTCTACGTAAATCAAAAGAGACTTAGAATAAGGCAGTTGTGTTGTTTCGTTTTCTGTTCTGATATGTGGCAAACTCAATCGGGTTTCGAGTTTAATAGCAAACTTCGATCCTTTTATCACATACGATATATTTTTTTTATTTAAATCTGCCAGATTAAACTCAAAGGTGTTATCTGTTTGTTTTTTCTCTGTAATTTCTTTTTGTGTTAAAGATACCACCCCCACATGCTCGGTTTTTACCTCAAAGGATTGTTCGAATTGTGTACTTCCTGCAGAGATATTTGTAATGTTTTCCTGAAGCCACTGTAATAAGTCTTCGTAAGTTCTGGCTGGCATTCTTTGTTCGGTATACTTCTTCGACTGCGGAATTAAACTAACAATTGATTCTTTAATATCGCGGGCGTTGTTATTATTATCTGCGGTAATTGAAAAGCTTGATATATAAGAGATGGCGCCACTTTCCGATATCGATTTGATATGTTTTTTACCGGCAACGGTTTTAATATTTACCACAATCTTATCCTTTTGTGTGGCAATAGAAACCATATTTTTATCGATGTCGGTCATGCTAAATTCATATGAAAAACTCTTTGACTTGCCTTTTAAACTCGTTTGAGTGATGGCCAGATTAAAGATATAATCGCTTATATAAGTCAGGTTTTGGGTGTAGGTGTATTTGGCAGTCTGAACCTCTTTGATTTGCGAAATAATGTTGTCTTTAGTTTGAGTGTCGATAGGCGCCTGAGAATAACTGGCGTAAAATAAGCTGATTAGCGAAAGTAATAGTAGAATTCTTTTCATAAAATAGGGGTTTTGATTTTAAGAGTCATTTGATTTTGTTGATTTATGAGGCTAATGTAGTAAAAAATTATGAATGACAAATCATGTGTATTACTGATGGTGTGAAGTTTGAAAATAAAATTTACAATAAATACTTGTAAAGCGAATCAAAACATTATTTTTGCAAAATGCAAAATAACGAAGATAAATTTAAGAAGGTTGTAGCACATGCCAAAGAGTATGGTTTTGTGTTTCAAAGCAGTGAGATATATGACGGCATGGCCGCCGTTTACGATTATGCTCAGAATGGCGCAGAGCTGAAAAAGAATATAAAGGACTATTGGTGGAAAGCTATGGTACAGATGAATGAGAATATTGTAGGTTTAGATTCTGCTATTTTCATGCATCCTACCATTTGGAAAGCCTCGGGTCACGTGGATGCTTTTAGCGATCCGTTGATTGATAATAAAGATTCCAAGAAGAGATACAGAGCCGATGTTTTGGTGGAAGATTATTTGGCCAAGATTGAAAAGAAAATTGATAAGGAAGTTCAAAAAGCAGCCAAACGCTTTGGTGAAGCTTTTAATCAGGAAGAGTTTTTAAACACCAATCCCAGAGTGTTGGCCAATAAAGCCAAGATAGATGAGATTTCAAAACGTTTGTTTGGTTCATTAGAGGCTAACGATTTGGCTGATGTGAAAGCCCTGATTGAAGAACTGGGCATTGCTTGTCCTATCTCCGGTTCTAAAAACTGGACCGAAGTACGACAGTTCAACCTGATGTTCTCTACACAAATGGGGGCTTCTGCCGATGCTGCCAGCGAAGTATACCTGCGTCCCGAGACAGCTCAGGGTATTTTTGTGAACTATCTTAATGTGCAGAAAACAGGACGTATGAAAATCCCTTTTGGTATTGCTCAGATAGGTAAAGCCTTTAGGAATGAGATAGTAGCACGCCAGTTTATTTTCCGTATGCGAGAGTTTGAACAAATGGAAATGCAGTTTTTTGTACGTCCGGGCGAAGAGCTGAAATGGTATGAACACTGGAAAGAAACCAGAATGAAATGGCATGAGTCTTTGGGAATGGGAGCTGAGAACTATCGTTTCCACGACCATGAGAAATTAGCTCATTATGCCAATGCGGCCAGCGATATTGAGTTCAAATTCCCCTTTGGTTTTAAGGAATTAGAAGGGATCCATAGTAGAACCGACTTCGACTTAAGTGCCCACGAAGAATATAGTGGTAAGAAACTGCGCTATTTCGATCCTGAGATAAATGAAAGCTATGTGCCTTATGTAGTGGAAACATCTATAGGGGTCGACCGTATGTTCTTAGCCATCTTGAGCCATGCTTACGACGAAGAAACATTAGAAGATGGTTCAACCAGAGTAGTTCTAAGATTACCTGCTAAACTTTCACCTTATAAGGTGGCCATTTTGCCATTAATGAAGAAAGATGGTTTGCCTGAGAAAGCCCGTGAGATCATGGATGAACTCAAAATGGATTTCATGTGTCAGTACGAAGAAAAAGATGCTATTGGTAAACGTTACCGCAGACAAGATGCGGTGGGAACACCATTCTGTGTAACGGTTGATCATGATACCTTAGAGGATAATATGGTCACCATTCGCGATAGAGATACTATGAAACAAGAGCGTGTGAGGATTGCCGACTTGAATGCCATAATTACGGCTAAGATCAGGGGCTAAGAATCATCATTCTATAAAAATGTAAAAATCCCGGGGAAGTCATTCTTCGGGATTTTTTGTGTTAAAACTTCGGATTATTTATTATAATTTTACAAGCATTAATCAATATCAACTTAGATATGCTAAACAAACTATTTAATTTCGATTCGGCCAAACACAGCATAAAGACCGAAATGATAGCAGGTGTTACTACCTTTATGACGATGGCTTATATCTTAGCCGTGAATCCTGATATCTTAAGTGCTACCGGTATGGATAAAGATGCGTTGTTTACAGCTACCGCTTTAAGTGCCTTTGTGGCGACTCTTGTAATGGCATTTGCCGCGAAACTGCCTTTTGCTTTGGCTCCCGGCATGGGTTTAAATGCTTTTTTTGCTTTTACTGTAGTATTATCCATGGGCTATAGCTGGGAATTTGCACTCACCGCTGTTTTTATCGAGGGGATAATTTTTATTGTTTTGACCATATTTAATATCCGGGAACTAATCATTAATGCCATCCCTAAGAACTTAAAGCATGCTGTATCTGTTGGTATAGGTTTGTTCATTGCTTTTATTGGTTTGCAGAATGCAGGTTTAGTGGTTCATAACGATGCTGTATTAGTTGGCTTAGGTGATATGAAATCTCATCATGTATGGGTGGGGCTTTTGGGAATCATCATTACAGCAGTGCTTTTAGTCCGTCATGTGAAAGGGGCTTTATTAATAGGTATTTTTTCTTCTACGCTATTGGCATTGTTTTTAGGTGTAACGAGTTGGCCGCAAGGAGGGATGATGAGTTTGCCACCATCAATAGAGCCTATTTTCTTTAAGTTCGACTTCTCTCAGGTTTTTAGTCTGGATATGTTAATGGTATTATTTACCTTCTTATTTGTTGATATGTTCGACACCGTTGGCACATTGGTTGGAGTAACAGATAAAGCCGGGATGCTCACTAAGGAAGGTAAAATACCAAGAGTGAAACAAGCGCTTTTTGCCGATGCCATTGGGACGACTTTTGGTGCGATGATAGGAACGTCTACTGTAACTACTTATGTAGAAAGTGCCTCAGGAGTCAGCGAAGGAGGGCGGACAGGCTTAACCGCATTCTCGGCAGCTATGATGTTTTTCTTAGCTTTATTTTTTGCACCATTATTTATTATGATTCCTGATGCAGCAACGGCTCCTGCCTTGTTCATTGTGGGGTTATTTATGATTTCTCCAATTCATAAAATTGATCTGGATGATATCACAGAATCTGTCCCGGCCTTTTTAACCATTATTATGATGCCCTTAGCTTATAGTATTGCCGAGGGAATCACTTTTGGAATGTTGGCTTATGTAGCCCTAAAAATCCTTACAGGGAAATATAAAGAAATCTCTGTAGTGATGTATGTTCTGGCTGTTTTGTTTGTGCTAAAATTCTATATGTAAATACTTTTAATTAATGTGAATGTTCGTCGCTGGTAAGCCCAAAAGTAAACTGGTTCCGGCTTTTGTATTTTTCGCCTGCCTTTAAGACAATGGAGGCAAAATTGGTAATATTGGGGGCATTGGGGAAATGCTGAGGTTCAATACAAAAGGCACTGTGTTTAATGATGGCTTCCTTATTTTTACCAATGACTGTACCATCGGGGAAATTATTAGTATAAAAGACCAAGCCCAGTTGGTTACTAACCAATTCTATAGTCCGGCCACTTTCTTCTTCTATCACCTTGGCCGTAATGCCAAACTTCCCGGCTTCTTTATTCACCACATATACGTGATCTAAACCATCGGGCATCTTATCTAAGGCCTCTCTAATATGTTTCCCCCGGCTAAAGTTGGTAGGTTGCCCCAATACATAATCAAACTGTCCGTTGGGAATCAAGTTCTCATCTACGGCGAGTGTTTTCAAGGCGTTTATCATCACCAGATGGTCGTAGATGTGAGGCTTCCCCGAAAGGTTAAAATAAGAATGTGATGTCATATTAACGATGGTATCTTTATCGCTGGTGGCATCAAGATAAATCATTAATTGGTTTTTATTGTTTAGAATATAGGTAGTAGTGAACTTCCGATTTCCGGGGAAATGACCTTCATCATCTTGTGCCATATAGCTCAATGTCAGTTTTACAGAATCATTTTTTTCTTCCATAACCGCTTCCCATACCTTGGAGCTTAAACCCACATCGCCGCTGTGTAATAGATCGTTACCGGCATTGGCTTGTAATTCAATCGTTTCGTTATTTAATGGAAAACGGGCATTTTTTATTCTTCCTGCCACGGGACCCACCACAGCTCCCATATAATAAGGGTCGTTTTCGTAACCCTCAATACTATCGTAACCTAATACAATATCTTTGATATCACCGTTCAGATCAGGTGTTTTTAAACTTTGTATAATGCTGCCATAGGTGAGAATGCTGATATCAATATGGTTATTATTCGATAAGACTATCCTTTCAATCTGTCTGCCATCAGATAAGTGTCCAAAATCTTCTTTTGTAATATTCATGGATATGGTATTAGAGTTTATTTTAAAAAGCGATTATTTATTGTAACAAAATCTGCCATGATAACGTCACATATTTAAATAAACAAAACTATTAAAAACATTAAGTATGAAAGCAAATATACTCATATTATTTTTAGCATTTTTTGTATCACAATTCTCAGTTAATGCTCAGGAGGATTTTAAAACCGAAAGAACTTTAGAGAGCTTTGACAGATTGATTATTGGAGGCTATTATAAGGTGAATTTATATAAAGGAGATCCCAAAGTGATTATTTATGCTAAAGAATCTTTAGCCGATAAAGTGATAACCGAGGTTCAGAATCAGGTGCTGCGCATCAGCAATAAACCCATCAGTCGTCAAAAACCAATTAAAATTGATATTTATACTTCCGATATAGTGGATTACGATATCAGCGGAGCTGTCCTCTTGCAAACACAAGCTGTGCAAACCCCTAAACGTTTGACCATTGAGTTGGGTGGTGCTGCTAATTTAATGTTGGATATTGAATCGGACAGAGTGTATACGGTATTAGAAGGCGCTTCGATTCTGGAATTAAAAGGAAAAGCCGATACTTTGACGGTTAAGGCAAAGGGGGCTTCCGTTATTAAAACCGCAGATCTTAGTGTGAATAAAAGTGAGGTGCTTTTGGCCAATTCTGCCAATATTATGGATACTAAGCAGGTGAATGTTAAGAGGTATGACGAAACACTTGATACCAATAATGTATTAAATATTCCGGATGATAAGGGCGAAAAAACTACTTATGGTGTTTCTTATGATGGTTCAACGGCTCGTGCCAAATTTCTGGGGATAGAGGTGCATGTAGATGAGAGAAACGAAACCGGTGAAGTGAGAGTAGGAACGCATAAATGGGAATACGACGATGAAGGCTGGGTATCACATAAGAGGATTAGGTATGAAAAATTTAACGGTCATTGGGGTGGTTTTGGTATGGGAATCAATGGTTATGTGAACGATAAATTTGTGTATGACCTACCCGATGAATATGAATATATGGATTTGTTATGGCAAAAGTCCATCAATGTGGATATCAATATTTTTGAACAAAATATTCAATTATCAAAAAATGGGAATATTGGATTGGTTACCGGTATAGGCTATTCTATTTATAATTACCGTTTTACAAAATCGTTTACCATCATGTCCGATTCTAATTATTTCTCGGCCCTCTATAATAAAGATATCCATGTGCGAAAAAGCAAAATAGTGACCAATTATATTACTATTCCGGTGCTATTTGAGATTCAGGATAAAAACCCCAGCCCCCTAACAAAATACCGCTGGCATGTGAATATTGGGGCGATATTTGGCATCAAAGTACATACCCATCAGAAAACATATTTCGACGAACATAATAAGGAGTATCATTTAGTCAATCCGGTCACCGGGAATGTTGATGCTATCGCCACCTCTCCCTCTTATCCAAAAGTAAAAGTTCACGACGATTTTTATATGAGTCCGTTTAAACTCGATGCCAGCCTGAGGATTGGTTGGGGATGGATCAACTTATACGGAAACGTATCACTTATCGAAATGTTTAATGTGGGGAAAGGCCCTAAGTTATATCCCTTTAGTGTGGGTATTATGTTGGTGAGTTGGTAGTTTTTTAAGTACTTAAAGTAAATTAAAGTATTTAAAGTACTTAGAGTAAATTAAAGTACTTAGAGTAAATTAAAGTACTTAGAGTAAATTAAAGTACTTAGAGTAAATTAAAGTACTTAGAGTAAATTAAAGTACTTAGAGTAAATTAAAGTACTTAAAATATTTAAAGTGGTTGAGTAAGTTAAAAGTTGAGATTAAAAGAATCATTAAGCCTGAAGCTGTTTGCTTTGGGCTTTTTGTATGAGCCTTTTTAGTTTTTTTCATTATTTTCGCCAAAAAAATAATTATGCAAAATATACTAATCATTATTAACGATGCGCCATACGGAACCGAGAAAGCTTATAATGCTTTACGTATGGCTACTACTTTATTAAAGGAAAACCCTGAGAATGTTCAGGTTAATATCTTTTTATTAGCGGATGCTGTATTCTGTGGTTTGCCAAACCAGAAAACACCAAATGGCTATTATAATATCGAAAGGATGATGAAAGTAGCTATAAAACTTGGGGCCAGTGTGAAGAGCTGTGGTGGTTGTTCCGAAGCGCGTGGTATCGATGAGCTTCCTTTTATCGAAGGGGTAGCGCTAAGCAATATGAAAGCTTTTGCCAAATGGACCATGGAGGCCGATAAGGTATTGAGCTTTTAAGTGCGATCATAATCACTATAACTAACCAATAGCCTTAAAGTGTAAAACCCAGTTTATGAAAAGAATAATAAATATTATAGCTGCTTATCTGTTTGTTTTTATCGTTTTCTCTTCTTGTAGCACAGTCCCTCTCACCGGAAGATCTCATTTAATCATGATTCCTAATAGTGAGATGCTGGCCATGAGTTTCCAGCAGTACGATGCTTTTCTAAAAGAAAACCATAGCAGTAGCGATGCTCAAAATACTCAGATGGTAAAAGAAGTAGGGCAACGTATACAGGGAGCTGTAGAGAAATACCTGAAAGAGAATGGTTATTCCGAGCTTTTGGATGGCTATAACTGGGAGTTTAATCTGGTTGATAGTGAACAAATAAATGCTTGGTGTATGCCCGGAGGTAAAGTAGTTGTTTATTCAGGAATTCTTCCTGTAACTCAAAATGAGTCGGGCTTGGCTGTGGTAATGGGGCACGAGATAGCACACGCCATTGCTGAGCATGGTAACGAAAGAATGAGCCATCAGCTGATGCAACAGGTGGGTGCTGTGGGATTAGAGGTGGCACTTCGTAATGAACCACAAGAAACCAGGGCTATCTGGGCTACTGTATATGGCTACGGATCACAATTGGCTGTGATGCTTCCATATAGCCGCTTGCATGAAAGCGAAGCCGATCATTTGGGTTTGATTTTTATGGCTATGGCAGGTTATAATCCACATGAAGCCCCGGTGTTTTGGGAACGGATGTCTGCTGTTGGAGGTGCCAAACCGCCTGAGCTTTTGAGTACACATCCCAGCGACCAAACCCGAATAGATAACCTTAAAAAATGGATGCCCGAAGCCATGACCTACTATAGTGGCACTAACGGAAGTGGTCAAAAAAGCATCAATAATGGCCATTAAAATCAGGGAATAGGGAGTGTTAAAAAATTAAAATATTAGTTATCAATATGTTGTGAGTTTAAAAAATATATTACTTTTGCAGCCCGGTTTTTAATACGGATATATGATAAAGAAGAAATATATATATAATTCCAAAACACTGTCATACGAACCTGTAGAGTTTAGTTTTCTATCGGTTTTAAAGAAAACAGCTTTTATACTGTTTATTAGTGTTTTATTGGCTGTGGCTTTTTCCGTTACTCATGCTTACTTTTTTGATACGATACAAGAGGCTCAGCTAAAACAGGAAAACAGTAATCTGCATAAGCAAATCATGGTGCTTGACCAGGAAGTTAATGGTATTCAGAAATCTTTAGCGAAACTACAAGAGAAAGATGATAAGTTATACCGAAGTCTTTTAGGCGTACCGCCATTAGAAGAAGACATCAGATTGGCCGGTATAGGAGGTGCTGTAGATATCAGTACTCCCAGTGGTTTTTTATTTTCACAGTCGGATATTAATAAGGCAAAAGCGCTTTTGGAGGTTCAGAATTCATCTATTGATGAACTCACTCAACAGGCTTTGGCATATGCCGATAAGTTAAACAGTCAGCCTAAGATATTTCCTTTACGCGAAAAGGATTTAATCAGATTTGCCTCTCCTTTTGGATACCGAACCCATCCTATTTACCATATTGTGAAGTTTCATAAAGGGGTGGATTTAACAGCATTAAAGGGAACGCCTGTTTATGCTACCGCTCAGGGTAAAGTTATTGTGGCTACCGATGCCCACGATGGTTATGGAAAGAAAGTGATGATAGACCACGGGAATGGCTATAAAACGGTATATGCTCACTTAAGTAAGATTAATGTGAAATACGGGCAAATGGTGAATTTGGCTACCAAGATTGGAGAAGTTGGAAATACAGGAACCAGCGTATCTTCACACTTACATTATGAGGTGAGAAAGAATGACCGTCCCGTAAATCCAAATGCCTATTTTTATCGTGATTTTACCGAAGAAGAATTTGACCAATTAGTTGCATTAGCTTCTCATTAATTATCATAGTAATTCCACTTTTCTTTGTACTTTTGCCAGTCTAAAATTTAAGATATGGCAAAGCAAAAACCATCCATACCAAAAGGAACCAGAGATTTTAATCCCAGCGAGATGTCGCGTAGGAATTATATCTTCGATACCATAAAGAAATATTTCAAGATTTACGGTTTTAGTCCCATTGAAACCCCAAGCATGGAGAACCTTTCTACCTTGATGGGTAAATATGGCGAAGAAGGCGATAAACTCTTATTTAAAGTCCTTAACTCAGGTGATTTCCTGAAAAAAGCCTCCGATCAGGACTTGCTGGATCGCCAGCTGGGGAAACTGACTAATAAGCTGAGTGAAAAAGGATTGCGATACGACCTTACGGTGCCTTTTGCCCGTTATGTAGTGCAACATCGTCACGAGATCACTTTCCCTTTTAAACGTTATCAGATTCAGCCTGTGTGGCGTGCCGACCGACCACAAAAAGGCCGTTACAGAGAGTTCTACCAGTGTGATGCCGATATGATTGGAAGCAAATCATTGCTTAATGAAGTAGATTTGGTGCAGCTTACCGATGATATTTTTACTGATCTGAAGATTCGTGTTTCTATAAAAATCAATAACAGAAAAATCCTAAGCGGGATTGCTGAATTGGTGGGAGAGGCTGATAAGATCATAGACATCACTGTGGCTATTGATAAACTGGACAAGATAGGTCTGGAGGGTGTTAATAACGAGATGTTGGCCAAAGGGGTGTCCGAAGCGGCCATCGCTCAATTACAACCTATTATTCAATTATCAGGAAGCAATACCGAGAAGTTAGACCAGCTGAAAGAGCTGCTAAAAACCAGTGAGATAGGCTTGCAGGGCATTGAAGAGATGGGAACCATCTTCTCATTATTAGACTCTTTAGATATTAAAAACGAAGTGGAGTTAGATTTAACCCTGGCTCGTGGATTGAATTATTATACCGGTGCTATTTTTGAAGTAAAAGCTCTGGATGCTACCATGGGAAGCATTACCGGAGGTGGCCGTTACGACGATTTAACAGGTATCTTTGGGATGCCGGATGTGAGTGGTGTGGGCATTTCTTTTGGCGCCGATCGTATTTACGATGTGCTGATGGATTTAGAGCTCTTTCCTGCTCAGCAAAGTGATGCCGTGAAAGTGTTCTTCGTGAACTTTGGCGAAACAGAACAACGCTATTGTTTGCCTTTGGTGTCTAAACTTAGGAAACAAGGTATCAATACCGAAATATTTCCCGAATCGGCTAAAATGAAAAAGCAAATGAAATATGCTAACGAAAAGCAGATCCCTTTTGTGGTGATGATAGGTAACGACGAGATGCAAGGGAATGTATTATCGGTAAAGAATATGTTGAGTGGTGAGCAAAAAACCATGAGTATGGAAGAATTAATAGATTTGGTTCAGAATAGTATATAATTCCTTTTCTGTAGGATCATAAAACGATAAAATGAAAACACATAATATTTCAACTAAACGATTAGATATCACCACTATAAAAGAGGTGGTTTTTGGTGATTATCAACTGTCGCTTTCCGAAGAAGCAGTTTCAAATATCACTAAGTGTAGAGCTTATCTGGATAAGAAAATGGAAACCCACGAAGGCCCCATTTATGGTATCAACACAGGCTTTGGCTCTTTATATAAACATTCTATCTCTAAAGAAGATTTAGGAACCTTACAAAAGAATCTGGTGATGTCGCATGCTTGTGGTACAGGCGACTGGGTGCCAATGGATGTGGTAAAAATCATGATCTTTTTAAAAATACAGTCGTTGTCGTATGGTAATTCCGGTGTGCAGTTAGCTACGGTTCAGCGTTTGGTCGATTTTTATAATAATGGTGTTTATCCGGTGGTATACCAACAAGGCTCCTTAGGAGCTTCGGGCGATTTAGCACCACTGGCACATCTTTCGCTGCCTCTTTTGGGTTTGGGTAAGGTGATTCATGATGATAAAGAAAAAACCGGAGAAGAGATCAACAAAGAATTTGGCTGGGACCCCATTAAATTACAGTCGAAAGAAGGCCTGGCCTTATTAAACGGCACTCAATTTATGGGAGCTTATGCTGTTTACGAATTGATAAAAACCCGTAAACTGAGCTTCCTGGCCGATTTTATCGGAGCTATTTCTTTAGATGCTTACGATGGCAGGGTAGAGCCTTTTCATCCTAAGGTGCATGAGATCCGTCCTCATGAAGGACAGATAGAAACCGCTAAGAATATCCGGGAGATATTAGAAGGTAGTGAATTGATTACCAGAGCTAAGGTGCATGTTCAGGATCCTTATAGTTTCCGTTGTATGCCGCAGGTTCATGGTGCCAGCAAAGATGCTTTTGATTATGTAACCAAAGTAGTGGAAACCGAAATTAACAGTGCTACCGATAATCCTAATGTTTTTCCTGATGATGATTTAATCATTTCGGCAGGTAATTTCCATGGACAGCCTTTAGCTTTGGCTTTAGATACCTTAGGCTTGGCCTTGGCCGAACTGGGAAATATCTCGGAGCGCAGAACATATAAACTGATTGCCGGACAACGTGATTTACCTTCGTTTTTAGTGGCTAAGCCAGGACTGAACTCCGGATTTATGATTCCTCAGTATACAGCTGCTTCTATTGTAAGCCAGAGTAAGCAATACACCATGCCGTCGTCTTCCGATTCTATTTCGTCATCGCAAGGACAGGAAGACCATGTGAGCATGGGCGCTAATGCTGCTACCAAAACCTATAAAATTGTGGAGAACACCACCAGTGTTTTGGCTATTGAATTATTCAATGCGGCTCAGGCCTTAGAGTTCCGCCGTCCGGCCAAATCAAGTGAAGTGATTGAGGATTTTGTAGCGGCTTTTCGTGAGAAAGTAGCTTTTGTGGATAATGATGTGTTAATGCACGACGAAATACAAAAGGCTATAGACTTTATTGAATCATTGGATATTGAGGATCAGGAATAATTCACAGTATTAGTAGATTCTCAATAGGTTTGAGAAGAAAAAGTATCAGAATCTCCCATTATCTTTAAAAAGGTGATGGGAGATTTTGTTTTCAGACTATTTAGCTTGTAAAAACGAAGATTTCTTTAACTGAATTCTAAAGGTAGTTCCTTTGGACGAAGATCCTTTCACAAAGATTTTTCCTTTATGGTAGTTTCTAATGATTCTGTCAGCCAGAGATAAGCCCAGACCCCAACCGCGTTTCTTTGTCGTAAAACCGGGTTTAAATATCATACGCTCTTTGTTTTTAGGGATGCCTTTTCCGGTATCGTTGATATCAATAATCACATGTTGCTGATCTTCGGTAATAACAATATGAATATCGCCATCCCCGGCCATGGCATCAATGGCATTTTTACAAAGGTTTTCTATCACCCAGCCAAATAAAGGTTCGTTGATAGGGGCCACAATAGAATGTCCATTCTCAGGGAATATCTCTATCTTATAATTTACCTTTTTAGAAGTACGGATCTTTAGATAATCGACAAATTGCTGGACATTCTCTCCTACGTCGGCCAGTTTTAATTTAGGCACCGAACCTATCTTGCTAAACCTGTTTGTGATAATCTCCAGGCGTTGGATGTCTTTCTCCAATTCATCCAGAGATTCTTTGTCTACATCCTGCATCCGTAGCAAATCAATCCATGCTATCATCGAAGAAAGCGGAGTGCCTATCTGATGTGCTGTTTCTTTTGCCAATCCGGCCCACACCTGATTTTGTTCGGCTTTGCGCGAGGTGCTGAACATTAAATAGGCCAATATGATAAAGAAAGCAATGGCAATAAAAACGATGATAGGGAAATTCCTCAGATGCGATTGCAGTTTGGAATCCATATACAAGATATACTGCTTGCCGTATTGTGGCAAATCAATTTGTAGCGGCGTGTTTTCGTCCTTCATCTCCTGTATAAGATCGTATACATAGGCCGAATCACGGATTTTCTCTTCATTGATATTACCAAAATTGATAATTTTTGTTTGTGTGCTATCGGTTACAATAACCGGCACCGATGCCGAATTAAGAACCACTTCCTGTAAGAACGATTTATTTAAATCATCTACTATTTGTTGAATCCTGGAAAATATATGGGAGTTCTCATAATATAAATAGATTTTATCATTCTCCAGATATTCCATGATAATAGGCTCATATTCAGTAAATTCTTTATATAAGTCATTCCGAAGATATTCAATGGAATCCGCAGGCAAATCAATATTGGCACTCCCCAAAATTTTACGATGCTTATTGGTCATGATAATGGGGATGGTGGTATTTTCTTTAATTAAATCCACATAGAAATCAATATCATCGTCTTCGTTGGCAATCTTTTTATAAGCTTTGGCCAGTAAGGCGGCTCTTTTTCGTTCTTCTATCTGGAGTTGCTGGAATAAGGAATCGGCAGAGGAAACCAAAGTGGCTTTTTTAACGATGGTCTTGGCCCATAGCTCAATATTATTTCTCTCGTTGATTCTTATCTTATTGATAAGGATATTGGTATACCATAAGGAAGCAAAAATGATTAGAATACCTATACTGGAAAGGAGAAATCGTAGTTTTGTTTGGTTGTTGTAGAAGTTCATTTTCTTAAATGCTTGTAACAAAGATAAAAATTACTCTACACTAACGATAAAATGGGGCTTATATTTTACAAAGATGAAATGAATTGGAGCTTAGTTGTTCTTGGGCTTACAGCTGCCGTAGAATGTCAATGAATGACTGCTGATACTCACGTTTAATAGCTTTTCGATAGAATCTTTTATTTCCTGAAGTCTGGGATCGCAAAACTCTAAGACCGAGCCATCGTCAAGACAAATAAAATGGTCGTGCTGACTGAATTTGAATGACTTCTCAAACTGGGCACAATTATTACTAAACTGATGTTTGGTAACCAAACCACATTCCAATAATAACTCCATGGTATTGTATAATGTAGCCCTGCTAACCCTGTATTTGTGGTCTTTCATGGTTACATAAAGAGTCTCGATATCAAAATGACCACTGGTATTATATATTTCTTGGAGGATCGTATATCGCTCAGGAGTCTTACGCTGACCGTTCTTTTGTAAATATTCTGTAAAAATTTTCTTAACGGTTTCAAAGGTTTCTTTAGTGCTATCGTTCTTCATAGAAATATATTTAAAAGCTTATTCTTGTTTTTGATGCACAAAAATAACTAAATTTCTTTATTTAGAATAAATTAAAATAAAAAAATTGATATAATTATTTGATTTATCTTTTTTTATCCCAAAAATTATGAACCTGCTTTAATAATATAAATCAACGAAAGTGTGAACCTGAGATTTCCTACTTCGTAGGTATTATTCACTTTTCCGAATGAATCGGGGGTGCCATAAGCTGCCACTGTATACTCCCATTCGTTGGCAATAATCAAATTCTTAATGGTATACGACCATTGTGGACTGACTCTATACACATATTTAATATCGTGGCCACGGGCATAAACAGGACCCGTAATCTCTTTTTCGCTCCCCAGTGTAGCTATATAACCACCAAAGACCCCAATTTTTAATTTGTCAAATTTATAATAGGCTGTTCCCCAAACCGAAGAAGCTGCCAGATTGGTATATTCTATGCTGGCATTGGCGGTGTCGGCTTGTGCAACAGCTACACCACCCAACATCAAATGATCGTGGAGGTTTTCGCCCCAAACAGTTTGAAATCTTAGATCCCATTTCTGATTCTCGAATTTAATAAAAGCCAGGGCCGATAGGGCTGATAAATCATCATTCAGGAGTTGATTGTCTAAGGTGAAAGATCTGAAATTTAGTTGTTTATAGTTAAGTCCTGCACCGGCAAAGATGCTTTTCTTTTTAAAGTGAGCTTGCAGACTTAAATCGGGGATGGCACTGTTTCTTAAATAAATGCTACTGATGCCTTCGGGGCCATTACTGGTAAAATCGCGTTGCGAATAGGCCACGGCTACCCATTTGATGGGACCTGTCATTTGTGTCAGTCGTATTTGCGGACCACGCGAAAAGGCATGCATGGGAGCACCTGTATTTAATGATAATACCAATGGTAACATCTCGGGCACATCATTAGGATGCCAGTATTGTCCCATTAAAAAACTGGTTTTTTCCCAATCGAGACGAATGTAAGCATGGCGCAGGCGAAAAGCATTATTATGAGCATTGGAAGGGCCTGTGAAATCACTCTCGATAAAAGCCATGGTTTTGGCATTAAATATCTCTGGACCCAAGGCCTTAACACCTAAGCGGGTGGTCATACCATATTGATTAGAAGAAGGATGATCGTTAATGTCTATACCATTAGCATCCAACACAATGGGTTTGGGGTATGCCAGGTAAAAACCTTCTCTGCTCTCAATGTTTTGGCGGGAATCGAAAATATAATCGGCTTTTACAAAACCGCTAAGCTCTAGTTTTATACCTTCTTTATTATCTTCTTGTGCCACTGCCAGCATGGGTAATAACAGGATGATCCACAAATATCTTT
>Ga0256827_10001038_pt1 | contig 17562 bp, 19 predicted proteins | sample CV84metaG_FD_185977 | JGI IMG/M metagenome (GOLD analysis project Ga0256827, IMG submission 185977) | Hydrothermal vent microbial communities from East Pacific Rise, Pacific Ocean - CV84 | ecosystem: Environmental > Aquatic > Marine > Hydrothermal vents | place: Pacific Ocean: East Pacific Rise... | reverse complement strand
TGCGTAATATAGACGCAACCATAGAGATAGATATACTTAAATGTTTAAGTTGGCATCAAACCATGTGTTTTTCATGTAAAGAACCATGTATTGACAATGCCATTGACTTTTTAGGTATGTTTAGACCTTCAATAAATGCAGACAAATGTACCTCTTGTGGATTTTGTGTCTATCGCTGTCCTACCGATGCTATTAAAATAACGGTCAATCAGGTAGGTTCGATTTCATCGAACCTTTGATTTAAAATTAAATATGATGTTCGATGAAATCGAACCTACGGAGAAAACAATGCGATACATTCTACTATTTACACTATTTTTTATACAACTTAATGCCAAAACATTACAACCCACATTTGTCTATACAGGAAGTGGTCCAGTAACTGATTTGGTCTACCAAAACAACAAACTCTACTCTTCTACAGCAGATGGAAATGTTGATATATATGATACAAAAGAGAAAAATCTTACTAAAACTATAAGTATCCCAAAAATCAAAGATTTCTTAGGGGATGAAGTAGAGTCTAAAATCTATTCGGTAGATGTTATTGATAATAAAATTATGATTACTTCACAAGGAAAAATGGGCTACCGAAGAGTACATATCTATGCCGATAATAACTTAACAGAGATTATATCTGTGGCTCAATCTTATACCATTTCTAAAGCCAAATTTATAGATAGTAACCATCTTCTTATTGCTCTACTGAGTAATGAACTGATTCTTTTTGATATTAAAGCAAAAAAAGCACTCTATAGAGAACAGATTTCAGCATCTAAATTTTCAAATTTTGCTCTAAATGAAAAAAAAGATGAAGTGATTATTGCAGATGAGAGTGGAGAGTTAAAACTTGTATCTGTAAAAGATGGAAAGATTATCAAAATAATAAAAGGTCAAAACGTTGACAATCTATTTCAAGTTGATTACAAAAATAACCTAATTATTACAGCAGGACAAGATAGAAGAAGTGCAATTTACTCAAAAGATGGGAAAATTGCCTATTATAAAACAGGAACTTTTCTTATATACGGTGCAGGTCTAAGCCCAAGTGGTAAAATAGGTGCTTTTGCCTCGGATGAGAATAACAATATAACACTTTTTGATACCTCTACAAAAGCAGATTTATATAAATTAGGTTCTCATAAAGCAACGATTAGTAGTATTCTATTTATAGATGAAAAAAAACTATTCACAGCTAGTGATGACAAAGATATTAACTATTGGGAGTTACCATAGATGGCAATTATAGAAGTAGATGACGAAAGTTTTAAACAAGAGCTCAATAGTGCTTTTAATAAAAAAGAGCCTGTTATTTTAAAATTCGGTTCAGAGTATTGTGAACCCTGCCACGCCCTAGAGACAGAGCTTGAAGAGTTGGATGAAGAGCTAGATAACATTACTATTCTTATGATAGATACAGATGAATATCCAGAATTAACAGAGGAGTATGATGTCTATGCACTTCCAACAATGGTTATATATGATTTAAATCAACAAATTATCTATAATAAAGAGGGTATAATCTTGGCAGAAGATATAAAAGAGATTATAGCCACAGAAATCTCTAAAATCAAAAACTCAAAGGAAAAGAAATGAACATCTCAAGCATAGTAATACAAACTCTACCACAAAATGTAGAAAAAGTAATTCAGATTATCAAAGATAATCCAGATACATGTGAGTACCACCTACACGACCCAAAAGGCAAAATAATTGTAACTGTTGAGGGTAAAGATGTAGAAGAAGAGGTTAATAAACTTGTAGATATTCAATGTTTTGATTATGTAATTGCTGCGGATATGATGATGACCTACCAAGAAGACCAACTTGATGCAGAGATTAAAAAGCTAGAAGAGGATGATGTTGTCCCTGCCATGTTAAATGATGGAAACATGGACCCAAGAAAAATTCACTATAATGGCGATTTAAGAAAAAGATTTTAAGGAAAAACCATGTCAACAATAATTGAATCTGTAATAAAAAGCAATCCTGTAGGGCGTTGGTATATTGAGCTTACAGATACCATGAAAGAGGAAACTCCTGAAAATAGAATTATCTGTTTAGATGTCTATGAGTATGCAGAAAAAATAGAGATAATGGGTGCAGAATACAACCAAGAGATAGAGATAGCATGGTCAAGCGATGATGATGTAACTCCTGCTCAAATCAATGAAGTACGTCAACAAATGATGGCGTATGAGGCCGAAGAAGAAGCTAAAAAAGAGAATGCTATCCACCAAGAGAACAGCACACATCTAGCTGATGGCACACCAAATTTTCAGGAACAATAGATGAATTATCCACCATTCTTTGATGCTATTCCAAGCATAAAACTTCAAGACCCTCTCTCTAATTTTCTAGGTTCAGTAGAAAATGGAGATGTTGAATTTAACTACTTAGATGTTGTAAAGTCAGCAGGTCACTCTTGCCCTACGGTTATGGGTGCGTATTTAACAACCCTCAAAGGCTTAGAGGCTCTTTATGGCAGTGAAACGCCAATCAGAGGTAATATCTCGGTTGAGATACAAGACGATGTAGCCAATGGAGTAACAGGCGTTATATCCAATGTTATTACACAGATTACAGGAGCAACTTCTATTGCAGGCTTCAAAGGCATCAATGGAAATTTTGCACGAAACAACCTTATGGAATTTAATGCCAATATTAACTCTGCTGTAAAATTTACAAGAGTAGATACCAAGCAATCTGTAGAGGTTAACTACGACCCAAGCTCTGTAGGTGGAAACCCAAAGCAACAAGAGCTAATGGGAAAAATCATGCAAGGCAAAGCAACTCCAAACGAGAAAAAAGAGTTTGGAGAGCTGTGGCAAGAGAGAGTTAAACGCATATCTGAATCTATAGATGACGTTATTACTTGTATTTAAAAAAAATAAAACCCAAGCGTCATTAAAATAACCAATCCCAACCAAAGTGTTGGGAAGTTATTCCAACGAGAAACATACTCATTCATTCCCATAAAATAGTCAATAATCATCTTCCCCTTTATAAAAGTAGAGAAGAGTAAAACAACAACAAACCAAGAGTTTGAAACTTCAGTCAGTCCAATCAAAAAAGCCAAGCAGGTCAAAGCAATCAGCATGATATAGTTTTTAGTAGATTTTCTCATTGTTTACCTCATAATATAGACTAAGGGAAACAGAACAATCCAAAGCAGGTCTACCATGTGCCAATACAAAGCCCCTGATTCTAAACCAACATGCTCTTTTTGACTATAGTTTCCTTTTTTTGTATTTTGATACAGCACAAATAGAATAAACATTCCCAAAAGAACATGCATCAAATGAAACAGTGCCAATAAGATATAAAACGTAAAAAAAGTATTGCTACTAAGGTTAATCCCTTGCCCAAAAACATGCAGAAGTTCGGCTACTTTTGAAACGACAAACAAAACCCCTGAACCAATGGCTAAAAGTAGATAATTGGACGCTTTTTTAATATCAAAATCATTATAGATATTTTTAATATTTTCGACAGCCTTTACCACCAACCATGAGCTTGTAATCAGAAGAATAGTATTTAAAAACCCTGCACTTTTGTTGAGCAACAGTTGCGACTCATTGAACATCTCAACATTATGATAGCGTGCAACAGAGTACCCCGTAAAAATAACCCCAAAGGTAAACAGCTCTACATAGATAACAAGCCACACCCCAAAGTCGCCTTGTAACTCTTGTTGTTGATTACTCATCGGCTTCTTCAAAATGTAATGCTACCAACTGCTCTAAAACTTTTATAGTCTCATCATCATCGGTTAAAGACTCCACTATAGCATGTTGACACGCTTCTAAAACAGGGAAACCCTCTTTAATAAGCTTTCCTGCATAAATAACCAAACGTGTTGAAACATCTTCATGAATTTCACTCTCTTTCAGCCGTCGAAGTTCCGTTACTATTTTAATCAGTTTCGTCGCAATCACAGCATCCACCCCACTCTCTTTTATAAGTATGGCTCTCTCCTCTTCCTCTGTGGGATAATCAAAACTAAGCGATAAAAAACGCTGTTTGGTACTGGGTTTCATCCCTTTTAACATGCTTTGATACCCTGGGTTGTACGATACCACCAACATAAAATCAGGATGAGCTTGAATGGTCTCTCCTATTTTATCAATAGGCAAAACACGCCGATAATCAGCCAACGAGTGCAACACAACCGTCGTATCTTTACGAGCTTCAATAATCTCATCCAAATAACAAATTCCACCTTCACGAACAGCCTTGGTTAATGGTCCATCTTGCCAATACGTTCCCTTTTCATCAATAAGGTGTCGTCCAACCAAATCAGCTGTGGTCAAATCATCATGACAGACTACCGTATAGACTTTTCGCCCCAATTTCTCGCCCATGTGTTCAATAAAACGTGTCTTTCCACAACCCGTTGGTCCTTTTATAAGTATGGGTAGATTTAATTTTGAAGCGTGGATAAAAAGATTTACTTCATTTTTTTGTTCTAAATAATAGATATTTGACATTTACTTTCCTGCTTTTTTAATGAGTTAATATAGCGTAGATGTCACTTTTTGAGAATGATAATTGTCAAGTTCTAAATTCTTAGAAGAGATTAGTAGGGACTCTCCCCTAACGCTCTCTTCCCATGTCCCGATTAAACCCTTTTAAACGTCCTAAAAAGACAAGATAGACCATCTCTGAAATAGCATCATAAGGTTTCAACCTCTCCTCATTGTCATCAACACCATTACTATTACGTAAGGAAAACTCTTTTTTATAGTAATCCATAGGATATTTATCAACATGAAAATAGACTCTAAACGAGTTTTTATATAAAAAAAACTGCTTCTCATGATTATGATCAAGTGTTTTTGAAATAAGAGAGAAAGAGTAAATACCCACAAAACTAAACTCTGCATCAATACCTCTAAAATCTTTTTTTAACTGTTTAATAACCTCTGGAGAATTGATTTTTTCACATCGTTTATTGGAATCGGTATCGGTAGCACAATAATCTTTATAAAATTTTATATAACTGTCCATATCTGCGTAATACTCAAAAAAATCATTAATTTTAATTCGATTAATTCGATACCTCATCGTTACTTTTATTTTCGCTTTATCCACACGGTTAACAGAGAATTTGGTGGTTCGATATTTTTTTAAATGATTATAAATACGTTGATTTTTATCCGATAAATTCTCTAAGGTAACAATTTCGGGTAGAACACTATAATATACAGCATCTTGGCTTTCATTATCACACTTAGCAGGGAATATATTGAGTTTTTCTATATAATGAACAAAACGATGTGTACTCTCATGCTCATGGTAGGTCAATAAAATTTTTTTAAAATAACCTTTATTATTTGATTTAGGAAAAAAAGATTTAATCGGCATATTGCTACGGTGTTCTAAAATATCAAAATCATCAGGAGCAGTTACACTAAACTTTTTAAAAAAACCAAGAATCCAATAACGAAAAGTATTTACAGAGAACATTGTAAATTTAACAAATTTATTCCAAAAACTTAAAATAAAAAATAGAACTAAGCCTCCATAGATTAAAAGGCTCAGAGAAAATGCTTTTGACCAATCTCTATTATCACTCCATTTTAAATCAAACATCGCTCCTGTTGTATTATTATCATGAAAAAAATCTTTCATTGTACCAATTGAGCCAATGGTATCGGGAAGAGCCACTAAAATCGTTGCAATAATTGCAAGAATCATCATGAAAAATTTGCTATCTTCATTGATTCCAAGCTTATTTTCATTACTTCTAATAAGAGATTCGATGTCCTCTTTATCATGATTATTACTCTCATAATGCTTTATCTCTTCAAGTTCTGAATAGGTACGATTTGAGTGATAGAGATGCAAGATTTCATTTAACGAACGGGTGGTTTCTAAAAAATAGCCTAACAAGGATTTCCACTCATTGTAGTAAAGCAGTTGACTTATGTCCTCTTTATCATTGATACGCCCCAAAGAGCTTACATTTCCAATTGTAATGTAATACGCACTCTTTAACGCATTGTCTATTTTTATAAAAAGAGGTTTTTTGGAAATCAGTAACTGTATGTAATTTTCAATTTTCTCTTCTGACCATTTTTGGAAGACTTCATTGTCTTTATACTTACGATCAATAGCCGAAGTTTCTTGAGGAGTCATAAAGATAATTTTTCCAGTTAAGCCCTCTCGAACCTCTTTAATACTTTTAGTAATTCGATCAAAATAATTTACAGAGACAACCGTATTTAAGAATTTAGAGATTGCCTGCTCTTCATAGCAGTCTAAAATAATCTTCTTCTGTGTGTTTTCATCCAATTTATTTGTTTTATCAACCTTTTGAAAAAAAGTCTTAAAACTCTCTTTTGTCTTTGCATGTGTTAGACTCTTAAAGGTATAATATTCATCTTTTTTAATCTCATATTGATACTCTTGAAGTTTAAATATCTTATCTTGAATCGCAATACTGTTAAAATCAACATCATCCTCATTGGCTTCATAACATGCTTCCAAAATGAAGTCTTCTAAGCGTATATTTTTTTCATCATCTTTAGACTCTCTTCGATTAAAGGTTTTATGGTCTAAGTGATCATTTAAGAACGTCTCTTTTAGTACATCTTCTTGTGTCTCACTCAATAGAGGATAGCGTGCCTCTTTTCCAAAAAAAGTTTGAATAAACTCTTTATCCCTTGTTACCTGTTCCGAGGAGTACTCTGCTTCAACATTCGTAAATTCAAAATAATAAAATCCAAATTCATTAAAAATAACTTCACCTGTTCGTTGAGAGTTTGTAAATGAAAACTCTATCTTACCCCAATAACCAATACTCTCTTTTTCATGGTAGAAATTTATAAAAGCATTAGAACTCTGTAATGAGGGAGGGATTCTTTTATCATAAATTTCAAGTTTACACGTTGCTATATCTTTATGATTTTCTAAAAAATATTTTAAATTTGTAAGAAAAGGTGTCTCTTCTTGTTCATTCTCAACATTATAATATTCATCAAAGTATTTAGGTAACCATAAAAGATAGAGTGAATAATTCTTCATTGAAGTTCTCCCCTTTTTAAGAAGATATTATTCACTCTAGCATAATAATAATAAAATATATATGAAATAAACTCAAAGAAGATATATTAAAACTATTTAAAACATAAAGTATTTATCCTCTAAGAGGATTGTCTAAACGTTTTTTTACTTCTCGTGGTTCAGAAAATTTATCAAAAGCTAAATTCTCTTGAGTAAAGAAAAATTTTCCATACAAAACACAGCCTTTACATCCTGGATTACATTGATGTTTTAATAAACGACACCACTCTTTGTTCTCTTCAAATGTTGTTAAGTGTTGACATCCCCATCCACTACTCATATCGTTCCTTTAATTCTGCTAAATAAGCAATAACTCGTTGTTGATACACTCTGTCCTCTTCTTCATGAATACACTCTTGAAATTTTTTCAATGCTACGATATCTATTTTAGAAACAAAACGCCGTACAGCCTTAGTATCCTTCTCTACCTGAAAAATTAAATCTTCAAAATCCAAACCGTTATCCGTCCTAATCTTTTCAAAATACTCTTTTACAGCTTCTACTAATATTTCTGAACGCTCTTCATCATTATTATAAATATCACAAGCTGTTTGATAAAGAAGTTTCTCTTCACACTCCGAGATTTCTCCATTTACAGCCACTACCAAGGTTAATATTTTTGCTCTGTATTCCAAAGAGCTGTTGTGATAGAGAAGCAGTTCTCTAAAGACTTTTTTCACTTTTCGTCGTATCTTTTTATACAATAATTCTCCTAAGAATTTAATAAATCATGAACCGATTCTAAAGGATTTTTTCCATTCAACATGTTATGAACTTCATTGGCAATCGGCAGATAAATATCCTCTTTTTTTGCAATATTAAAAAGAGCCGTTGTCGTAGGAATTCCCTCTGCAACCTCTCCTAACTCGTCTAAAATCTCATCCAAACTTTTTCCTTTAGACAATCCTAAACCCACACGATAATTACGTGAGAGTTGAGAACTTGCTGTCAAAAACAAATCTCCAGCTCCACCCAAAGATAGAAAGGTCTCATTTCTTGCTCCAAAATGTTCACCAAAACGGGTCATCTCTACCAAGCCACGAGAAATCAAAGCTGCTCGTGCATTGTTTCCAAGTTCCAAACCATCACAAACGCCCCCTGCAATAGCAATAACATTTTTATACGCACCTGCAACCTCTGCACCTACCACATCATCATCCACATATCCCTTTATAAAATCAGGCAAAGCATCTGCATAAAGCTCTGCTAAATCTTGATTTGTTGACGATATTTTCAATGCTGTAGGCAGAGATTTTTGAACCTCTGTAGCAAAAGAGGGACCCGAAATAAATGCCAAACGGCTATCACTAATAAAAGAACCATAGACTTCATTTAAAAAATTTCCTGTTGAGGTCTCAATTCCCTTGGCTGCGACTAAAATATTTTGCCCTCTATCTTCAAAATTAGCTTCCATCCAAGTACGAACAGCTTGAGCAGGAATTGCTAAGACCAAATAATCATACGAAAGAGCTTCCTCTAACGTTACAAAATTCTCTATATTTTTAGGACTTCGAGAGTTAATTACTACCTCATTATTTTGACTGTAGGCATGGTAAAGAGCTTGACCCCATTTCCCTGCACCTATAATTGCTAGTTTCATTGAACCTCCAAATAATTTTATAATTTAAGATACTCTTCAAATCTTTCTAAGTCTGCATTATACCCTATACAGACAATAGTATCACCTACATCAAAGCGATTCTCCAAACCACTGGTTATAAATATAAACTGATTACTCAATCGTTCATCAATCATCCCCACCAAGATGACAGCATGCTGAGTAAAATCAAAATCATCCACCATTACACCGTCTAAGGATGAACCTTTTGGAATCGGCATCTCTTTAAATGAAAAATCTTCATCCGAGGTTAATAAACGTTCTACCAATTTTGTAGCAACAGGTTTATGTAAAATATTATAAATACGATTGGCACTCACTTGATAGAGGTCTATAATCTTACTTGCCCCTGCCATTTTAAGCTTTTGTGTTGTATGAGGCGAATCAGAAAGAGCCACAACTATCGCTTTTGGAAAAAGTTCATGAAGTGATAGTGTCAAAAATACATTCAAATGGTGGTCATCCATCACACAAATCAGATAATCATTATCTTGAACAACTAACTGTTCCAGTGCCATATCATCTGTAATATCTAAGAGCTTTACATTATTATAACCGTCTGCTACAGCTTTTTCATACGCCTCTTTTTCATTAACAATAATGCTAAACCCCATCAATTTAAAACCAAGCTCTTGAGCCAAAAAAAGACGTTTTTGACTGTAGCCAAACATAAATGCATTCTGTTTAAACATACCGTACCTCCCCATACAACATTTTAAAGTGTTCAATACTCACTTTACGACCCATCAGTAACAATATATCCTCTTCTTGCAGATGAAGTCGCATAGGAGGGTTAAAAATAAACTCTCCAGAGACACCCACCTGAAGACCGATACAGAGAAGCTTATGCTCTTTAAAATTGAGTTCATCAAGCTTTTTACCCACGAGCCTTTGATGAAAAACAAGATTAATCTCATCCAATTGTGCCAAGTGTTGACCTGTTAAAATAGCATAGATAGCCTTATACATAACAGGTTGTGTAATTGCCGTAAAAAGCATTCTATTGGCTATCTGTGTGGGCATAACCACACTATCTGCTCCTGCAAGTTTACATTTTTTAGCAAGCTTATCGGTACTGGCTCGGGTAATAACCCTAATCTTTGTCGAAAGGGCTTTCGCATTTAATGTAATATAGATATTTGCTATATCGCTTCCTGTAAGTGCCAAAAGTGTAATTTTTGCATAATCCGTATTAAATTTAGCAATCACATCGTGTCTACTGGCATCTTCATGAATGGCTCGGTAACCCTCTTTTATTGCCTCTTCAACCTTCTCTTTATCGTTTTCTATCACGATATAACGTCGATTGTATTCGCTAGCATAATGCTTTAAAAACATACGTGTCATCTGCCCGTACCCACAAATAATCATAAACTCTTCATTCTTATTAATCTCTTCAATAATTCGATTCTCTTTGAGTTCTGTCAATTTTTCAGAAAAAGCAGAAACAATAACCGAAGTTACAAAGGAAATCATCGCAATACCTGTCACAATAATAACCATAGAAACTACCCTACCCTCGGGGGTTACAGGAGAAATATCGCCATATCCAACGGTAGAAATAGTAATTAAAGCCCAGTATAACGCATCAAAAAGAGAATTTATATTCTCATTTTTCTGCTGTTCAAACACATAAATAGCAATTCCTGCTGTAATCGTAATGAACAAAAGAAGAAAAAGAAGCGTAAAGAGTTCAAACTTTTTACTCGATAAAACGCTAAGAAACTGATTGATACTCTTGGTATAACGCAAGAGTTTAAAGACCCGAAAAAGTACAAAAATACGCAACACCCGTAGAGGTCGATAGGCAGGTAAAATCGCGAGTAAATCAATAATAGCTGTAGGAGAGACAAGGTATTCAAATTTTCCTTTGAGTACCACTTTTGTTACTTTCCACAATGAAAACTTTCGATTTAAAAATTGCGACTCTCCATACTCTTTGACCACCAAAAAATGCCAATCGTTATAGACCCATAAACGAGCAAGATACTCCAAGGTAAAAATAATCGTAACAATGTAAATATCAAAAAAATCCATCCATTTCGGAACATCATGCTTGACTTCATAAACCAAAATAGTAATAGAGACGAGAATAAGAGAAATCATAAAAATATCAAAATATTTTTTATAATAGTAGTCTTGATTTTGTAAAAAATTAGAAGCAATCTCTTTTGTCTGTTTATAAGAGTTTGAGCCATTGAGAAAAAAAGCAAATTTTATAATCATATTTTTAAACACATCAACTCCTTTGACTTCTATTATAAAGGAGTTGTGCTTCAAAATGTTTTAAAGATAAAAAGAGTTGAGTCTCTATACTTACTTATTCAGAGTTTGAAGATGACCCTCTTCTGTAAACCAAATTATCCCATCTCCAAGCATTATTCCTTGATAGTTATGGAACATATCGGGAGTTGGTTTCTCTTTTGCAATTCGTTCTCGATACTCTTTTGTAAAAATAGTTGGATATTTTTCTATAAATTCAGCTTTGGTTTTAAATTTAATATTTTTTCCACTTATCATAATGTTTTTTGGAAATTGAATTAAATTGGCTAAATTCTCTGGCTGATTATCAACGATTGCTTGGTAAATTTTCTCTATATTTTGATAAGGTAATTGTTTTTCTATTTTAATCTGCTCTTTTAGATGACCATATAGAGTATCTATTCTCTGCATATAGCTCTCTAAAATTGGATTTTTACTATTTAACTTATTTCTCTCTTTTAACCATTTTTTTTGATTAGTTTTAAGCTCTTTATACCAATTTCCCTCATGACCTTTTTTATCTTTATAGCCCATTAGCTCTTTATAGATATTACTAAGGGTGGCATCGGTTGTCCAAAGTATAGGATTCTCACAGATGATTCCCTCTGTATAATGAGAAAGTTGTTTTCCCGTACACCATTTTGGTTTACACTCTGCATTTACAGAACTCGTTAATAAAACAGTAACCAATACTATTACAATTTTTTTCATCTCTTTTCCTAATGATAATTTGTCTTCTTGACTAAAAGACTATATTCTATTTTTATGAACAAATTATGACAATATATTTTTAGATATTTATCGACAATTTTTTATAAGAGAGGGTTACTTAAGGTAACCAACTACAGACATAAGAGTCTATATCCAACTTTAGAGAAGGTCTCAATAATAGACTTATCTGTTTTGGCTCTTAGACGTTTAATTACGGTTCTTAGGGTCTCTAAAGAACTATTTTTATGTAAACAATTTGAAATAACAGCGATAAGCGTTTCGTAGGATATGGTAGTACCTCTGTTTTGAATAAAGTACTCCAAAAGAGCTATCTCTTGATTATTAAGCTTCACAATTCTATCGCCATTTAATATATCTCTTGATAAAGAGTTATATATAAGGTTTTGGCTAATTTTATAGAGAGAACTCTGCTCTTCAAGAGGCATATTTCTAGTATTAAAAAGTTTCTCTATCTCTAAAACCATATTATCTATTTTCTTTCTATGATGGGTATTATCTTCTACAAAAAACTCTTTTAAAGAGTTATCTAAATAAAATCTTAATTCGTCTTCTAAACTACTCATAAACAATCCATTCTTAACTATTTCATAGGTTAATTGTAATGAAAAAAAATCTAAAAAAAATCTAAAAAGATAATTTGTCATAAAAAATTCATAAAATTTATCTATAATAGCTTTTTAATTTGTTCGGGACTAAAATTTAATATAAGGATTTACTATGTCCAAAAAGATAAACTACTCACTTCTATATGTAGAGGATGAAGATTATATTCGTGAAATAGTTGTTGAGTATCTTGAAGAGTTTTTCCAAACGATTTATGAAGCCTCAAATGGAAAAGAAGCTTTAGAGATTTATCATGATAAAAAACCAGATATCATTATTACAGACATACGAATGCCAAAAATGAACGGTTTAACTTTTACTAGAGAAGTTCGACAGAGAGATAAAAGTACGCCTATTGTCATTACAACAACCTATACTACAACCGAGTATCTGCTTGATGCTATTGAATTAAATCTGATTAAATATCTTGTAAAACCTGTTGAAGAAGAGGCTCTTTTAGAGGCAATTAATTTGTGTGTTGAATGTATAGAAAACCGTAGCCCTTCTGTTGTAAATCTTAGTTCAGAGTATAAATACGATACCTATAATCAGACACTAACCTTGGATGAAGAGATTGTTCCGTTTACACTCTCTCAAAAGAAATTACTTGATATTCTGATAAAAAATAGAAATCGTACCGTCTCTTACCAAGAGATAGAGGCTTATATTTGGGGTTATGGAGAGATGAGTGAATCTGCCCTTCGCTCTTTGGTACATAATACACGAAGAGTAATCACAAAAAACATTATAAAAAATATCTCCAAGATAGGATACAAGATAAAACTTTATGAGTAAGCATCTCAAACTAAAGCTCTCTCTTATTACGGTACTCTTTATAGTTTCACTTTTTTACTCTAAAGAACTTTTTTTGGTTTCAGAAGGAGCTATCCATCAATTTGACCAAATAGATATTATTGTAGCCTCTACCTGCTTTGGAATTATAACCTCATCAACAATCTATAACCTCTCTCTCTATCTATTTACAAAACATACGATACATCTTTATTATGCTTTGGCTCAAACTTCGGCTCTATTTTTTCTTATTAATCTCGACAGTCTTTTTATAATCCCTTTTGATACAATATTTGGACTTAAAAGCTTTATGCTTTTTAATATATTACAAATTTTTATGCTTATCTTCTCGATTCTATTTTTGGAATCTTTTTTTAGAACCTATCGGATAAAAGAGCTAAAACGACTAACCAGAGCCATTTTATATATAGCTTTTTTTGATTTACTCCTTACCTTTATATTTTCACGAAGTATTATTAGCACACTTATACCTATTTTTATTCCTATATGGTTAATTTTAAGTGAGGCATTTCGCCTGACTTCTGAAAAAGATTTGCCTTTCTATTTTATTACTATAGGTTGGAGCATTGTGCTGGTTACCGTCGCATTTGAATACACAGGTCTTCTTGCATTGACAGGTATTACATTTCCTTTTCTTCACATATCTATAGCATTTGAGTCGGTTCTTCTCTCGCTTGCTATTGCGTATAAATTTAAACTCCTAGAGGAAGAGAAACAAAAACAACAGACCATAATGCTTCAACAATCACGCTTAGCCAATATGGGAGAGATGATTTCTATTATTGCCCATCAATGGAAACAACCTCTTAATTTTATCTCTTTTGGGCTAATGAATCTAAAAAGGCAACTAAGAGGAAATGATAAGGGGCTATCTGATATTAAAAAACTAAATAAACAGCTACAGTATATGTCATCAACCATGGAAGATTTTAGAAACTTCTACAATCCAACAAAAGAGAAAGATGATTTTTTGCTATCTTCTTCTTGTGAAAAGTCTATAATGATTGCAACAAACTCACTTGACCTTATAGATATATCGCTTACACTCAAAGTAGTCAAAGACTTTAGCCTGTTTGGTAACGTAAATGAGTTTCAGCAGGTTATCTTGAATTTAATTAATAATGCAAAAGATGCTTTTGAGTCAAGAGGAATTGAAGATGCAACGATAGAGATTCTAATAGATAAACCCAGAGTAATCATAACAGACAATGCAGGTGGTATTAGTAAAAAGAATCTTGATAAGATATTTGGGATGTATTTTAGTACCAAAAAAGGCAGTGATGGAATTGGTCTCTATATTGTTAAAGTGATTGTTGAAAAAGAGTTAAAGGGAGAGATAGAGGTAGAGACAGATAGTACAGGATGTAGCTTTATACTATCTTTCTCAAAAACTCAATAGCATTTAAACTACTTGCTACACGAGGAGGAGCTATTTGTATCTTGTGAAAAAGCTTCTAAACTCATAGATGAACAGCCTTGTATCGGTCTACTTGAACTCTCGATATGGAGCTTTCCATTAGCATCCCAAGTAACCTTCTCTGCATTAACAACGACAACAGATAGCAAAAACAACAATGTTATAGGTAAGATTTTCATTTTTTATCCTTCTTTAAATTAAACTAACTAAAGTATACTAAAAAAAAATCTAAAAAAAATCTAAGAAATTATTTTTACTAATAAATAGTAGGTTTAACCTCATCGGATAAAACTTCAAACTCCTTAACTCTCTTAGCCAAAGAAAGATTTAAGTCATGATTATATTTTGCATAAACTATCTGAAACTCATTTAGCTTCTTGTGAACAGCCTCATCATGCATATCAGCATAAGCCTTATCATAAACAAAACCATAATATTCATCATTAAGACCCTCAAAAACGACAAAGGAAGCAACACGCTCTTTTAGCACATCTTCCATTGTCAAATTACTAACGTTGAGTTTAGGAGGAAGTAAAAAATACTCTCCATCTTTTAAATATCCCTCTTCTGTTGAGTAATTCATTCCAATCATAATTTCTCTAAAATACAATGTATCAAAAGGTTTAAATATCAACTCATTATCACTATCGCTAGTCCATGTTGTTATATCTTCATAATCACACTCTCTTTGAGCGAAAAGGTCTCCAGCAACTGCATTTGCAAACGGTGCACAGTATCGTGTAGCTTCTATGCTTCCATTTTCATCAAAAATTTGATTCGACATATCCATAGTACTATTATAATAGAGTTCTTGAATTATATTATTTTCATCTAAAGATACCTCGGGGTATCTGTTATAAAAATCGGTAGAAGAGTATCCATTCTTTTCTGAAACTTGTAGGTATGAGTGCTTTTGATAGAATCTTTGGGTATCGTATAGTGTATCTATATCTATCGTCTTTATATTTAAGAGGAAATCACTGTTATTATTTTCTCTACTTAAATCATAAATATGGGTTTTACTCACAAACGGTGTTTCACTAGCAATGAAGTGTGTCAAATAGACTCGTTCTCCACTCTTTGGGATATTTTGAGAATAGAGTGTTGTTCTTTCGCTATCAATTAAAGAGGAATAAAAGAATTTATATCTATTTATTGACCATCGTAGAGTTTTAACAGAGGACACTGACTCCTCTTTAGAAAAAAATATCTTTTCAATATCGCTACTGTCCACCATCAGAGAGTAATCATAAGTGCTGTTTTTATCATGCTGAATAAACTCAATTAAGCCAAAATAAGCACTTTTACCGATTAAATTATCTACATGAACATCAGATATTTTCGTTCTATTAACAAAGCCCGTAAGTTCATCAACTATCTCTTTATCAAATAAGAATTCAAGACTACCCTTAGGAATTTTACAGACCTTATTAATAGAGGTATTCTTGCAACGCTCTTCTATCTCTGAGAGAACACTATTAACCATTGAAATAGTAAACTTTGTATCATCAAATCTCTCCTCTATGATTAACGTTATCGGTTTAATCTCTCTATAGTTATTCTCACTTTCAAGTCTTTGAGCTGAGCTCTTCTCTTGCTCGCCTAAATACTCCCTAAACTCATCATCACTTACCGTTATGACCTTGGGCATCTCTATATCTATATTTATAGGTATTTTCATAGATGTTTCAATTTTAATTTCAGATTTATCCTCTCCTCCACAACCAAAAACAACTAAAAGAGAGAAGAGTACGAATACAATTTTTTTCATCTACTTACTCCACAAACTAATTTGGGGTAAATCTTCATTTTTAATCACTTCAAACAGCCTCTTATCTTTGTTACGCAATAGAGCATCTAAATTATCATTATATTTTGCATAGACTAGCTGTAACTCCTCTAACTTATCAGCAAAACGCATATCATAGAGAACACCTTGTCTGCTCTGGTCTAATATTGTAAATTCAGCGACACGAAGTTCTAACATCTCTTGAGCTGTCAATTCTGCCACATTATGCCCCAACGGTAAAAGAAAATACTCTCCATCTTTAAGATTACCACCATCTATCTTAAGCTCCTTAAAATTGACCTCCGTAAGAGGTTCAAAAATAGATTCATCCTCTGCATCACTGTACCATGTTGAACTATCGTAAAGGTCACATTCATTGGACTTACTATCACAATAAGTAGTCGCAAGAAGCCGACCTTCCCCATCAAAAACTTCTTCTCGATTAAGTTTATTATACGACTGAAACACTGTGTTGGTTTGAGTAAACTTCTGTACACCTAAATCTTTTGTTAGTTTAATAAAAGAGGAGAGCTGTTCTATAGCAACTTCTGAATTTGTCTCTTGTGACTCTATACTGTTTAGCTTTACGATAGATGTCTCATTCTCATCATACTTATTGGTCAAACTAAAGAGTCTATTGGTTGAAGGATAGTCAGAATTCCCTATGGTTCTATCATTAAGATGCATGCTCTCTTCTTGCTTTGGTGTATTATAATATTGCAAAGTCCATGGAAAATCCAATCCACTCTCGTATTTTGTAGTAATAGAAGAGAAGATTGTATTGTTATCTTTTGACCACTTAATCAGCTGTATAATTTTAGGTGCTTTTTTGGTATCATAAAAAGCCAATCGACCATTTAGACTACTCATGTCCATCTGTAATGAGTAGTGATAGCTATTATTCTCATCATGACGAATAAACTCAACCACACCAAAAAAGAGTCTCTCCCCTTCTAAACTTTGAGTATCTCCATATCTAAAAATATTCGGAACAAGCACTCTTAGCTTGTCCAATACCTCTTGCGTAACCACCAAAGAGAGCGTATCTTCTGGAATGGTACATATCTTATCAAAAGCCACATTTTCACAACGCTTCTCTATATCCGATATAATATGATTACCCAAAAAGAGATTTGCTTTTATCTCATAAACAACAGCCTCAACTTCAGAGATATACTCTTGAACTTTCTCATACCCTGTAGCATCTCCCTCTATCCTCGGTACTTTTATCTTCTCCATTTTTTTACTAGAATTTCCATC
>Ga0256827_10001037_pt1 | contig 17563 bp, 26 predicted proteins | sample CV84metaG_FD_185977 | JGI IMG/M metagenome (GOLD analysis project Ga0256827, IMG submission 185977) | Hydrothermal vent microbial communities from East Pacific Rise, Pacific Ocean - CV84 | ecosystem: Environmental > Aquatic > Marine > Hydrothermal vents | place: Pacific Ocean: East Pacific Rise... | reverse complement strand
TAAAGAATATTAAAGAAAGGACTTCCTCATTATCTTGACAGATAATTCGTTGTCTGAACTTCTCTTCATTCATTTCACTTTCCGTTTCACTCCAAGCTCCATTCAATCGAGTGAGTTATCTTGTTCTTCGAACATGGCTTCGCCACCCTTCGGGAATTTATTTAAATTATTAAAAAAAGAATTCAAGAAAAATCTTATCTAAAAAGATCATGAAAATGAATTCAAAAATGACAGAAAAGACTCTTTTCCATCAATTTATCAGAACTCCAAAATGTGACTGAAATGACCCTTATTTTAATACACCTAATCAATCAATAATTTAATTAATCTTTAAGAACAAATATAGTATAATTATTTCAATTAAAAATAAAAGGGAAAAAATGATTTTAGACAATGATGTTCAAGATGTTCAAGTTCAAGGAGCTAACAATGTTAGTGAATTTACTATTAAGGCTTCTGCAAAGGCATTCCAAATTTTGAGTTCGAATTTGTATTCGAATCCATTGGGAGCAATGATTAGAGAACTTTCTACCAATGCTTATGATGCGCATGTGATGGTTGATAAAAAAGATAAACCATTTAAAATCAAACTACCAAATGCTCTTGACCCTACTTTTAAAATCAGGGACTTCGGACCAGGTCTTTCAGATGAAGACATCCATCAGGTTTATACTACTTTCTTTGAAAGTACAAAAACAAATTCAAATGATGTAGTTGGTTGTTTAGGGTTAGGTTCTAAATCACCATTCGGTGTCTCTGATTCTTTTACTATCATTAGTTATCATGGTGGAACAAAAACAATTTATTCTGCATTTTTAAATTCTCAAAGAATCCCTAACATTGCTCATTTTTACCAAGAAGATTCAGATGAACCTACAGGTATTGAAATTGAGGTCGCGATTAAAAAAGAAGATGTTAATTATTTTACTCAAGAAACAGAAAACCAATTAAAATATTTTAAAGTAAAACCAGATATTGAAGGAAATCCTATTGAATGGGAAGAACCCGACGAAATTGTTTTTGAGGGTAAAAATTGGAAAATAACTAAGGGATCGACAGGTTATCGTTCTGATTCCGTAAAGGTTATTCAAGGACAGATTTCTTATCCTATTGATACTTCTTCTTTAGGTACAAAATATCAAGAAGCAAAAACCAATATTCAACAAATTTTTAGACTCCCTTTAATTATTGATGTAAATATTGGAGATGTAAATATTGCTCCTAGTAGAGAAGCTTTAACATACGATGAAAAAACAGTTGATTTTCTTATGGATATTGCTGAACAGATTTTTGAATCACTACCTAATACTATTAATGATGAAATGGAATCACAAGAAACAGAGTATTTAGCTAGAATTAAATATGGTGAAATTTCAAGAGCTTTCCATTATACTATTAGTGATATTTTAAAAAACCAAATATTTTGGAATGACATTGACATCACAAACAATACTATTAAGATTGATGAATCAGAATTTGCACAAATCAGAATGTATGACTATCATGGTTCAAGATTAAGTAGTAGACTTTTAGGTCTTAATATTGATTGGTCTGCTTCAACTACACATTCATCTAAACGAAATTGGACAATCAACTGTTCATTAAATAACCATTTCTTATATTGTTTGGATGGTGTTGATTCAACGAGAGCTATTACGAGTAAAGTTAAAAAGTATATGGTTGATAATAATTTATCTGCAAACCAAAATGTTTTATTGATTACCACTGATAAATCGTTGAAACAAACACAGTCACTTTTAGGTAATCCTAAAATGATAGATACAGCAGATTTAGAAAAAATGAAAATTATGAAAAAAACTAAATCTGATAAGATTACAATACACACTATCAATACTTATTCATGGTCGGCTAAAAACTCATTTGATGCGAAACATATGACGATAGAAGAACTAGAAGAGCTAGAAGGTTATTATTTACCAGCTGATGGTTATGATATTGTTGTGAATTATAAAGGTATCAATACCAATATCAAAGAAATAAGAGAAATAATTTCCTTAGCAGAAGCATTGAATATTATTGATTCCACCGAAACTGTATATGCTCTTAGAAAAAGAAACATGCAGAGAAAACATAAAATGAAATCATTGGTGCAAGCGATTTATGAAAAAATGATACCTTATGTTGAGGAAACGATTGAACCTGTAATAAAAAACTGTAATTCAACAACAATGGTTAGAATTTTAAATCATCCAATAGAAACGCTTGAAAGAATTCAAAATGAGACTACAGGACCATTAAGTGAAGTTATTGAATCGGTTGTTAAATCGAGACAGCATGACAGTAATAAAATATTATCTAGATATTCACATATTATCAATTTATTTAAAATTGTTGAAGTGTCGAATGTGATGAATGTTAATGATAAAATAAAATTGATAGAAAATCAATATCCAATGATTGCAGAGACGAATTATTATATCGATAATATGGATGTACTATTAGAATATATTAATCAGATGGATTTGATAGCTTCTATGCAATGTAATATCAATTATACACCTATCACTGCGTTTATTGAAAGTTTTAAAATTCAAGAAGAACATGAGGAAGAAGTATCAGAAATCTAATGTTTATGACAATTCCTTTTTACGAGGAATTGGATTTTATTAGAGAGGAAGCAGAGTATAAATTATCAACGGATGTAGAAAAGTTCATCGAACAAAAATTGGAAGAATTAGTACAGGAGTTTCCTTTTTTAAAAAAGATAAATTTTAAGAAAGATTTAGAAATTGGAATCTTTCCTTTACTGAACGTATTTGGAGAAGCTACCGAACAAGCAGCGGTTTATTTCAGTGTAAGTGATAGCTTTCAAGAAGTAGTTCAAGAAACTTTTCCTGAATATTCAATATAGTTTAAGCTTCTTATGATATAATTAATTAAAAGAAAAGGAAAAACAAAATGAAATTTAATCAAATTGAATTAGGATTAACTCATAACAATGCATCTAAATTAGAGGTAGCAAATCCAGAGAATGATATTTATGTTTTGAAAGCCACATTTACTAATTTTGAAAAAACTGATATTCATTATGATTTATTCAAAGGAAATATCTTTAGAATAAATCAACCGAACAAATTGTTAGTTTCGCCTACAAATGTTAGTATTTCATTTCATCAAGGCAAAACATACATTAATTATTATTCGGGTGCTTGCAGAACTCTAATAGAAAGAGAAGGTCATTATGAAAAAAATAATCTATTGATTCCGACCGATGATTTTGATGGTAAAACAATTGATGAAATACTTGAACATGTAATTATTCGATTAAAATCTGTAGAAGGTTCTCCAATAAGAAAAACGAGTAATCTTGAAGATGTTACAAATTCTTTTAAGGTTCTTATGGTATAATTATACTATGATTAATTAAAGGATAAGAAATGTTATTAAGTTGTGAATTTAAAGATTGGACTATTATTTCTCTAAAAAATACTTCTGAAGATAAGGAAGATAGATTCGGAAACATACTTGAAACTAAAAAAGAAGATTGTATGATAGTAGAGTTTATTGATTGTTTAAAATCACTTTACGTAACATACGATACGAAGTATACTATCATCAATGATGAAACCTTGGTAGTTCATAAAGCTTTTCAACAAGATGTTTGGAATAGAACGTTAAGAGATACATTCCCAAATAAATTTTTTGAAGTAGTTCATAATATGGCTGATGCAATCAAAATAGAAGGAATTGAAGAAGCATCATCACATCATGGTTACACAGTTTTAGAAATCCAGGAAATGTAAAATAAATATAACTAAAAGGGTTATATTTTGATAGAAGAATTTCAAAAAGGTCAAATATTAGAACTTAAGTACAAGAACAAAATTCATTTAGCTGTATTCAAGGGTAAAGAGATTAGAATTGATAGAGCGAATAGTGAATGTTATGTTTTTCATATCCATACATCAAGAGGTATAAAAGAAGAAGCATTTATAAATATTCCTACCTACAAGGAACCCAGTACTAGGACAATTAATTTTTTTAAAAATAAATTACTAAATTTATTTGAGGGAGTGAATTCAATAGGAATGGTTTTAGAACAATTAGGGAAAATAACTCAAGGAAAATAAATGAACCCGAATATTTCTGTTAATGTTAATGGTAATATAATACTAATCGAAGGTAATATTTCATCGGTTGGTGATTATCATATTTTAAAGAAAACATTTGATGATTTAAAATATACTAAATGGTGTTTAGAAGAACGACAACTAATTTTGGAATTGAAAGATTCGAGATCTATTACATCATCTGTATTGGGTTTACTTAATCGTTTGGTTCAAAAAGATAAAATTGAATTAATCACTAAAGTTAGAGATAAAAGGCTTTTTGAACTATTTGATGATTTGGAAATGAAAGATCTTTTAGGGGTTTACTTAGAAGAACGAAATAATTGGTGAAAAAGGTAATGTATGCGTAAAAAGAAATTTTATAGAGAACTAACAGTAAATGATAAGATATATCAATATCATATTGGCACTCATTATATTAAAATTAGAAACTTCGGTTCACAAATATTTACTAAAAAAGATATAGGTTGTATTTGGGATGAAGATTGGAATCAAATTTGTGTTACCCCTGGAATGATGGTGAAAATGATAAAACATGTAAACAATAACCCTCAAAAATACCCAAATCTAGGTAAAGTTTGGCCTGAAGTATAGATCGACTTAAAAGAAAAAGGAATAATATGAAAAAAATTGCAAATATGGTTATGATATTGGTTATGATATTGGTTATGATATTGGTTATGATATTGTCGTTTACAGGATGTGCAGATAAAAGGGTTATTGATGGTATTAAATATGATACATATGGATTGTTTAATGAAGCTACACATAAGAATCCACAAATAGTTTATGAGATTTCAGTGTTAAATATATTTCTATCTATAATTACAATAGAAACGATTATAATACCCATTTATATTATAGGTTATGATTTATTTGAACCAGTCTTATCTAAATCAGAATTACAAAATAAAAAAAATTTAGGTGTAGTGGCACCTGATGTTTCAGTCACTATTCCAACTGAAAAAAATCCTAATTTACTTTCTAAGGATTAAATAATGTTTAATTTATTTAAAGATGAACACATCAGCAAGAAAGAGATACAACAAATTTTTAAGAAATATCTTAAACCTCATGGACAGAAATACACTCATAAGAATCACATGCTTCCCGATGGTTCTATAATAGAATCTATTCTAGTAGATTCTTTGTTTGGTATTTCATTGGCGTATAAAGATGGTGATGAACCTTTGATTTATCTTGATGTAATTTATAATAAAACAGGTTCAATTTCAATAATGCCTTATTTTTATAAAATTGTTAGATTGGATAAACAAAAACCTGGAATGGTAGCGAATTTCCATAGATTTAATCTTAATGAAGAAAAAATTAATAAAGACAATATCGAACAATTCATCCAAAAATTAGTTGATAAAGCTCTTAAACATATAGAAGATAGAAAACCTCAGATTAATGAAGTTCTTTTGAATTTCATAGAGGAAAGAAATGATAAACAATTGAAAAGAATTTTTCAGCCTGCCACAAGGCAAATAATTGAACCCTTACTTTCACTTACAACAGAAGAACAATTCTACCTCCATAATTTGTTCGATGATAAATCTTTTTACCCTAAACAAATGAATGATATTTTTATTCTTTAAGGACCTTTTAAAGATTCTTTTGGTATAATTATATTATAAGAATTAAAAGGATAATTATGGGATGTTGGAATGGAACTTGTGCAATAAGTCAATTAGCAATTAAAGATAGAGACCAAGTTAAAGTAGTGTTTATTCAAAATCAAGTTAGACCTGCTGAAGCCTCGGGATATTCGTATAACAAAGGTTGTGCAGAACCTATTTCATTTACCTTTGATGCTGTTTACAATGATTATGGTGCTTTTGAAAATATCACAAATGATCTCGGATTTACTCTTTTTAAGAAATATATCAAATTACAGATTAAACAAAAAAATATTAAAATCTTGAAAGATTATTCTGAGGATGAAATCGATTATGAAAACTTCGAAGAACAACATTTGATAGAAGCTATCGAAAGAGATAGGGTCCTTACAAAGAAAATCAATTTTCGTAATGACCAAATAGAATGGACTCTGATAGGTTTTAATTTAATTAGAAAAGATGTGTTCGACGAGTGTTCAAAAGCTATCCCTGAATCTCTTGAAGAAGATTGTACATTTGCCCTTGATTTATTCTTTAACCCTAATGAGTCAAGATTTCAAGAACTAAAAGAAAAACTAAAAGAAAATAAAGATATTCCAGAAGATGATTTGAATGAACTTCTAAACGATCTTGAAGAGATTAATGCTAGTTGGAAATCTGATATTAAAAAATCAGGGAATTGGTCTAATTCTGTATCCATTTTAGAAGATTATAATTCAGTTAATGTTCAAGCTTTTAAAGGTTATTTTGAATTATTAAGATTTGCTCCAAATAACTCTTATTCTAAAGGGGAAATCATAAAGCTTTTGAAAGAATTTATATCAATCCTTTATATGATGAGTTCTCTTAGAAAATCATGGATGGGTCAAGCAGGTAAAGGAAGCCAAGAGGATAATAATGAAACTTATCAACACCTCATTAATGCAATGCAACAGGTTTTGAATGGAGAAGAATATGAATAAAATACAAAATATTTTAAAAGAGTACAAAGAGGCTAAAGAGTTTAAAGTTATTATTTTTATGATAATTGTAATATGTCTTTCAATTATTATGCTGATAGAGAATACTAACAATACAAACCAAAAGAGCCAAGTAGTATTCAAAGCTCCTAAAGAGATTATTACTCTTGAATATCAAAATGTAGAAAGATGGACCAAACAAAAACAAACCAAACCAATTATCATTAATGCTATTAAAGAAGCTTATGAAGATGAGATTATTTATGAAAATGAATACAGTACAATTCTCACGTTAGTAGTCATTGATAATAATATGGAGATGAACAAAGAAAAAGAGAAAATATTAAAAAATATAAAAGCTAATTTAAAATTGTAAAATAACTTTATATTAAAAAATAAAGGAATAAACAATGGGAAAATTAACAAAAGGGTGTATATACACCTTGCAGATAATGAAGATGGTGAATTAAAAGAAATAGTAGAATTAGCATTCTTCAATGATGATAACGAAAGAATTCCATTAGTTCAATCAACTAAGACCGCATATAGAGATACAAAAAATGGTGAAAAAGCATTAATCGATGGTAAATTAACCAAATCGTCATTATATAATAATGGTGAAAAAGGTCTAAACTTTGCATTTCCTGAAGAAGTTAGTATTAGTACAGGTCGAATAGTACTGACTGGTGAAAATAATAACATTCCTAGAATGATAACAATCTATATTAATCGAAAAGTTGTATTTCAAAAAGTATTAAAAGGTACAGAACTTTCAGATGGAAGAATGCTTGAATATACTTTCGTATGTGATAATAAAGGTAATAGTAATGAGTCTACTAAAAGAATAATTATTAATAAAAATAGAGAGTATATGCCTATGGGGTCCGATATTTACTCTACAGATGAATCAATAACTAATAAAATGTTTAAAGGTAAACCTGTTTATCGAAAACTTGTTGAACTAGGTGATTTATCACATATGTATAGTTCTAAAGGTAAATGGCATACAGTTGAATTTGGAATAGAAAATATAGATACTCAAATCTCCGCAGCTCGCTATGGTTCTACAAATATAGCTCAAGGTTATTATCAAAATAATAGTAAATGGCAAGTACGAAGTATGGTAATGACAAACTGTTATAAATTCGTATTCACAAAAGCTTATCAGTATCTTTTTGAAAACACTAACTTCATAGTTGAATATACAAAAACAACAGATTAATAAGTCAAATTCCTTTTAAGTTCGCAATAATATAATTATATTATAACTTAAAAGGAGATCTAAGAAAATCCAAGCTATCTGTCAAAATAACCAAATAGTTTATTCATGTAAATTGTAAAATAAATAATAACAAAAGGATATTTTACAATGAAATACAAAGAAGGAACATTTGGTTATTGGTGGACAGTAACTAAAGGAAATGAAGATATTGAAAATGAAATTTATGGTGATGGAATCGATTGCTCAAGAAACCGATTAACTTCTTTAAAAGGATCACCTAAAATAGTAAATGGAGATTTTGATTGTTCTTATAGTTACCTAACATCTCTTGAAGGATCTCCTAAGATAGTTAAAGGTGATTTTTCTTGTAATTTTAATGATCTCACTTCTCTTAAAGGATGTCCTGAAATAGTTGAAGGTGATTTTTATTGTTCAAACAATAATTTAACATCTTTACAATATTCTCCTAAGATAACTAAAGGTAATTTTGATTGCTCGAGAAATGAACTTATAAATTTACAATATTCTCCTAAAGAAATTCAAGGATATTTTCATTGTTATAAAAATGAACTTACCACTTTAAAAGGATGTCCTAAGATAACTAAAGGTAATTTTGATTGCTCGAGAAATGAACTCACTTCTCTTAAAGAACGATCCAAGGTTATTTTAGGTGTTATGGTAATTCTAATAAACATCTTGAAGAAGAATTCAATATAAGAAAAGAGAATCCTAAACTTTCAGAATCAGAAATCCTAAACAAAATGTTTCAAATAACGAAAGATAGAAACTACCTGTCAAAAGAAACAAATAGTTTATTCATGTAATTAATATTCATTTAAACGATTGTGTAGTATAATAGATTATTCAATTAAAGGATATATTGCAATGAAATACAAAGAAGGCGATTTTGGTTATTGGTGGACAATAGAAGAAGGAAATGAAGATATTGAAAATAAAATCCTTGAAGGAGATATTGATTGCTCTTTTAAAAACTTAACTTCTTTAAAAGGTTCTCCTAAGATAATTGAAGGATATTTCAATTGTAATTTTAATAAACTCAAAACATTAAAAGGTAGTCCAATAGAAGTAAGAGGGTATTTCGATTGTTCCCTTAATTATATTATAACATTAGAAGGATGTCCTGAAAAAGTAGGTTCTATTGATTTTTCAAATAATCCAGGAAAACACATTAAAGAAGAATTCAATATAAGAAAAGAGAATCCTAAACTTTCAGAATCAGAAATCTTAGATAAAATGTTTCAAAGGACTAATGATAAATCTTACCTTTCAAATGAATGTAATAATTTATTCATGTAAATTGTAAAATAAATAATAATAAAAGGATTATTTAAGATGAAATATGAAGAAGGTGATTTTGGTTATTGGTGGACAGTAACTAAAGGAAATGAAGATATTGAAAATGAAATTTTTGAAGGAAACTTTCATTGTTCAAACAATGAACTTAAAACCCTTAAAGGATGTCCCAATGAAATAACGGGAAGCTTCTATTGTGATGGTAATCTTCTAGTTTCTCTAGAAGGAGGTCCTAAGATAGTAAAAGGTGATTTCAATTGTTCACATAATTTTTTAATTAATTTAAAAGGTGCCCCAAAGGAAGTCCAAGGAAATTTCATTTGTAATGATAATAATATTATATCTCTAATAGGATATCCTGAAACAATATCAGGTTATTTTAATTGTACTCATAATCATCTAGTTTCTCTAGAAGGATGTCCCGAAGTAACAGGTGCTTTCTATTGTCTTCATAATAATCTCAAAAACCTTAAAGGTGCCCCAAAGGAAGTCCAAGGAAATTTCAATTGTTCACATAATTTTTTAATTAATTTAAAAGGTTCTCCTATAACAATTAACAATTTCCGTTGTGATTATAATAAACTCATTTCTTTAGAAGGAGGACCTACAAATATTCGTTATAGTTATAGTTGTACGCATAATCAAATCACATCTTTAAAAGGATGTCCATGTCCTACAATATCAAAAAGTAAATTTGATTGTTCTATTAATCCTAATGAATATTTGGATAAAGAATTTGATTTTAGAAAAGAAAATCCTGATCTTTCCGATATAGAAATCCAAAGAAGAATGTTTGAAATGACAAAAGATATTAGGTGTCTTCCTAAAGAAACAAATGAATTATTCATGTAAAAGGAACAACAATGAAATATGAAGATGGTGATTTTGGTTATTGGTGGACAGTAACTAATGGAAATGAAGATATTGAAAACAAAGTTTACTATGGTGACATCGACTGTTCTTATAGTTTTATTACTTCTTTAAAGGGATTACCTCGAACTATTCGAGGTAATCTTGCTTGTAATTATAATACTATTACTTCTTTAAAAGGATGCCCAAAAGAAGTCCAAGGTGATTTTTGGTGCTCTTCTAATGAACTGACATCTTTACAATATTCTCCTGAAGAAGTCCAAGGTGAGTTTGATTGCTCAAGAAACCGATTAACTTCTTTAAAAGGATGCCCAAAAGAAGTCCAAGGTGATTTTTGGTGCTCGAATAATGAACTATCTTCTTTAAAAGGATCTCCTAAAATAGTAAATGGAGATTTTGATTGTTCAACTAATAAAATTATATCTCTAGAAGGTTCTCCTGAAGAAATCCAAGGTGAGTTCGATTGTCATAATAACCCTAATAATTATCTTAAAGAAGAATATAACCTACGAAAAGAAAACTTATCAGAACCAGAAATACAAGATAAGATGTTCAAAATAACAAAAGATAGAAAATACCTATCGAATGAAGCAAATGAATTATTCATGTAAAAGGATAAACCAATGAAATACAAAGAAGGAACATTTGGTTACTTCTGGACAGTAACTAATGGAAATGAAGATATTGAAAACGAAGTTTATAAAGGGGATATAGAATGTACTTTTATAGGTTTAACATCACTTAAAGGTGCTCCTGAAGAAATCCAAGGTAATTTCGATTGTTCCAATAATCAATTAACTACATTGGAATATGTCCCTAATATAATAGATGGTTATTTCGATTGTTCATTTAATAAATTAAAACTTTTAGATTATACCCTGATGTAGTTAATCTAGATTTCGTCTGTATCGGTAATCAAATTGAAGGATTAACTACGGCACCGAATATTTTAAAAGGATCTTTCATAGCTAATAAAAACCCTAACAAATATCTTAGTCTTGAGTTCAGACTTTTAAAACAAAATTTATCTCCAAGTTCATTTAATGATGTAATGTTTCAAAAAACAAAAGATAGAAAATACATGTCTGAAGAAGGCAATGAATTATTCATGTAAATTGTAAAATAAATAATAACAAAAGGATATTTTACAATGAAATATAAAGTAGGCGATTTTGGTTATTGGTGGACAGTAACTAAAGGAAATGAAGATATTGAAAACAAAATTTATAAGAATAATTTAAACATATCTTTCAAGAATCTCAAATCCTTAAAAGGATGTCCTAAAGAAGTCCAGGGATACTTTTATTGTGATTCGAATTATCTTGAAACATTGGAATTTGTACCGATCAAAATACACAAAGATTTTAATTGTAGTGGTAATCAATTAACCGAGTTAAAAGATTCACCAAAGGAAGTTCAAGGGTCTTTTGATTGCTCAAGAAACAATCTCATTTCTTTAGAAGGATGCCCTAAAGAGATAAGGGGAACCTTTTATTGCTCAAGTAATAAATTGTCTTCTTTAAAAGGTTCCCCTAGCATTATTATGGATAATTTTGATTGTGTGAATAATAATTTAATTTCTTTAGAAGGATGTCCTATAAAAATAGGAGGAATTTTATATTGTTCTTATAACACTAATAAACACCTCCAAGAAGAATTCAATATAAGAAAAGAGAATCCGAATCTTTCAGAGCCAGAAATCCTAAACAAGATGTTTCAAATAACGAAAGATAGAAATTATCTCTCTAAAGAAACAAATAGTTTATTCATGTAAATTGTAAAATAAATAATAACAAAAGGATATTTTACAATGAAATACGAAGAAGGAACATTTGGTTATTGGTGGACAGTAACTAAAGGAAATGAAGATATTGAAAATGAAATTTATGAAGGTAATATCAGTTGTTGGTATGTGGAATTGAAATCTTTAAAAGGATGTCCTAAAGAAGTCCGAGGTAATTTTGATTGTCACACAAATAAACTGACTTCTTTACAATATTCACCTAAGATAATCAAAGGTAATTTTGATTGTTCGATTAATAAACTTAGTACTTTAGAATACGCTCCTAAAGTAGATAAGGCTTTTAAATGTTCGGCGAATGAATTAACCACCCTTGAAGGTGCTCCTGAAAAAATCAAACATGATTTTATATGTAATGAGAATAAATTGAAAAATCTCCAAGGTTCACCAAAAGAAGTCCAAGGACATTTTGAATGTGCATACAATAAACTGTCTTCTTTAAAAGGTTCCCCTGAAAAAATAGGATTATCTTTTGATTGTCAAAATAATGCTCTCAAAACATTAGAAGGAGGACCTATTTCTGTGGGTCTTGATTACACGTGTTCAAATAATTTTTTAAAAAATCTTGTAGGATTGCCTGAGGACAGAGTAGAGCTTCTGAATTGTCAAAATAATGTACTCCAAACATTAGAAGGATTGCCTAAAGAAGTATCATCAGCCAATTGTAATAACAATCCCAACAAACATTTAAACGAAGAATTCAATATAAGAAAAGAGAATCCAAATCTTTCAGAGCCAGAAATCCTAAACAAGATGTTTCAAATAACGAAAGATAGAAATTATCTCTCAAAAGAAACAAATAGTTTATTCATGTAAAAGGCGATTTCGGTTACTACTGGACTGAAAATATTGAAGGAGATGTTTACAAAAGAACTATCGATATAGCTGGACAAGAACTCACTAGCTTAAAAGGATGTCCAAAAGAAGTCCAAGGTTTTTTCAGTTTGTTCGAATAATGAAATAATTACGTTACATGGTTTCCCAAAATTCTTAACGGTAATTTATATTATTTTAGTAACCCTGGAAAATATCTTGAAGAAGAATATAAACTAAGAAAAGAAAATCCAAATCTTTCTGATGTAGAAATTATGGATAAGATGTTCATTGAACCACAAGATAGAATTTATCTATCTAAAGAAGCAAATAGTTTATTCATGTAATTAATATCCTTTTAAACTATTATATAGTATAATTGATTTATTCAATTAAAAAGGATATTAACAATGGATTTTATAAAAGAGTTCAACAAAAAGAAACAAATGCATCATTATTATATGGCTTGCTTTACACATGATAATACATTATTAGAACAAACTGAAAAAATCATTCTAGATTATCTAGATAAAACTAATATAGTTTCTAAGAAAGTTTATACTCTTTATACACCATCGAAAGATGTTATGAAGAAAAGAAACGTTGATATTTACTGGAAGAAGATTTGTGATGGATATATCTGTTCACTCTTTAGTTATGACGAAACACATTTAAAAAACATTCAAAGATTGTTACATGAAATATAAAAAAGGTGATTTCGGATATTGGTGGACGGAAATAGGAGGTAACGAAGATATAGAGAATGAAATCTACGAAGGAGATATAGATTGTTCTCGAAATAACCTTAAATCCCTTAAAGGATGCCTAAAGAAGTAGGTAATTTTGAATGTTATGATAATTATTTAATGACCCTAGAATTTGCTCCTGTAAAAATACATAAGGGGGTTTAATTGTAGTGATAACTATTTGAAATCGTTGAAAGGTAGTCCTGAATTTGTAGGGGATTTTTACTATTGTTTTGATAATAATTTAAACTCGCTTGAAGGACTACCTAAAATTATTGGTGGTGATTTTAATTGTGATGTTGATTACAATAATTATTTAGAAGAAGAATTTGAATTGAGAAAAGAGAATCCTGATCTTTCGGACGGTGAAATTCAAAAGGAGATGTATCGAAGGACTCAAGATAGAAACTATCTATCGAAAGAAGCAAACAGTTTATTCATGTAAGTGATACCATTAAGACTGTGTTTCAAAACCGTATTTTACAAAAAAGAAGCTTAAAATCTACTGAATGTGTAAAAAAGGGAGGGTGTTTTTTAAGGGAGGGTGTTTTTTGGGTGCTATGTTTTTCTTGAAGGAGGTGTTTTTGGAGGGTGTGTGTTTTTGGAAACCGATTGTTTTTGGGTAAAAAGTACAGGGTTATTATATATGCCAGGGATAACCCTACCTCCCTATACCCTTTACTCCAAAAACACACCTCCTTCCTTCCCTTCCATCCTTTAAACTTCACCCAAACTATTTAAACCATAAATATTTTTTGTAAAATTGATAAAAATGAAGGATAAATGAATGAATGATATTTCCAAATACAAAGAAGGTGATTTTGGTTATTGGTGGACAATAACCGAAGGAAATTACGATATTGAAGATGAACCATATTTTGATGATATTGATTGTTCACTCACTAACATAACATCTTTAAAAGGTTGTCCACTAAAAACTCATAATTTTATTTGTAGTTATAATAAATTAGAAAGTCTAGAATATGCCCCAAGAGAAACTAAAAATTTTTTATGTATAGGTAATAAGTTGACAAATCTTCTATATTCGCCTAAAATTATAGAAGGTATTTTTGATATTTCGAGTAATAATTTAACAACTTTAGAAGGATGTCCAAACGTAATTTCTGGTTCTTTTAATATTTTTGGTAATAAATTAAAATCGTTATCTGATGGTCCTGATGTTGTAGATGGTTATTATAATTGTGCTTATAATGAATTAACAACTTTAGAAGGATGTCCCACTATTGTTTATGATACTTTTGATTGTTATCATAATCATATTACTGATCTTTCGACTATTAATGGTAAACTGATAAACCAAAAAAAATCACACTCCGATTTTGTTGGTTATGCTAACACTAACAAATATTTAGAATTAGAGTTTTTAATTAGATCGGAATACCCCAATTATTCAGAACTAGAAATATTGGATAAAATGTTTTTGAAAACGAAAGATAAAATGTATCTTTCAAAAGAAGCGAATCAAATTTTTTTATAAAAGGTATAATAATTGAATAAAACACCTCGGACCCCCCGAACTCTCCAAACAGCTAAGAAGAATAAAAAAGACGAATTTTATACTCAAATGAAAGATATTGAAAAAGAATTAGTTCATTACGAAACGCTTTTAGAAGATAAAATTATTTACTGTAATTGTGATGAAGAGTTCAGTAATTTTTATCTGTTCTTCAAAAACAATTTTAAAAGATTGAAATTGAAAAAACTAATAGTAACTTGCTTTAGAAAAGATGCTAAAGGGGTTAAAATTGTTTTTGATGGTTTAGAAGAAATAAAAGAAACTATGTCTTCCGATGGTGATTTCAGAAATGATGAAAATATAAAAATTTTAAAAGAAGTTGATATAGTAATAACTAATCCTCCTTTTTCATTGTTTAGAGAATTTGTTCAACAGTTAAATGAATGTTCTAAAGATTTTTTAATAATAGGAAATATCAACTGTATCACTTACAAAGAGATTTTTAAATTGATTCAGGAAAATAAAGTTTGGTTAGGAGAAGCGATAGGCAGAGGTATCTCAGGTTTCATTGTTCCTAAAGAGTACGAACTCTATGGTACAGAGACTAAAACAGATGAAGATGGTAATCAAATTATTTCACCTAATAATTGTTTATGGCTCAGTACTTTAGATATTGAAAAGCGTCATACGGATTTAGAATTGACTAAAACTTATAATGAAAGTAATTATCCAAAATACGATAATTATAATGGGATTAATGTGAATAAGACTAAAGATATTCCTAAAGATTATGATGGTGTTATGGGTGTTCCTATAACGTTCTTGCATAAGTTCAACCCTTCTCAATTCAAAATAATTAAATTTCGAAAAGGTGATGATGATAAGGATCTTTGTGTGAATAGTAAATGTCCTTATTTTAGAATTTTAATTCAAAGGAAAACAAAGGAAAACAAATGAAATAGCAAAAAGAAGAATTGAAGAAACATCAATAGACCTTTTTTAAAAATAAATAAAAATAAAAGGAAAGATTAATGAAAAATTTATTAAGAGAAATAGCAGACAAAGTAAATCCTGATAAAGAGCAAGAATTGTTTTTAGCAGATTTAAAAAATTCCAATGATAGTAAAACAGTTACCGATGAAAGAGGGATTTTTAGTAAAATAAAAGATGATAAAGATTTAAAAGAATTACTCGAAGCATTTTATAGTAAAAATTATAACTCATTAAAAAATATTCAAGTCTCTATAAAGGGTGCTGGAAAATTTTCAATTTATGATATTAAGACAAATAAATCATTTGATGTTAATGCTAAAATTGATAAAACAAAACATCAAATAATAATTACGAATTTACAGAATAAAAATAAAACGATAACAATTGAACTGTCGACTTTAGTAAACGCAACTTCCCAAAGTTCAACTAAAAAAACCTTTGCAGAAACTATCATAAAAAATTTAGAAGGTATGAAGAATAAATCTCCTAAAGAAATAAAACAATATTTAAAGACCTTAATTGACTAAAAATTGTAAAATAGTAATATGGAATATTTACTAGTACAACAATATACATTCTTTCTATTTTCAGTTATGGTTATAGCCGGAATTATGAAAGAATACAATTTACTCTCAGATGTCTTTTCTTTAATTTATAAAAAAGTTAAAAGTAAAAGATTAGTTTTATTTTTTATCTCTTTAGTTAGTGGTATTCTTCCTATACCAGGAAGAGTTACGATTAGTGCAAGTATTTTAAACGCTATTGCTTCCAATGATAAAGAATCACGATCTAAATTTGGAATAATAGATTATTTGAGTACTCATCATTATTACTTGTGGAGTCCTTTAGAAAAAACGGTAATACTACCTATGGCTATTTTGGGTATTACTTGGTCGGCTTTCATTTCGTTAGTTTACCCTTTAATACTAATAACTATTTTTTATATCATATGGTATAACTTCTATATCATTAAAGAAGAAGATATAGTGCTAGATGAGAAAAAACTCCAAAAGAAACATATATCTTATTCTAATATTCTCCTAAATTTCATACCATTTATTATCGCAATAGGTTTTATAGGTTTTGGATTTAATCCTCCTATCGTTTTTGGTGTGTTACTATATTATTACTTGATGTTGGTTGGATATTTAGATATAAATTTTAGTAAATTTAATAAGGTTGTTAATAATATTAATTGGTTTTTATTAGGTGTAGTTTCAACAGTATTAATATTCTCAACATTTTTTAAATCCTATAATGGATTAATTTTAGAAACTCTAAGCTCAATGAATATGGTATTAGACCCCTTTGGTTTATTCTTATTATCATCTATGGTTTTTGTTTTTGCTTGGTTTATGGGGAGCTCATCGAAATATGCTGGCATAGTTTCTTTATTGGTTTCTATCTACGGGATTAATTACTTAGTATGGTTTTTAGTTGTTGAATTTTTTGCATATAATGTTTCTCCTACTCATAAATGTATTGCTGTAGGAACTATGTACTTTGGAACATCTATTAAAAAATATCTAAAAGTCATTTTATTCTGGCAATTTTTGCTTTTACTATATGGTTTTTATACTGTATTTCCATTTATAGGATAAGATATGAAAAAATATAAAATTGATGAAAAGGTTTGGTTTCTTCATGAAGGTAAG
>Ga0256827_10001036_pt1 | contig 17564 bp, 18 predicted proteins | sample CV84metaG_FD_185977 | JGI IMG/M metagenome (GOLD analysis project Ga0256827, IMG submission 185977) | Hydrothermal vent microbial communities from East Pacific Rise, Pacific Ocean - CV84 | ecosystem: Environmental > Aquatic > Marine > Hydrothermal vents | place: Pacific Ocean: East Pacific Rise... | reverse complement strand
ATGTAAACAATGTTAACATAGCTAACCTTAAGTTACTCTTTTGATATAATGGCTCTATGCAGAAAAATAACTACCACCATGGCAATCTAAAATCGGAGTTTCTTCGGATTGCGTTTGAATTTATACATAGAGAAGATATTGAAAAGTTAACCCTTAAAGTGCTTTCGGATGCCACGGGGACTTCTAGGTCGGCTATCTATCGCCATTTTAGCTCTAAAGATGCTTTGATGGAGGAGATTATACGCCAAGGATTTTCAGATTTTGATGACCATACAGCCCCAATTTTACAAGATAAAAACAGACCTTTGGTGGATAGATTTTATCAAGCCTCTAAAGCCTATATCTACTGGGCAAAAGAGAATCCAAACTTGTATCGGCTTCTTTTTGGAAAGAAATATGCCTATATTCGTGAAGAGATTATGAGTATAAAAGATAAATCTTGTGATGGGTTTGGGGCTTTAAAGTTGGCTGTAGAAGAGGGTCAAAAAGGTGGAATTTTAAAAAAAGAGGATAGCTTGAAACAGAGTATTCTTATATGGTCTTCGTTGCATGGGTTGTCATCTTTGATCATTGATGGGTTTATGGATGTCGAGGAGATTTATGAGGAGCTGATTGATAATATGTTTAAACTGTTGTTGGCTGGATTGATTACAAAAAAGGTAAAACTGCTTTCAATTTTACCCTTTGCAGAGAGTATTCTTGAAAGAAGATTATAAATTTATAATAAAAAGTAATGATTAACTATTCTAATTTACTGCAATAGAAATGAATTTTTATGTTATAATCAAAAATATCTTAATTATTTAAAAAGGAGGTAATATGTCATTACCAACAATCAGTATCCCTGAGATACCTATTCCCCTACAAATCCCTGAGCTTCTACATCCTGCTATTGTGCATTTTGTTATTGCTATACCTATTGTTATTCTGTTACTTGAACTGTATAATTTAGGTGTTAAACGTCGTTCTATTTCTGTATTCTCATTGATTTTGTTACTTATTGTAGCTGTCGCAATATTTGGAGCGTACCTAACAGGAGGCGTTGATGGAAAAGCAGCTTGGGATGCACTTGGTGCTGAAGGACAAGCAGAGTTAAAAGAACATAAACTTTTAGGTGTTTATTTGGTATATGCTTCATTAGGATTGGTACTTTTTAAGCTTCTCTTTATGGCAATTGGGAAAACTTTTGGTCGAATTCTATTTATTCTGATTCTAGGTGGGTTTATTGCTGTAACACTTAACCAAGGTAAAGAGGGTGGAGAGCTTGTCTATAAATATGGTGCAAATAACGAAGCCGTTGCCGATGTTAAAAGTGACTTGGAAGATGCTATTGAAGAGAGAGATGAACTTCAAGAGAAGATAGATGAGGCGAAAGAGTCAGCAACTGAAGAGACAGCTCCTAAAGCAAGTTCTTCTGAAGTGACAGTGACTGAAGAAGCGACTTCTTCTGAAGCAAATTCGACAGAAGAGTAATTTTTTCTTAGATTAGAACTTCAATACTTTTTTATTTTGAAGTTCTACTCTATCTATTCTTTTGTACGTTTTTCATACATTTCTACAGCGATATTCATCTCTTTTAATAAAGGAATGTTCAACTTGTCTAATCTTTTTAACGAATTTTCAGAAGTATTTACCATAATAATAAGGGTTCTATAGTTTGCCCAAGCCTCTGCAACACGATAGAGTTGTTTTATAATTTTTTCATCTTTTGTTGTATCTATTAATTTTTTTAATGTTACTTCAAAAAGTGTTCCTGTCTCTTGTGTTTTTCTTCTATTCTCATTAGGTTTAATATCATTTGCAACTAATAACAGCTCTTTTGTCATCTTTTGAGTGAGCATTCTCTGTTTTCCTGAAAGGTTGATTTGTTCTGCTAATTTTGAATTATTCTTATAGAAATTAGATTTTATGGTGTACATTTCAACAGCTTCATTCATGCTTTTGAGTAATAATAGATTATCATTTGCAATGTCTTCAAATGTTTTTGGGGTAGCTTTTTCTTCAATAACTTTATTCATATTCAACTTAAGAAGTGTCCAGAGTGCAGAAACTTTTGTCAGTTGATCAAGAATCTCTTTATCCGTTGTTTTTGGAATATTTAGGCTTGTATCTCCATTAATTAAGCTTTCTAATCGGCTCTCAAAAAGTTTTATTGTCTCTTTTAAATTTTGAATGTTTTCCTTGACAAGGATGCCCTTTGCAATAAAGAGTGCCTCTTTTGTCATTTTCTGTGTGAGCATTCGTTGCTTTCCTGAAACATTTATAATAGAGGCACTTTGCTGTTTTGTTTGCTCTATTTGTATGTTTTCTGAATGCGATACCTCCTTTGCATGGATAGCCATGATTAAACAGACATTTAGTCCTATGATTGATAGTAATTTTTTCATCAAAATCCTTTTCCGTAATGAATAGAGATATTTTAACTTTTTAAAATTAAAATCAAAAAAGTATCTCTCTCTTTTTGATAATAAAACTACTTTTTTATTTTAAATTCTTATTGATTAATATTCTAGTATACTAAAAAATGTTTCTATAAAGGTGTTTTATGATTCAAATTGAAGATGTACCAATGTTTTGTAACCTCGATAAAAAGTATTATAAAAAACTTCATGACGCTATCTATATTCGACATTTTTCACGAAATAGTGTTGTCTTTTATGAAGGAGACCGTAGTGATTATCTTCATATCTTACTAGAGGGACAAGTACGACTCTATAAAACGTCTCCTAAAAATTCCACCATTCAAATTCATCGACTTGTTGCTCCTGCTGTTATTGGAGAGTATGCCTGCTTAGACCAAGTTCCTTTCCCTGCAAGTTGTGAATTTATCTCTGAAAAAGGGGTTATTGGGTTGTTGCATTTTGATGAAGTAATGAAGTACATGAGAGAACCTGATTTTTCGTTGGCTCTGTTGAAGTCGATGACCAACAAAGTAATGCTTTTGTCTTCGTTGGTTCACAAAGAGACGATTCTCTCATCAGAAGCAAAAGTAGCTGATTTGATTTTGAACGATACAGAGACTTTTAGCCGTATTAAAAATAATGAGATTGCGTCTATCTTAAATATCACTCCTGAAACGCTCTCTCGAATTTTGAGTAAACTTAAAAAAGAAGAGATTATTTCATTTAAGAACCATACTTTAAAAATAACAAATTTAGAAGCCTTGCATGTTCTTCTTGAAAAGAACACGATTAAAGCCTGTATTAATTGTCTTGGGAAAAAGAAGTAACGGTTATTAATTCTCTTGATTCCCATAGTTTTTATATAAATAATTAACGACAACCTCTATATCTTTTTTACTAATGGGTGCGTTAAAAACTTCTATCATTTTAATGGTTTTTTCACGCCAAAATGCTTTGGATTGTTTTCCTTGATTTATAACATACCCAAAAGAGTGGCACATGTTGCATTTACCTCGTGTAGAGTAGATTCCTTTTCCCTCTTTCATGGGAAAATTCACAAAAGGAACTTTTATATCGCCCTCTATTTGTGCTGATAATGGGAGTAAAAATAGCGAGACTAAGAGTAGCTTTTTTAGCATCTACACCACCTCTAGTATAACTTCATCAATACCATTGTATTTGTAGCCACCGTGATTCCACTGAATATCTTTTGCTAAGGGTTGCTCTTCATTATTGTTACTGATGGCTTTACACATAATGGTTAATTTTCCTGTTTTTTTAGGAGCAAAAGTGTATCGAAAGGTTCTAAAGGCAAAGTTACCTGCTGTTCCATCATCTAAGAGGGCTTTGTTCCATGTTTGTCCATTATCTACTGAGACTCGAACGGTTTTGATTCCTGCACCTGCATCAAAGGCAACTCCTCTTACTACAATATGAGCATCTTTTCTAACTTTTGAGCCTTTTTTAGGATAGCCAATAATGGAATTTACGTTTATTTTTTCAATAGGTTTGGTTTTCTCTACTATCTTATCAGGAGTCTCACATTCACATGCATTGTCTGGAATTCTATAGGCTTTTTCCATAAAGAGCAGTTTGTTTTTCTTTTGAGTTACGGTAATGTCTGAAATCATCTTTATCCATGAGTCTGAGTACGTTCCAGGCATGATAAGTCGCAGTGGGAAACCGTTGAGATAGGGTAAGTCTTCGCCATTCATCTCATAGGCTAAAATCATATGTTCATTGACCTCATCTACTTTTAACTCACGAATAAAGTTAGCCGTTTCACTATAAACGGCTTTCTCTTTACCATTGAACCCTAACCATGTTGCCCCCTCTTTTAGACCAGCATAATCAAGAACATCTTTTAGTCGTACCCCTTTCCATTTAGCACAACCCATTGCACCTGCTCCCCACTGTATGCCCGAAGCAGTTGGATGAAATGCAGAACGAGAGTTACCACCACACTGTAGTACAGCTGTGAGTTCCACCTGTTTAAATTTTGTTTTTAAATCGTTTAAAGAGAGTTTAATCTCTTTGTTCACTAAACCATTAATATGCACTCTAAAGGTACTTGTATTGATGTGCTTTGGAATCATTGGCATGTGCCAACGAACAAAAAAGAGGTCATTGGGTGTTAATGCAGAGGTAAAAACTTCTCTAGGAGATTCAAGCAGTGGTGGTCTGTCTGAATACATAATCATGGGTCTTTTTTCGGGAAATGCTATCGGGGTTACAGCTCTATCGTTGGCAGGTTGGGTGGTTTCGTCTGCTTCCAATATATTTGTACCTATGGCTATGCTTCCTGCTGTTACAACTGCTTTTTTAAAAAAATCTCTTCTCTCCATTTTGAACCTTTTAATTTATAATAGTTAATTATTGGGAAATAGCTCTTAATGGTTACTGAATTGCAGTGTAACTCTCTATTGAATTATAAATTTGACAATTAATGTCAAGTTCATTTTGCTATGATAAAATCATAGCGAAATGGAGATACTATGCACAAAAAACTAGAAAACTTAATGGGTCGCTTTGGCTCATTTATACATGATAACCCTTTTAAAGTACTGTTGGTTTTGCTACTATTGTTAGCTTTTCCAATTTCACACGTTCCTCAAATCAAGATGGACACCTCTACTGAAGGGTTTATGCATCCTGATGACCCTGTTTTGTTGACTTATAATAAGTTTAGAAGTCAATTTGGACGTGATGAGCGTATTGTTTTGGCGATTGAAGATGAGAATATTTTTTCGTTAGATGTACTTGGTAAAATACGTGATTTACATAGGGAATTAGAGAAAAAAGTTCCCTATCTTAATGATATTACATCACTTTACAATGTAAGAAATACACGAGGAGATGGCGATAAGCTGATTACAGATGATTTATTAGAACCTTTTCCTAAGAGTAAAGAGGATGTAGAGGCTATTAAAAAAAGAGCAATGGCGTCGCATTTTTATAAAGATTTACTGATTAGTCAAGATGGAAAGATGACAACCATTATTTTAGAGACAGATGCCTACTCTCATGAAGGAGAGAAGAAAACCTCTATTGATGATGAGTTTGCAGATGGATTTGATGATGCCACAGCTAAATCGACAGAACCTAAAAAGTTTTTAACTGATGAAGAGAATCATGAACTTTTAGAGGTTGTTCATAATATTGCTAAAGAGTATGAAGCTAAGGGGCTAAAAATCTATGTTGCAGGTTCTCCTGCTGTTAATAATGCGTTAAAAGCACAAATGAGAGCCGATATGCAAAAATTTATGCGTATTACTTTTTTGATTATTTTGGTTTTCTTATTTGTTGTCTTTAAGCGTCTCTCTGCTGTTTTCTATCCACTGTTGGTTATTGCCCTTTCATTGGTGGCAACGGTAGGAACAATGGCTTGGGCAGGGGTGGCATTTAAGCTTCCTACACAGATAGTTCCATCACTGCTATTGGCTGTTTCGGTGGGTGCTACAGTGCATATTTTATCTATCTTTTTTGATAAATTTAATACGACAGGAGATAAAAAAGAGGCTCTAAGTTATACCTTGGGGCATTCAGGGTTAGCTATTGCTATGACTTCTATTACCACAGCTATTGGGGTGGGGTCATTTTCGGGTTCTGCTGTTGCTCCTATCTCTGATTTGGGTATGTTTGCCTCTTTGGGAGTGATGCTTTCATTGGTTTTAACGTTAACGTTGTTACCTGCATTGTTGAGTATTACTAAGCTTAAACAAAAAGAGAAGAGCAAAGCAGGAAAGTTTGACTTGATAATGAAAAAACTAGCAACCATTCCTGTAAATCATACCAAAACAGTTTTGGTAGTAAGTTTTACTATCGTGTTGCTTTCTCTTTTGGCTTCTACCCAAGTTAGGCTTTCTCATAACCCTTTAAAGTGGTTTCCAAAAGATAATATTAATCGACTCTCCACAGAAGTAATTGATAAAAAGATGAATGGTACAGTAACCATTGAAGTGATTGTTGATACAGGAAAAGAGAATGGTTGGGTTGACCCAGAGAGACTTAACAGACTCAATAAGCTTACAGAAGAGCTAGAGCAGTACAAAGATGAGTTTACGCATGTAGGAAAAGTGGTCTCATTGGCAACTATTGTAAAAGAGACAAACCGAGCATTGCATGAGAACCAAGAGAAGTTCTATACTATTCCACAAGATAAAAATTTAGTTTCACAAGAGCTACTACTGTTTGAAAATTCAGGTTCAGATGACCTTGAAGATGTCGTAGATAGCCAATTCTCAAAAATGAGAATGACCGTGAAATTGCCTTGGACAGACAGTATACAAGCTTTGGATGTAAGAGCCTATGTTGATAATGCAACAAGAAAAATGTTCCCTAATGATACAGTAGAGACTACAGGAATGATACCTCTTCTGATAAATACTTTTTCACAAGCAACCATCTCTTCGGCTACAAGTTATATGATAGCAGGGCTAGGAATTACTTTGATGATGATGTTAATTTTGGGTTCTGCAAGATTAGGAGTGATGAGTATGATTCCTAATGTTAGCCCAATTATTGTGGGAATGAGTATTATGTATGCTTTTGATATGCCTCTTGATTTGTTTACTTTGTTAATTGGTTCAATTGCTATTGGTTTGGCTGTAGATGATACCATTCACTTTATGCACAACTTTAAGCGATACTATTTAGAGAAGCAAGATATACTACTTGCCATGGAACAGACATTTTTTACAACAGGTAAAGCGATGGTTATTACGACACTTGTCTTGTCCTTAGGTTTCTACTCCTATATTGCAGCACAGATGAGTTCCGTACAAAACTTTGGAATTTTAACAGGCTCGGTCATTGTTTTTGCTCTGTTAGCTGACCTATTTTTAGCACCTGCATTAATGGTGGTCATGGCTAAAAGAGGTTGGATAAAATAAGACCCAATGAGGCTGAAGCCGTCGATTCCATAGATGCAATCTGCATGTTCGGAATCGGCGTGTTTACACCCAAATTATAAATTATAAATAAAGGATATACAAATGAAAGCAAAAAAAATATTATTTTTACTAGGCGTTGGTGCAAGCCTACTTGGTTCAACTCCTCTGATGGCAGACGATGCAACAGCACGAGCCATTATGGAAAAGGTTGATGCACGAGACGAAGGCGATACCTTAGAGCAGGACATGCTGATGGTGCTTATTGACAAAAATGGAGATAAGCGAACGCGTGACCTAAAATCGTATGCAAAAGATTTTGGAGAAGATAATCACAGAACGATGTTTTTTAAATCTCCAGCAGATGTTAAAAATACAGCATTTTTGACCTACGATTATGATGATGGAGCGAAAGATGATGACCAATGGTTGTATCTTCCTGCTCTTAAAAAAGTAAAACGAATTCCTTCAACTGATAAGAGTTCAAGTTTTATGGGGTCAGATTTCTCTTATTTTGATATGACCGACAGAGATTTAGAGAATTATGATTTTAAACTTCTGAAAGAGACAAAAGTACGTGGACACGATGCGTGGATGATAGAGTCAAAGCCTAGAAATCAAAAAGTGATTGATGAGTCTGGCTATGAAAAGACCATTGCTATTGTACGAAAAGACAACCATGTGGTGGTTCGTGCTATTAACTTCTTGACCAATGGCAAGAAAAAATATTTGGATTTGAAGAAGATTCATGAAGAGAATGGCGTTTGGTTGGTCGATGAGATGACCATGACCACAAAAAAAGGAAAACGAACGTTACATAAGACTATTTTAACCTTTTCTAATGTAAGTCTTAATGCACCTATTGATGATGGTGTCTTTACAACACGAAGACTTGAAAAAGGACTCTAATGTTAAATATGTGTAGGGTGTTGTGCTTCACAACACCACTTATTTTAAGCTCTTTTTTGCATGCTGAAACGCTTGATGATGCGTTAGAGGGGTTTGATGATGAATCAACTCCCACCACTCGTTCCCACGCTGAGCGTGGGAACGAGAAAAAAAACGATAACTCTAACAGCTTTACAGGGAAGTTAACCGAACAAGTTGCTTACTCTTATAATGATGATTCCCCTCATGACAACATCTCTTCTTTAAAATCTTCTCTTCTTTTAGATTATGAACATAAATTTGTGAACGGCTTTAAATTCAAAATGAATGGAAAAGCCTATTATGATGCCATTTATGATATTCGAGGAACAGAGAAGTACTCTAAAGATGAACGTGATGAGTTAAAAAGTGAAGTAGAACTCTTTGATGCCTATTTAGAGGGAAGTTTGAGTGATAACCTTGATATGAAATTGGGGCATCAAGTGGTAGTTTGGGGGCGTTCGGATACCATTCGTGTAACCGATGTTCTAAATCCTCTTGATAATCGTCGTCCTGCAATGGTGGATATAGAAGATTTACGCTTGCCTGTGGCGATGGCAAAGTTTGACTATTTTGTGGGCGATTGGCGTATTACTCCTATTGCTGTGCTAGAGCAACGCTTCTCTAAGAATCCACCCTCGGGTTCGGCATTTAATCCTAACCCTCGTTCCCTGCCTTCTGACAGAGAGTATTCGGACATTACACCTGCCTTGAGTATTGGAGCAGAGTTTTCAGGGTGGGACGTGAATTTTTATGCTTCACAACTTCATAATGACAGTGGATATTTCCAAAATGGAAAGATTCAACACGATAAAGTAAAGATGATTGGAACGGCTGTTAATATTTTAAAAGGTTCATGGTTACTAAAATCTGAGTTGGCTCATTTTGATGGAGTTAAATATGCCTCTGCTTTGGACAAAGAGTTTAAACGAACGGATATTCTATTAGGGTTAGAGTATAACGGTATTGCCGATACGCTTATTTCGTATGATGTGGCATTACGTAATGTACATGATTATGATAAACGATTATTACATGAAATGAGTGAACTTAAAGAGCGAAATTATCAACACGCTTTTCGTGTGAGTTCAGATTTTATGAACGCTACGATACATGCCAATTACCTTATTTCTCTGTTTGGTTCAAAAATGGATGAAGGTGGGTTTCAACGAGCATGGATTAAGTACGATATAGCTGATGGTATTTATGCCAATTTAGGGTTTGTTGACTATATTGGTGGTACACAACGTTTTGATTCTGTTGCTAATAATGACATGGCTTTTATGGATGTGACTTACAGTTTTTAAAAAAACTACGTTTTGTTTTTCTAATATGTTACCTTTTTACACATATTAGAAAAAAAATAATTATTAAATAATTCTAATTAAAAAAGATTAATTTTAGTTGAAAGGCTAGAATAGGGCTTTCTTCTGCTGTTTTCTATATAAATAAAAACAGAAGAGGTTTAAAATTAATCTAATATAATATGAGGATTAATAATAAAAAACTTTAGAAAAAATTTATATATAAATTAGCGTTTTCTCTTTACAACTAAATCAACACTTTTCTATTATCATACTGCATACACGGGTTTCAGGAGTGTAAAATATTTTATTGGAGTTCAGAACATGAGTAAAGCAGAACAGTATTATTTTGAGCCATTGAGTTTAGGTTCTACAGGAGCTATCGTTTTAATGATACAGAAAACTTTTAACTCAATAGGTTATGAGTTAGAGAGCAATGGTATTTTTGATAAAAAGATGGATGAGGTTGTGAGAAACTTTCAAGAAGAAAGAGCGATTTTACCTCTTGATGGTGTGGTTGGTGTTGAGACAATGCTTGAGTTGGATCGTCTCTTTATTTTGCCTCATTAGTGTATATTAAAGTGAATGGTCAGATAAATATCCTTTATAGGAAGTTCACTTCTTAGAGAGCTTGGAATCGTTATTGGAAAACTTTTTTCAATGGCTTTTCGAGCTCCTTTTTGTAAAATCTTTTTCCCATTTATATAGCGTATGTTCGATACGTCCCCACTTGATGTAATGTCAAATTTAATTTTTACTGCACCTTGAATATGTCGTCTTAGTGCCATTCTTGGGTATTTCTTATTGGCAATAATTTTGCTTCTTACTTGGCTTAGAAATTGTTGTTTTTCGGCACTTTTATCTACTTTTTGTAGTTTTTTAGGAACACTTCTGTGAACAGGAGTTTTAATCACAGGTTGTATTACTCTTTTTGGTTGGGGTATGGGAATATAGACTTCTTTTGGAACAGATTCTATTTTTTTAGGCGTTATTTTTTTGATAACTCTTTTTTGGATAACTCTCTTTTTCACAACCTTTTTTTTCACAACTCTTTTTTTAATAATCTTCTTTTTTAGTACCTTTTTTTTGATAATTTTCTTCTTAATGATTTTCTTCTTAATGATTTTTTTTCGGATGATTCTCTTTTTTAGAACTTTTTTCTTTATGACTTTTTTATGCTTAATTTTTTTATGCTTAATTTTTTTTTGGATTTTAGGAGGTGTTGGAATAGGAGGTATGGTTTTTTTTTCGATAATTTTCTTTACAATAGGAGTAATAATCGCTATTTTTATAACAGAGCGTGAAAGCTGTTTGGGTTTCTCTACTCTTTGAGCTAATAAAAACAGAGAGAAGCCCACTAAAGTAAAGAGAATAGAGCTGATAATGAAAGAGAAAGTGTAACGATGATTACTCATTTTTAGTGACAATTCCCAAGTTCTCATATTCATTTCTTTTCAAAATATCTAAAATAAAAACAAAATTTTGAAAGGTTGCATTTTTATCACTGTAGAGGTGGATAGGGTCTTTTTTACTGTGGGTCAAAAGAAATTTTTCAACCTCTTTATGAGCTATTTTTTGTTTATCAAAAAATATATCTCCATTTTTTTTGATAGAAATACGCAACTCTTTTTTGGGTTTCTCTTTGGTCTCTGAACTGGAAGTTGGTAAATCCAGTTTTATAAGCCCTGTTTGTATAAAAGAGGCGGTGGTTAAGACAATTACCAACAGCACCAACATAATATCAATAAAGGGGACAACATTAATGGTGTCAAACTTTGCTGAACGTCGCATTATCCTACCTTTTGGTTAATTATCCAACGGTTCAAAATAACCTCAACTTTACGGTTTAAATGGTTGTAGAAGAAGATGGCAGGAATTGCCACAACCAAGCCCATTGCTGTAGCTTTTAGTGCCAAGGCAAGCGAGGTCATAATGTGCTTTACATCCATATCAGCAGTTTGACCCATGGTGTAAAAGGTAATAATAATTCCAAGAACAGTTCCTAGTAGTCCAATGTAGGGTGCATTTGCCCCAAAACTTGAGATAATAGAGAGATTATTGGTTACATCAATCTCTAAGGCTTCGATGGTTTGGTATTTTTCTATTCTGATACTTCTATAAAAAAGCAGTCGTTCTATCCAAAAAAAGAGGGTTAAAAAACTCATGAAAGCCAACATCCCTAATACTCCATAATCTACAATCTCACTGAGCAGTTTTACATCCATAATTTTCCCTAATAGTTTAATGAAGATATTATAATAGAAAAAGATGAGAAGAAAATGAGTTTACAAATATTTTTAAATGAAATAGAGGAGTTCTTTAGGGACGTGAAGTAAATAGATTCGGACTTCAGTATAGGATTTTCTTTCACACAGTATAAATAATGCTTATCTATCAAATAAGCCTTTGTAACACTTAGTTACAAAGCTTTTTTCTACTTTTAAAACACAGTAAATACACAATCTATTTAATCATTTTTCGATACTATAAATGTAATATTCTTCCGTTTTTCACACTTTTTGTGAAAAATGGTAACATAGAATAACATCTTGAACAAAGGAGTTCTAATGACTCATGTGATTAACGAACACCCCTATCTAGGTATTTTCTTCTTGTTTGTTGTGACAGTTGTGGCATTTAATGCAACGTTAATAGCTGCACGATTTGTAAGTAGGAAATTAGCAAAGCTTGATACTGAAAAGTTAAAGCTAACCATCTATGAGTGTGGACCAGAGGTAACGAAACAGCCGAATACAATTTCGACTCAGTTCTACCTTATAGCACTTCTATTTATTCTCTTTGATGTAGAGATTATCTTTATGTTCCCTTGGGCTATTGATTTTAAACTACTTGGTTGGTTTGGATTTGCAGAGATGGTTCTGTTTATTCTACTTTTAACAATTGGATTTATTTACGCATGGAAAAAAGGAGCACTTGAATGGCACAGCATCAAGTAAACTACGCCTCAGCTGGAGGCTTACCTGTAGCATTGACTACAGTTGACCATTTAATTAACTGGGGGCGAAGTAACTCACTTTGGCCTTTGACTTACGGACTCGCATGTTGTGCGATTGAGATGATGGCAGCGGGAGCTTCTCGTTACGATTTCGATAGAATGGGAACTATCTTTAGAGCTTCTCCACGTCAATCAGACGTTATGATTTTAGCAGGAACACTCTCTAAAAAGCACTCAGAGTTTGCACGAAGACTTTATGACCAAATGACTGAGCCTAAATGGGTTATCTCTATGGGTTCATGTGCCAATACGGGAGGTATGTTTAATACGTATGCAACGGTTCAAGGTGTTGATAGAATTATTCCTGTTGATATTTATCTTCCTGGTTGTGCACCTCGTCCAGAGACACTACAGTATGCATTGATGATGCTTCAAAAGAAAATTAGAAGAGAGTCAGCAAACATGAACAACAATACAAAACAGAACTTAAGGTTAATATAATGAGAAAATATGTACCAAAAGATAATGTTCAAAAACAATCTTATTATACTGACAGATACCATGTTGTCCCTTCAACACCAAGAGAAAAAGTTTCAACAGATGAAGTATATGCAAAGCAATTAGAAACATTATCTGCAAAAGTAGAAGTAACAAGAGCTGAAATTCAATTGGGAACGATGATTGTTGAGATTAATCATCAAGATAATTTTAAAGCACTTGAAGTACTTAAACATGAGTGTGGGTATACACAGCTTACAGAGATGTCTGCTGTTGATTACTTGGCAAAAGATGGAAATTTTGAAGTTTTTTATCAGCTATTAAATATTACCGATGTGAAAAGAATGCGTTTGGTTCTGAGAATTGAACAAGGATTAGCCGTTGAATCGGTAGTACCTATGTTTAAATCTGCTAACTTTGCAGAGCGTGAGATGTTTGATATGTTTGGAATCATTTCAAACAACCATCCATTCATGAAAAGAATTCTTATGCCAGACGATTGGGAAGGACATCCACTTCTTAAAACCTATCCATTACAAGGAGATGAATTTGCTTCATGGTATGAAGTAGATAAAATTTTTGGAAAAGATGCTCGTGAAGCGATTGGACCAGAAAACAGAGATCCTGCTAGAATTGATAGATACGATACAAAACGTTTCTCAAGAGTTGGTTATGAAGTTGAGTTTGGAGCAGATATCTCTGCTGGAGAGACTAAAACAGAGATTGAATATAGTAAGACACTTCTTGTTGATTACACCAAAGATAGTGGTGTTCAATTAGAAGATAGAAAGTAGAGGGAGAAGAATATGCAACAACCAAATAAATTATCCCCATTTTTTGAAAACCTCAATTTTGAGCGTGACGATAATACAATGGTTATTAACTTTGGTCCACAGCACCCATCAGCACACGGTCAGTTACGACTCGTTTTAGAGCTTGATGGAGAACAGGTGGTAAAAGCCTATCCAGATATTGGATATTTACACCGTGGTATCGAAAAGATGGCAGAGAATATGACCTATAATGAGTTCTTACCAACAACAGACAGACTTGACTATATTGCGTCAACTTCAAACAACTATGCGTATGCGTTAGCTGTTGAAAAACTGCTTGGAATTGAAGCTCCACGAAGAGCTCAAGTTATTAGAACCATGCTTTTAGAGCTTAACCGAATTATCTCTCACTTGTTCTTTGTCGCTACGCATGCACTAGACGTTGGGGCAATGTCAGTATTCCTTTATGCCTTCCGTGAGCGTGAGTTTGCAATGGACTTAATGGAAGATTACTGTGGAGCAAGATTGACTCACTCAGCTGTTAGAATTGGTGGTGTTCCTTTGGACATTCCAGCAGGTTGGATGGCTCAGATGAGAAACTTCTGTAACACGGTTGATTATGAGCTAGAGCATACGTATAATGCACTTCTTGAAGAGAACAGAATTTGGAAAATGCGTCTTGAAGATGTAGGTGTGATTACAGCAGAAAATGCACTCTCTTGGGGATGTACAGGTCCAATGCTTAGAGGTTCTGGTGTCTCTTACGATATTCGTAAAGAAGAGCCGTATGAACTTTATTCGGAGTTGGATTTTGATGTTCCTATTGCTGATACCAATGATTCATATGGTCGTTATAGATTGTACATGGCAGAGATGAAAGAGTCAACAAAGATGATTCGTCAACTCATTTTGAAATACGATGATACAGAGCCACAATTAATGGCACATGCACCTCAATATATCTCGGCTCCAAAAGAAGAGATGATGACTCAAAACTACGCGTTAATGCAACACTTTGTTTTGGTTACTCAGGGTATGCGACCACCAAAAGGGGAAGTGTATGTTCCAACAGAGTCTCCAAAAGGAGAGCTTGGATTCTATATTAAATCAGAGGGAGACCCATATGCTTATCGACTTAAGTGTAGAGCTCCATCGTTCTTCCATACAGGCTTACTTCAAGAGATTTTAGTAGGAACGTATATTGCAGATGTTGTTACAATTATTGGTTCTACCAATATTGTATTCGGCGAAGTTGACAGATAAGAATAGGAGAAAAATATGCAAAGATATGATTTAAGACATTTACATGAAAACTTCTACGACAGAATGGGAGAACTTATTGAGTCAAGACTTAAAGTTGGCGAAGTGGGTATTTTCCTTTTTGAAGTGGGGGACTACTCTTCTATTCAAAAGTCTGCTGATTTTATTAGAGGCTTAAACCACGACCTAATGAATTCATTAAAGTTTAATGAAGTTGATTGGACAATCGTTGTTAAAAAAGTTTCTGATGAAGAGCGAGCAAAACGTAAAGAAGATGCGATTAAAGCTAAAAAAATGGCTGAAGAGAAGCGAATCGAAGCTGAAAGAGTAGCCAAAGAGAAAGCTGAAGCAAAAGCAAAGGCTGATGCTGAAAAAGCTGAGGCTGAAGCAAAAGCTAAAGAAGAAGCTGAAAAGGCTGAGGCTGAAGCAAAAGCGAAAGAAGAGGCTGAAAAAGCTGAGGCCGAAGTAAAAGCGAAAGAAGAGGCTGAAGCGAAAGCTAAAGAAGAAGCTGAAAAGGCTGAGGCTGAAGCAAAAGCTAAAGAAGAGGCTGAAAAGGCTGAGGCTGAAGCAAAAGCTAAAGAAGAAGCTGAAAAAGCTGAGGCTGAAGCAAAAGCGAAAGAAGAGGCTGAAAAGGCTGAGGCTGAAGCAAAAGTTAAAGAAGAAGCTCAGAAAAAAGTTCCTGCTAAAAAAGCCCCTGCTAAGAAAGCTCCTGCTAAGAAAACGCCTGCTAAAAAAGCACCTGCTAGAAAAAAGGGTAAGTAATGTCTAGGTTACTGTTCTCTACTTGGAGGGATGAGTTTATCGACAATCGTGGTAAACCGTCCGAGGAGTGGAGTGAGTCTGGGTTTAAACTGCCTGAAACGTATCATGGAGAGCGTGATTCAAAAGCATTTATCGGTTGGGATGGTGTTGCCATCTTTGACGAAGATATAGATGCTGTTGTTTTGGCAACAAACTACGCTGCTCAGTACCAAGAGTACTCAGAGGCGTGTGGGCGTTGTGCTCCAGGGCGTTGGGGTGGTAGAATTCTTTACGATTTACTCGACAAAATAGCACGAGGAGAAGGGTCTCATGAAGATGTAGCTCACCTTAAAGAGATTTCACAAACCATGATGGTTACATCAAAGTGTGAGATTGGAAAAACGGTTCCTAAACCTATCTTAGATTTAATGGAACACTACAAAGAGCAGTTCGATTTATGTATTGATGCTCAAATACCATCTATTCACTACGATTCAGATATCTCCTATATTGCCAAAGTAACTGCACCATGTACCGATATGTGTCCTGCACATGTTGATATTCCTGCGTATATTGAGGGTGTTCGAGATATGGTATTTACTGATTCATTAGCAGCGACACGTCAAACCATGCCCTTGGCACATACGTGTGGTCGTGTTTGTCCACACCCATGTGAAGATGCCTGTAGACGTATGAACCTTGATGAGCCAATTTCGATTATGGAATTGAAACGTTTGGGTGCTGATTATGAAACGGATCATGAGATTCCTTGGTTGCATCCTGTTGAGCCAAAACCGTTACGTAATGATGGTAAAAAAGTAGCCATTATTGGTGCTGGCCCTGCTGGACTTACAGCAGCGTACTATTTGGCATTAGAGGGGATTAAGTGTCATATCTTTGAAGAACTGCCTGTAAATGGTGGAGAAGTTGCCGTAGGTGTACCTGAATACAGAATGCCTATTGGTAAGTACAACAAAGATATTGATTTGGTTCTTGAGATGGAAGCCGTTAGCATTACCAATAATTGTCGTGTTACAGCAGAGATGTTAAAAGAGATTCATGAAGAGTATGATGCGACGTTACTTGGATTTGGTGCAAGACTCTCTAAAAAAGTTCGTGCAAACAATGAAGACCCAAGTAAACATGGTTATTGGGGTGCTATCGAGATGCTTGACAAGGTTAACTTGTGGCATAAATATGGTATCGGTTCGCCTGCATCGAATGAGCTTGATGGTAAAACAGTGGTTTGTGTTGGTGGTGGATTTACCTCAATGGACGTTGTTCGTTGTTCGATTCGTGAGGGTGCTAAAAAAGTAATTATGCTTTACCGTCGTGATGAGAAGACCATTATTCGAAACACAACCTATGAAGAGTATCATGAAGCTGTAGAAGAGGGTGTTGAGTTCATCTTCTATTCCTCTATTGAAGAGATTTATGATGATGGCGACAAACTTACGAAGCTTAAAGTAAATAAGTTTGAACTGGTTCCTGATCCGAATGGTGGACGAGCTCAGTTGGTTAAACTAGAAGATGGCGATTTCGAGATTGAGATTGACTACTTGATTCCTGCTGTTTCTCAGTCACTTGACTTACAGATTATTCCTGATGAGTGGGACATTAAGATGACATCTTGGAACTCTATTGCAACCAATGGTAAAGATTACATGACTTCTAAAGAGGGATTGTTTGCTGCTGGAGATTGTGAGTATGGTCCAATGACGATTGTTAATGCTGTTGGTCAAGCCCGAAGAGCTGCGTCAGTGATTAGCCGTTATATCTATGATGGTAAACGTACCCTTCTTGATGATGAGATT
>Ga0256827_10001033_pt1 | contig 17599 bp, 17 predicted proteins | sample CV84metaG_FD_185977 | JGI IMG/M metagenome (GOLD analysis project Ga0256827, IMG submission 185977) | Hydrothermal vent microbial communities from East Pacific Rise, Pacific Ocean - CV84 | ecosystem: Environmental > Aquatic > Marine > Hydrothermal vents | place: Pacific Ocean: East Pacific Rise... | reverse complement strand
ATGAATGTTTACACAAAGTAGGATATCTACCATCAATACATGTTTTAAAATTGGCTCTTCTTTCTGCTTTTTTTACCTGTGAAGCTTGGTTTGATGTTAGCCATGAATGTTTACACAAAGTAGGATATCTACCATCAATACATGTTTTAAAATTGGCTCTTCTTTCTGCTTTTTTTACCTGTGAAGCTTGGTTTGATGTTAGCCATGAATGTTTACACAAAGTAGGATACCTACCATCAATACATGTTTTGAAATTGGCTCTTTCTCTTTTACTCATAGTTTTTGCATTTTTATTTATATAATTACCTGATACAGCTACTTTGCCTTTCTTCTTTAGTGTTATATTATACACAGCTGATTCAGATGGATCTGCTATACCTTCTGATCTATAATATCCTTTTTTTGAAACACGGATTTTATATTTTCCTTTTACTAAGCGTATACCATTATAATATTTTGGTTTAATATTCATTATACGAACACGAGCATTTGAAGGAATCGTATTAATTGTTAATGGATATTTCTTAATCTTTTCTTTTTCAATCTTTTTTTGATTTTGATATGATGAATTAAATGAATATTTTTTAGCTTGTTCCTTTTGTTTTGGTATTGTTGTAGTTTTTTGAATATGCTTTATTTTTCTATTTAATATTTTTGTATTTTTACAACCACCATCATTACCTAATCTACATGACTTTTTATAATATTTTAAAGCTTCTGTATAATTAATGGTTACACCTTTCCCCTTTTCATACATATAGCCTAAATTACGACATCTTAATGCATTATTATGGGAACATGCATCTAAATAGACTTCTACTTCCTTTTTACATCCATTATTATTTCCTTCATTACAAGACTTCTCATAATCTTGCAAAGTCTTTATTTTATTCTTTTTAGTAGATTTTTCTATTTTCTTCTGAGCTACAGTATTATATGGTATTTTAATAGATATGTTATATAAATATAAACCAAATACCATCATACCAATCAATATCACACTCAAAAATAAATATGAACTATTATCTTTTTTTTCAACAATAGAATCTGTTATTGGTTCTTTAACATCTTTCTCAGAACTATTGTTGTTTGTATTATTAACTTTAATTTCTCTTTGTAACTGTCTTATTCTTAACTTCAAATACCTCTTAGATGCTTTTTTTACATCATTATCAGATAGTACCAATGCTTTACGCCATAAGCTATCTATTTGAGTTTTTGTATCGATTTCATCTTGTGCAATTATTAACAATTCTTTATTATTATATTCTAGCATTAACTATCCCAAATTGATTTTTTTAAATTTACAAAATATTTTTGTACATTATTATCTTTTAATATATCATCTAATCTAGTACTCATTTCTGTTACTAATAACACTTTATACTGTCTTGGCAAACATTGAACTTTATAACGAAATTCTTCATATTTTTTATTTACCCCATTAGGATTAGATTTTAAAAAGTTTATTGCTTTTTGTGACTTAGTTATTCCAAATTCATTTTCAAGAAATGATTGTTCTTCTTTACTTAATTGATTACCATCCATAAAAGATTTTAAATAAAACCAAAGTTTGAATTTTTCAACTATATATTTACTTTCATTTTTTAATGATTTTAGCGTAGTTGACTCTAAATCTTTTTGTATTTTAAGTGTTAATGCTTTTTCACTTAGTGGTGCTGTTTTTTTATCATCATTCCACCAATAATACAATTCACTCATCGAAAAAAGGGTCAATGCCTTTGCTCGTATAGGAAATATAGGATGCGTAGAATAAGAGTCATCATCATATTCTAATAAGTCTATCTGATGCAAATAGCTATGTAAGTTATAGGTAATAAATTTATCATCTAATCCTGAAACAGTTTTTATAATTGCTCTAAGTGAACTTTCTATAGATAAAGAACAAATAAGTCCAATACGATCAGCACTTAACTCTCTTGCCTGATAGATACTACTTAATGTCATATCATTAAAGTTATTTTTCTTTATTTTATTTTCTTGATATAAAAGATGCCCAAAGATATAATGACCTATCTCATGTCCTATAACAAATGACAATTCATCAGGTTTCATTTTATTAACTAACTCTGAACTAAGCATAATTATAATTTGAATATCTTCTGATAATGAAAAACAACTTGCATTCATCTCTTTACTATTATAAATATAACATTCTATCTTCAAATCTTTTATCTCTAAAACTGATAATATTCTTTGTATAATATCATCAACTTTAGGTGTAATATTTTGTGTAACTTTCAAAGAGGTAGAGAGAAGATGTATCCTTTGTTGTCGAAGGCTATGCTCATTATATAAAAAATCTTCTTTATTTTTTTCTGCAATATCATCTGCAAAGCGTAATTTATTGATGTCTTTCATTATATATACTTTTTTCTAGCCTCTGCAATCAAATTAATCATTTTTTCAGCCTGCTCTCTAATCTTTACATCTTTCGAAGATACACGAGCATTCCATTTTTTATATTGTTCCCGTAAATATTTTTTTATCTCTTTATTTGTCATACTTGAATCTATATCTAAAAGTTTATCAGCATTTGCTTCTGATGTGTGAATTGTAACTGGTAATGTTTTCTCTATCATAGACCTAAATTGACTTCTATCCAACTTTATATAGTCGGCAATATCATAAACTATTTTTAATTCTGCTTCATCTGCTTCACCATCTGCCTGAGCAACATCAAGACACAATTGAAATAACTCAAACTTTTCACCTTCACTTGCTATATTTTCTATACCTTCTAAAATTTCATATATATCAACATCTCCTGACTCTATATCAAAAAATATATCTTTAATATATCCATTTAAACGATTTTTTTCTTCGGTTTGTCTTGATTCATCAAAATAAGATAACCGTTTTTTAATCCAATCCTTAACTACCCTTGCTTCATCATCATCCATAGTACCATCACTAGCACTTACTAGCATTGCAGTTTTTATTACCATTTCTTCAAAATATTTGGTATCATTTTGTCTATCTATATAACCTTTTTCTTCAGCCAAATATGTAACTTCAATATTATCTTCTGCTAAAATATTTCTTGTATTAGCATCTATCGCAAAAACTTTTATTTGTATTTTACGATTACCTTTTTTTGGAAATTCTAAGAAAATCTTTGGTATATTGATAACAGAAAACCAATCACTAAATATAGTTTCTTTATATGGCAATTTTTCTATATTTGATTCGTAAAAAAATACTCTTGAATCAACTGCTTGAAAATCTTCCAAAGTACATAAAATTGGATATTCCCCATCAGTTATATCAAACATACGAACTATAAACCTCATATCAAAGTTATCATGAGAACCTTCAACTATACCTTTAATATCAATTTTAAATGTATCCCAAATGGAATCTTCAACTACTATTTTGTCATTAATTACTTTAGATTTAAATATATTATCTTGTCTTTCTTTTGCAATTCTCTTAATCATTGCTTCTTGTTCTTGTTTTTCTTTATAGTTCCCATATAGTGTAAGTATAAACCAAATAATTCCAATCCAAAATATAACTTCCAAAATTTATAACCTCACTAGTTAATTAACTAAAAATGCATCTATTGCATTCTTCTTTGCAGAGCTTATTCCCAAATGTACAGAAACCTCTTTTGATATACCTGAATTAACATCCTTAAATACACAGTTCATCATTCCATTATCATCATAAATATAGGTAAATTCTATAGGTTGCCCTTTAGGTCTATTTTCAGGTAGTTCCATATCTTCTTCATGAATAATATCTACAAAGTCAGGATCAGTACCTTCTCCTTGTGTAATACTAATATCTACTATACTTTGTCCATCAGATACCGTATAGAAAGTATCTACTACTTTAGCAGGCAATGGTGTATTCTTTTTTATAATAATAGAGTTCTTGCTAATATGTTTTTGTAAGTTTTCATCATAACTCATACTTATTGTTCCATAACTATGATTGGCAACATCTCCTACATTTAGCGTATTCATCTCCTTTGCTATGGTAGAAGAAACGGATGCAGGATTGTTTTTAACCATGACAAGCCCTGCTTTAATGGCTGCACCTAAAGCTACAGCTTCATCAACATTTACTGCAATAATTGGTTCTTTCCCCATAAGTCTTTTTATAGATTTTTGAATAGCTGGAATACGAGAACTACCTCCTACCAATAATATATAATCAATATCTTCAGGCTCACAATCAGCTTCATCCAATACCTGTTCTACGAGAAGTTCAGTTCGAGAAATATAAGTAGATATTTTTTCTTCAAATTCTGTTTGACTTATCTCAACAGTTATCTTGCCATCTTCTCCAGATAACTTCTGCTTTACAGATGTCCTTGTAGATAATGATTTTTTTAAATCTTCTGCTAATAATAAAAACTCTTGTTTGTCATTTTCATCTGAATATAACTTACCACCAGTTTCCTTACTATATTTATCTTCCATAAGCTCTAGCATTGCAATGTCAAAATCTACACCACCAAGATGATGGTCTCCTTCTGATGCTATGATTTGTATATCTTTCCCATCAGCTTGAGTAACAGTAACATCAAATGTACCACCACCTAAATCATATACTAATCCCTTACCATTTATATCAACTGTTGATGCATAGTAAAGTGCAGCAGCTGTTGGCTCATTAATAATAGAGATTACATTTAAGCCTGCCAATTCTCCTGCTTGCATAGTTGCGTTACGCTGACCCTCTTTAAAATAAGCAGGTACAGAAATAACAACATCTTTTATATTTCCTACCTGAAGCGATGCATCCTGTACCAATTTTTTAAGTATGAATGAAGATAATTCACTTGCTGTATAACTATTATGATTTACCTTAAACCTATAGTCCTCATTATGCATCTCTCTTTTAAATTCTTTCGCAACAGAATTAGAATCGGTCGCAGCAGTATTCTTTGCTTCTTCTCCAACAAGTATTTTTTCATCACTCTCAAAAAATATAACAGAAGGTGTAATTCTATCTCCATCTTTATTTGGTATAATCTCTGGTTTACCTACAGAATTAAGTACAGCAATAGCTGACATAGTTGTTCCTAAATCAATTCCTACAATATTAGACATTTTCTATTCCTTTTACTAATTTATATATTATTACTTCTGATGGTCTTAGCACATTTATCCTATCAACATCAATTTCTATCTTATAGCCTTGTGATTTAATCTCTTTTATTATAAAGTCTTTTGATTCATCATCAGTATCAACAGTTTCAATCACTTTTGCGACCTTTTTATATTGCCCATAGTTAGCATTAATTTGTACATCAATTTGCTCTATACCATTATTCTCTAAAACCAATAATATATCTTCTTTTATCTCATTTAATAGAGGATTTTTTGCATTGATATTTTCGTGTTCAATAAATTCTATTATTCTAAATAAACCCTTAGTAAAGTTCTTAATCTTACTATAATCATAGCCTGCTTCATAGCGTTTTATTTTTTCTTCTTTTTCAAGTGATAATTGCTGTATAGCAGAAACATGTTCTTTTGTTTCCTTTAACTCTTTCATAATATGTATAATAAAGTTATTGAGTCCCTCTTTTGTTTTTTCATGCTGTTTTTCATAAGATTGTAACTGACCTATAAATGTATTCACTGCTTTATCTGTAGTTACATTTGATTTTGTATTTTCTTCATATAGCTTATTTAAAAAATCTTCTACTTCTATTGGTACATTTGTGATATTAAATTGTTTTTGTACCATTAACATAAATATAATAGCTACCAATATAACTATAAAGATAGCCATCATCCAAAATAGTATTGTATTTCCCTCTATAAATTCCATTATTAACCTTCTCTCTAAATTTATTTATAATTTGACTTATATTCTACTATACATAAAGTAAAATAAACCCAATAAGAAGCTAAATACTTTACTTCTTATTCAAGTGATTTTTTATCTCATCTATTGAAATATTAAGCTTTTTTGCTACAGCTTCTACAGAGAGATTAAACTCTTTTATCATCATAATTGCTGTATCAATAAGACCTTGTGATAACCAAGCATCTTTCTCATTTAAGATAGCTTTTTTATATCCAAGTGAATAACTCGGTAAATCTTCCATTTTTATATCTCTTAACATCTCTTCAGCCTTTTCTAGTTTCTCTTTTAAGTCTCTATTTTCAGAGAGGGTCTCTAGCATAAGCATATATTTGCCTAGTCTATATTACTCACTTCAAGGTTTAGTAGGTGGTGAGCAATATCTTTCGTGATAGTAATGATAGCTTCTTTGCTTGTTATATCTTTTTTCATAGGTAGATTATAGCATATTTTTTTAGTAGATGTTATTTATATAACATTTTATATTAATAATGAAAAAAATGTAAGGCTGAAACCATAATACTCTCAAAAAGTGGTATTGATAATTTAGAGTTTAAACTAAAACATACCCTCTTGCCCAATTCTATAAAGAGCAAAGTCGTATTTGATTGGGTCAGTTTTATCCCATTTTTTAAAAGTATTTGTTAACTCTATGGATGCTTTCATGTCGTAGCTTTTTCTCTGTAGTAGTCCTAGTTTTTGTGACATTTTGAAAGTATGGGTATCTAGTGGCATTAGTAGGTCTTTTTTGTTTATGCTTTTCCATAGTCCTAAGTCTAGGTTGTCATCTCTTACCATCCAACGCAGATACATAAGATACCTCTTGTAAGTACCTGCCGATGAGACTTTTTTAGGTAATGAGCCTACAAGAAAATTGTAGCCGTGAGTATTTTTTGGGTAAATAGCCCTTAGAGTCTCTATGAAATTCCATAAACCATCTAAAATATTATGCTCTTTTTTATAGCCCTCATAAAAAAGCTCTTCTATGCTAGATAGTTCTTTTAATCTCTTAAGAGCCGTAAAGAGTGCTATGACATCTTCACTCTTTTGAAAACGGTAGTAGTGGGTGTTTAACTCTTTACTTATAGTCTCTTCACTCTCATTTAGTAGTGAAAAATCTAGGGAAGATAAAAATTTAACAATCTGCCCAGCATTACCATAGGCAAATAAAGCACATATAAGAGCAATGGACTCATCTTTATACTTAGAAGCTATAAGTAGAGGGTCTGGCTTCTCTAATGAGAGTTCAGACGAGCTGTTTCTCTGTTTTACCTCTTTGTCTAGTAGTAGTTTTACATCTTCTAAATTTAGTAACATTAAAAAGTAAAGTCTTTCCCTAAGTAGTGTTTTCTTACATTTTCATCGTTGGCTATTTCATCACTTGTACCACTAGCTAACATCTCTCCACTCTTCATAACATAAGCTCTATCGCAGATGCCAAGAGTCTCACGAACATTGTGGTCGGTAATAAGTATGCCCATATTGAAGCTAACAAGTTGTTTTATAATATTTTGAATATCTATAACAGCCATAGGGTCAACCCCTGCAAATGGTTCATCTAGTAGTAAAAACTTAGGCTCACCTATTAATGCTCTTGCTATCTCAACTCTTCTTCTTTCTCCACCACTAAGACGAATACCTACACGAGAACGAATAGGCTCAATACCGAAGATTTCCAAAAGTTTTTCAATACGAGTTTTTATGACATCCTCTTCAAGATTTAGTGCCTCTGAAGCTATAATAAGATTCTCTTCAACAGTTAAGTCTTTAAATATGCTAGACTCTTGAGGTAAGTAACCTATGCCTAATTTAGCTCTTGAACTTAAAGGCAGTTTTGTTATATTTTCACCATTTAAAAAAACTTCACCACTTGTTGCATCGGTTAAGCCACACACCATATAGAAAGATGTAGTCTTACCTGCACCATTTGGACCTAGTAGCCCAACTACCTCTTTATTTTTAACTATGAGCGATATGTCATGTACAATGTTTGTTTTCTTAATTGTCTTTGAGAGTGATTTTGCTTCTAATACATTCATTAAGTATATATCCTATATATTCGACTATTTTGGCTCTGGTTTATTTTAACTGTTATGACATTATAGCCAACACCTTCTAAAAAAGATTTAAGTTCATCTCCACCCCACTCTACAATGTGCCAACCACTCTTTTCAAACTCTTCAAAAAGCCCCAAATTCATAAACTCTTCATGCTCCAACCTATAGAGGTCGTAATGAAACAAATTTTTGGCATAACACTGTTGAAGAGAAAAGGTTGGAGAGGTAATTTCCGACTCAACACCTATACTTTTAGCTATGGCTTTAGTGAGTGTAGTTTTACCAGAAGCTAAATCACCACTTAAAAATACAATAGCATCAGAGGGTAGTGTATCTTTTAAATATGAGGCAACACTATCTAACTCTTCTAAAGATGCTATTATCTCTTTTTTCAATGTACTACTCATAACTTATTACAGTTTTTGACTAATATCAGATATTTTCTTAAGATGAGTTAAAGCTTTTTTACTATCTAAAGCATCTTTAGCCAACTCTAATGCTTCGTCTATGTCTCTTACATTCCCATCGGCAAATAGTGCAAATGATGCATTTAAGAGAACAATATCTCTTTTTGCACCCTTTTGTGTACCTGCAAATATATCTCTAGTTATTTGTGCATTTTGCTTTGCATCTCCTCCGAGTATCTCCTCTTTTGAAGCTAGTTTAAAACCTAAAATTTCAGGATTTATTTCACCTTCAGAGATGCGATTATTCTCAACATAAGCAAATCTACTATTTGCAGATATAGATAACTCATCCATACCATCATTTGCACTTACAACATAAGCTCTTTTAGTATCTAGCTCTAGTAGTGCTTCAGCCATAACTTTTACAAAAGATGGGTCAAATACACCTAAAAGATATTTACTAGCAGATGCTGGATTTGTCAAAGGTCCTAAAAGGTTAAATATAGTTCTATGCTCTATAGACTTTCGTATGGGCATTATATGTTTCATAGCAGGGTGATGGTCTGTTGCAGGGAAAAAGCAAAAACCTGTCTCTTCAAGCATCCTAATTTTATTTGGTATACTTAAGTCTAAGTTTATTCCTAATGCCTCTAAAACATCTGTAGAACCAGAGTTAGAGGTAATGCTTCTATTACCATGTTTTGCAACTACACGCCCCATAGAAGCTAAAAGAAGTGAAACAGTTGTAGAGATGTTAAAGCTTCCACTCTTGTCTCCACCTGTTCCTACTATATCTATGGCTCTACTTTTAAGTTCTGGTGTTAAGTCAAGCTTTATGGAGTGTTTACGCATCACAGAAGCAGCAGCTGCTATGTCTGCTCCTGTTTCACCTTTTTCATAAAGAGCTACTAAAAACTTACGAGCTTCTTCGGTTGGCATCTCATTATTAAAAAGTTTTTCAAATTGCTTTTTTGTATTCATAGCTTACAATTTCTTTAGAAACTCAGTTTTTAAAAATATCATAGTACCATTTACTCTACCTTGAATATGTGTAGGATCACCCTGTGCCATCTTAATATTTTTAACAGTTGTACCCTGTTTTGCAGTAAAACCAGCACCTTTAACTACTAAGTCTTTTATGATTGTTACTGCATCACCCTCAACTAAAATAGTACCATTACTATCTCTAGTTGGTTCTACTTTTTCTTCATTGAGTCCTTGCTCTGCCCACTCTCTTACTTCATCTTCTAGGTAAAGCATATCTAATTGATCTTGTGCTGCTAATTTAGTTAGTAGTCTAAATGCTACTACTTGAACAGCAGGGTTACTGCTCCACATAGAGTCATGAAGACAATTCCAATGCTTCTCATCACTAGTTGGTTCATCTATACTACTAGCACAAACACCACAAATAGTTATGGTATCATCTTTTGGTTCTACCTTATAGTCTCTTAATTCATCTTCACTATTACACAGTTCGCAATTACTCATAATTCTTCCTCAAAATTTTATTTATGGTATTTTACTCTTTTTAGATTAAAAAGTATATTTTAAATTTGCATAAATATATCGTCCTGGTTCATTCATAAGCATAACTTCATCATCACCACCTGTAATAAGGGTTAAATCTTTATATGTATTACTTGCAGCATAAGTCTCATCTAGCACATTGTCTACACCTACAGTTAATTCAAATGCTTCTGCAAATATTTTAGTAACTTTCAAGTTTAAAACTGTGTAAGCATCAAGTGCTTGTTCTCCATTTTCTACATCATAATCACTCCACTCACCTGCAGCTACTACATCAGCTCTCATTGATAGTGTATCATCATAATCATAATTAAGAGCAAGGTTCATCTTTACAGGTGGGATTTCAGGTAGGTTTGTTCCATTTTGTCCTCTAAGTGGTGCATCTTTTTCACCTCTTTGATACGCTAGACTATAGTCAAAATATAAAGAGTCTGTAGCCATATATGTTCCACTAAATTCAAATCCCCAAATAGTTGCATCTACATTCTCATATTTATTTGCTACTATACTTTTATTTGCATTGTAGACTATAAAGTCTGTAAGGTCACTATAAAATGCTTTTGCCTTAACCTTACCACTATCAAACTGCTGTTCTGCACCTACATCAAACTCTGTATTTTGCACCATATCAAGGCTAGGAGTACCAACCATTTGACCATCTACTCCTTTAGTATGGAAGTACAACTCTTTACCATCTGGTACTCTTGAAGAGTGTCCAACTCCTACAAAAATCTTTGTCATATCACTACTATGATATGTAGCAAAAATACTTCCACCAAAAGCATCATAGTCTCTATCTACATAACCAGCTCTTTGTGTAGATATTACAGTATCATCATATCTAAATCCAACATCTATTTGTAATTTGTCTAATTTAATCTTATCTTTAAAGAAAAGTGCAATATTTGTAGTATCTACATCCCAAATGCTATGATAGGCTGGGCTATTAACAGATGGAAATGCTTTAGAGTTTCTAAGGTATACACCATCCCAATTTCTTAAACTATAGTCAGCCCCAACAGTTATGTCATGGTTTTTTATATCGAAACTATTTTTAACTTTTGCACCTTGCACTTTTGTAGTTAAATGATGAGTAATCACTCCCATAGGCATACCATTTGGCATAGGCTTTAGTATAGATATTCTATTTTGATTACTCATAGGATGATCAACATCTGTTTGAAAAAGATCAAATACAAACTCTTTTGAGTACTTACCCAAATCTTTTATAGTGTATTTTAGTGTATATATATCACTATCATCATAATCTGCATCCATAGCAGTATTTGGATAGAGTACATCATCACTTCTATTTGCAATGTAACCTAGTCTTAACTCTTGATTATCTGTAATATTCCAAAAAAGCTTTCCTGCATAAGTTGTTTTTGTAAAAGCATCCATATCTCTTCTCTTTGGTAAGTATGCCATACCTTTAAGCTTTGGATTTTTAGCTACATATACATCTTGTTGCTCAGCAAAATCATGACCATCTCCATCTTCATACTGTCCACCAGACTCTGTAGAAGCACTAACAAATACTCTAATATCATCTGTACCACCACTTGCATTGAAATAAGCTTTTTTGTAGCCCCAACTACCTGTATTTATACCAAGATCACCAGTAAACTCTTTAGATGGCTTAATGGTATGTACTTTTACATCTGCACTAAGCACTCCAAAGTCTTCAACATTATATGGTCCTTCATTTATCTCTATGTGGTCAACATTATTTGTAACTATGTGTGAGATAGGTGCATCCATTCTATTTGGACAAGCTCCACAAACTCTCGCACCATCAATACTAATGCTAATATTATCTTTTTTTTGACCTCTTATAATAATGTCATTGGCAATACCCGACCGTCTTACAAGTGCTACAGAGGAAGAGGCTTTAGAGAGAGCTTCACCTAAGTCTGCTGACTTAATCTCTTCACCGTGTACATCTTTAATAACCTCAGTATCTACCTTCTCTTCTACATCTATAGTACCCAACTCAACTTGTGCTGCATTTAGTGAAGCTACACAAACAAAAGAGAGAGCAATAGTTTTTTTAAAATTTGTCATTTTCCCTATCCTCCAAATAATTTAAAAAAGTATTACATTTATATGTTAATTATCTGTTAAAGTTAAAGTTATATATATATTATTTTTCGATAAACTTATAAAAATAATTTATTAGGGTTATTATGAAACAGTTTTCAATCAAGTCAATATTTACAATATCTACTGCACTATTTCTATTAGGATGTGCAAGTAGTCAAACAACTACAGCAAAACATAGCCATACTCGCTACCAATCGGTTACAGCTAAAGAGGCTACTCTTGTACAAAAAGGCAAACAGAAAAACTTTTGCATTATATGTGGAATGGATTTAAAAACTTTTTACAAAACAAGCTACTCAGCAGAGACAAAAAACAGAACTAAAAAACAGTACTGCTCCCTGCACTGTGTAGTACACGACAATGAAATAAACAAAACCGATCTATTAAATCTAAAAGCAGTAGATACTAATACATTAAAGCTCATACCTGCAAATAGTGCCTACTTCGTTGTAGGAAGCTCCAAACCAGCTACCATGAGTAGAGTAAGCAAATATGCATTTGCAAAAAAAGCAGATGCAAAGAAGTTTAGCAAAAAATTTGGTGGTAAGGTTATGAACTTTTATGATACATATACAGTAGCTATGAAGGATTTTAGATAAAAAAGTTATAGTTTTATCTCAATCTATAACGCAATCTTAAATTTATAGTAGTAGGAAGCGATAAGGGAGTATTTTTAGATATTGGAAATGCACTCTTAATTGCTTTTTTTACTGAACGATAAAATACTTTTGGTCCACTCATTGAGATATTGGAGACATTACCGTTTTTTAGTATTGTAAACTTTACTTTAATTACTCCTTGCATTCCTCGTCTTTTTGCCATTTTTGGATAAGATTTTGCACTATTAATTTTAGCTCTTAATTTAGCTAAAAATTTACTCTTTTTATTTTGATCTACTCTCTTTGATGTAGCTTTTTTAGAACTAGCTCTTCTTGAAGTTATTTTTTTCTTAGATCTCTTTTTAGTAAGCTTTTTTTTCTTTTTAATCTTTTTTTTAGGTTTTTTAACTTCTTTTTTTACTATTGGTTTTGGTTTTTCTTTAATTACTGGTTTAGGAGTTGGTTCTTTTTTAACTATTGGCTTTGGTTCTATTTTTTCTTCTTCTATAGGTTCTAGCTCTTCAACTTCAGGCTCTTGGAGTTCAGGTAAGTCTATAGCTTTTGGTATAAACTGAGATAGTGAAATATTTATAACCGTATCTTTCTCTTTTTGACTTACTACAAAGTATTGACTCATATAGTAGATATAGGCAAGTGTTAAGGAGACATATATAAATGTAGTAATGGAGAAAGAGACTTTATAGCGATGTTTTTTCATAAGACCTATTTTCTACTTTTACTGTTTAGTTACAATAGAGATGTTTTTAAACCCCTTCTCTTTCATAAAATCTATAATATTTACAAAAAAGCTAAAATCTGTTTTTTTATCGGTATGTAGAGAAACACTATCTTTTTTAACATCAAGTTTAGATAATTTAGTTTTTATATCTTCTAAACTCATCTCGTTTTGAGCATAAAAGTACTTACCATTTTCATCTATAGCAATAATAATATTTTTTTTATCATCTTGCTTTTTACTACTAGCTGATGGTAGGTCTATTTTTATGGTTTTATTGTTTACAAAAGAGGCAGTTGCCAATACAATAACTAATAGAACTAAAACAATATCAATGAATGGTACAACATTCATCTTATCAAAGCGTTCTCTTCTCATTATGAGTTAAATCTCTTTCTATCTTGAAGAATTTCCCACTCTGAAAGAATTCTATCTACTTTGGTAAGTAGTGCATTATAAAATACTGTAGCAGGTATGGCAACTACCAAGCCTGCTGCTGTAGCTTTAAGTGCTAAAGCTAAGTGCTTCATAATCTCCCCAGGGTTAATAGTATCTTGTTGATCACCAATAATATAAAATGTTAGTATAATTGCTATAACTGTACCCAAAAGTCCAATATATGGAGCATTTACACCTATAGATGCAATAGCAGAAAGATTTTTAGATAGATCTAACTCTAACTCTTTTTCATGCTCATATTCATCTAACTCTACACTTCTAAAAAACAGCATTCTCTCAATAGCAAGTGCGAAAGTTAAAAAGCTTAAAAAAGCTAAGAGTCCTATTATTCCATAATCTACTATATTTTTTATCTCATCTACTGGCATTTTACTTCTTTTAAACCCTCAAAAGAGGATTGAATTATTTTAAGCCCCATTATAATTGAAAAATAGATAAAATAAGTTTAAAAACTCTCTAAACTTTTACTACAAATGTAATTTTTGTTTAAAGTATTTATCTATATCGAAATATATTTCACCGTTACTACTTTTATATGAAAGATTTTTCTTACTTAATTGTGATATTTTTTCAAAACCCATTATAGCTAACATAGTCTTCATACCTTTAAGTAAATTTATATGATAGTTGGCTATCTCTTCACCTTTTTTAATAACAAGGTAAGAAGCACGCTTTTTAGGATCTTGTGTTGCCATACCTACTGGACATTGATGACTACCATAACCTGAACACATTCTAGCTCGAATACATCCACCACTCATCATGAAACCTCTAGCTATACCAACAGCATCTGCACCCATAGACATAGTAATAATCATATCATCAGGAGTTAAAAGTTTACCACTTGCAATAACTTTAACATCATCTCTTAAATTATGTTTTCTAAGTAGACTATCTACTATATAAAGAGCATTATTTGTATTTAACCCTACAGACTCCATAAGCTCTAGTGGAGCAGTAGCAGAACCACCCTCTCCACTATCTACAGATATAAAGTCAGGTAGAGGTAACCCAGCTTCTTTTCTAACATAAGCAGAAGCAAATATTTCATCTACTACACTTGCATCTGAAACAACTATTTTAAGACCTACTGGTTTTTTAGAAATTTTTTGAAGTTTTCCTATAAAATCAAAAAGATTTTCAGTACTATCCGCATAAGGAAATCTATTTGGAGAAAATAGATCTTTACCCTCTTCTATACCTCTATAATAAGCTATATCTACACTTACCTTTGAACCAGAAAGTTTACCACCAGTCTGTTTTGCACCTTGTGCTATTTTTATTTCAGTCATTCTACAAAAAGACATAACTTTAGCATAACGCTCTTCATCAAAATTACCATTTTTATCACGAACACCATATAGTCCAGAACTCATTTGAAATATCATATCAGGTAAAGAATTTGGTACTTCTTTAGGAAAATCTTCTAATGGGGCATTCCAATTTGGTCTAAATAATATGTGATTATCCTCATTATATATAAATGTATTTGATTCTCTCATATTATGAAGTAAAATTTTTCTATATATTTTTATAGCATAGGTTCTATTGAAAACTTTATCTACAATATTAAACATACTCTGAGCAAAAGGTGTTCCTTTTACTACTTCTAAGTATTTTGCATTATCTAAATCTGGTTTAAGTGTATAGAGGTGGTTTGAAGTTAAACTCCCCTCCCCAGTATTTAAAGTAAAGTCACCATTTAACGCACCTAATGAGAAAGCACGAACAGCCTCTGGACTTAAAGCACCATCACTCATAGCAGAACGAACTATTGGACTTTTAGCTTTAAATGGAATCTCTCTTTTTTCTCCAAATGTTACAGATAAATCATCAGATACTTCATCATCATTCTTAACATTAATAGAGTGTTTTACAATAAATCTTGAACCTGAAAATGGTTGTGCAACAGAAAAAGATTGATAGTTTGGTACATTTTTAGCTGCTTTATATACCCAATCTATTTTATCTCTTGATTCATAAAAAGTCTCTTCTGCAAAATATTGACGAAGAGGTTCTCTTAAAGCTTCAAAAAAATATCTAAATCTACCTATAATTGGATAGTTTATAATAAGTTGATGCTTTCTCTGTACATATCTATCATAAATAAATAGTGTAACTAAGCCAACAAATAGAAATACCAATATTAGTTCTGTAAACTCTGTTAAAAAATACCAAATTCCATCTATCATTTATTATATACCTTCAGCTATCATGCCATCTGCTATTTTCTTAAATGCTGCTATATTTGCACCATCAACATAGTTACCTTCTACACCATACTCTTTAGCTGTTTTAGCAACAGAGTTACATATATACTCCATAGTAGATTTTAAACGCTTGTCAACTTGATCAAAAGAACATCTCTGCATTGCAGCATTTTGACTCATCTCAAAATTACTTACAGCAACACCACCTGCATTTGCAGCTTTTGCTGGTGCAAATGATATTTTTGCTTTAAGTAGAGCTTCTATAGCTTCAGGAGTAGAAGGCATATTTGCACCTTCACTTACACTTTGAACACCATTCTTAATAAGATTTTTAGCATCAGTTTGAGTTAGCTCATTTTGAGTTGCACATGGAAATGCAGCATAACAAGGAATATCCCAAACAGCATGACCATCTTTAGGATACTCAGATACAGGTATGTAGGTAGCTTCTGGGTGAGCTTTTTTATACTCAGTTAGTGAACCTCTACGCTCAAACTTAAGACTCTTAAGTAACTCAATATCAAGACCTCTTGAATCATAAATAGTACCTTTAGAGTCAGAACAACTTACAGCAATAGCTCCTTTTTCAATGAGTTTTTCAATAGTATAAAGAGCAACATTACCAGAACCACTTACTGTACATATTTTGCCATCTAAACTCTCTTTATCTTCTACTTCTAGCATTTTTTCAGTAAAATAGACTACACCATAACCTGTAGCTTGTGGACGAACTAAAGAACCACCAAAGAAGTGTGGTTTACCTGTTAATATGCCATCATATGTAGATGTAATCTTTTTGTACTCACCAAATAAGAAGCCTATTTCTCTAGCACCTACACCAATATCTCCAGCAGGTACATCAATTCTTGGTCCAATATATTTGTGTAACTCTCTCATAAATGATGTACAAAATTTCATAACTTCAAAGTCACTTTTACCTTTAGGATCAAAATCACTTCCTCCTTTTCCTCCACCTATTAGAAGACCTGTAAGTGCATTTTTAAAAATTTGTTCAAATCCTAAAAATTTTAATATACCCTCATTTACAGTTGGATGAAATCTTAAACCACCTTTATATGGTCCTAGTGTATTGTTAAACTGTACTCTATAACCAGTATTTACTTGAATATTTTGATTATCATCTAACCATTCAACTTTAAATTTTATGATTCTATCTGGTACGGCTAGTCTTTTTACAATAGAGTTTACATCATACTTTTTATCTGAAATAAGTAGAGGAGCTATAGATAAAAGTACCTCCTCAACTGCTTGATAAAATACATCATGTTCAAAACGATGACCCTCTTTTAATTTTACTATCTCTTCAGTAATCTTTTTTTTCATATTGTTTAATTCAGCTGTTGGCATTTTTATCCTTTATTGTAAATATTATAATTTATATGTAGTTAATATATAAATATTATAAAGGTAATATTTTACCTTATTATTTACTACAGAATTCTGAAAATATAATTATAAAGCAATAATCACTGTGTTATAATCGTAACCTTGATAAATAATGGAGACTAAATGAAATTCCTAAACATAAAAACAGACTACGCATTTAAAAAAGTATTTGGTTCAAATAACTCAAAAGAGATACTAAAAAGCTTCCTAAACTCAACACTAGAGTTACCCTACCCCATTGAAG
>Ga0256827_10001032_pt1 | contig 17612 bp, 13 predicted proteins | sample CV84metaG_FD_185977 | JGI IMG/M metagenome (GOLD analysis project Ga0256827, IMG submission 185977) | Hydrothermal vent microbial communities from East Pacific Rise, Pacific Ocean - CV84 | ecosystem: Environmental > Aquatic > Marine > Hydrothermal vents | place: Pacific Ocean: East Pacific Rise... | reverse complement strand
AAATAAAAATATGATGTGCGTCAGAGTAAGCATAAAACTGTAATTTTAACATTTATAAATGCAAACTTATAAGGATATACTATTAAAAAGTTTGCACTTACAATGGGATATTCTGTTTTAAACAGTTTAAAAATAGTCTTTTATGCGTTTATCAGCAGACCCTAACTAGAGCTTGTCTATAAAGTCCGATTTCTGCGTTGTTGCTCAAAATTTAAATCCTCAAATACCTTTGTATTCTGCGGTCTGAATTTCTCACAGGCTTTGAACTCGAACTTTATAGTTCAATCTCTTGACTTTATATACTCAATTCATTTATCTTTTCGGGAATTTATGCAGATTTATTTTATAATTTCAATTCGTGGCAAAACAATATCTTCGTTAAAGTCTGTAATAACTACATCTGTTTTTATTGCCGATACTCCAGAGGCTGTATTTGCTTTAGAATATGCATAAACTTCGTAGTTTCCGGGTAGTGTTTCAGAAAAAGAAAAAGAACCATCGTAAAAAGTTTTAACACGAGCTAGGTATGTATCGTCGCCTTGCAAAGCTATATAAACATATTCATCGGCAACATAAAAGGAATCTTTTAATATTGTTAAATTTGAATTATAATCGTAGGCAAACAATTTTCCCGAGATTTTTGCATTTCCTTTATCAACTATCTTTATTATGCTAATATCAGGACTTGTTACTGCACTTCCGTTTGCATCAATTTTTACATTTATTTCTTTAGTTGTTTTAAGTTCGTGCTTATTTAAATCGTCAGAATATGCATAAATTGTATAATCTCCTTTTGTTAAATAATTAAACTTATATTTTCCTGTTTTATCGGTTCGCACCCTATCGCCATAAAAATCATTATCGCCATAAACGATGTAAACATCTTCTTCGTTGGCATTATATGTTCTAACAATTTGCTTGTTATATTTATTATACTCTATAGTTTTAACAAATCCTGTAATTGTTGATGAGCCACCTTTTCCAGGGTCTTTTTTACATGATAATAATGTAATAGCAAAGAAAATAATCAGATAATAAAAAAGTTTTTTCATATAAAAGGAATGTTAAATTTTAAACAAACAATATTAATAATTATTATGCAAATATACAATTTTGCTTTTAGTAATGAATGAATAAAAAAAATTATACCATTTGGTGATTTAACAAAGACACTCTAAGACAAAGCTTTACGAGCCTTTAAAATATATTTTGCGGTATCAAGTGGGCTAATACCTTTGTATTCACGTGTTTTGCCTAAATTAACATCACATTTTTGGTAAGAATAGAATTTTGTAATTATTTTTCCTTTTCCACTTGTTAGCGAACTTAGTTTTATAGGAAAATTTAATGATGTTGCCAAAGGCACTTTACCTATTATTTTGCAGGTAGTTTGTAATATTTCTTGTTTATCAATTTTAGCTCTTAGTTTTAAAAGTTCGCTCATTAAGGTGCCTAAATATTCTTTCGGAGCAATAATTTTAAAACTTAAAATTGGTTCTAAAAGCATTGGTTTAGATTTTGATAATCCGTCCATTATACCCATTGGTGTTGCTATTGCAAAGTCGTTGCTTTTTGTGTGTACTTCGTGGTCTTCTCCTTCAATTAACGTAATTTCTACATCATCAACTTGCCAACCTAAAATGCCTTGTTGCAAGGCAATAGGTATTGTTTTTGCAACATCGTTTTGATATTGTTTTTTAATATCGTTTACACTTACCACCGATTTATAAACTACACCCGAAGCTCGTTCTTTCGGCTCAATTTTAAACCTCATTATTGCCCAACACGGTTTTGGCAACCAATATCTTACAAATCCTTCGCAGGCAATACTTGGCGTTTCTTTGTAAATTACAGTTGGCTCAGAAAACTCTACCTCAATATTAAATCTTGACAAGATAATAGCTTCTAATATTTCTTTTTGTATCTCACCACGAATATTGATATGCAATTCACTTTCTTCTTTTAAATAAGATAGTTGCAAATCGGGGTCTTCATTATTTAAAATCTGCATTGCATCAATCAAAGCGTTTATTTCGGCTTTGTTTTTTGGTATAATTTGAACTGTTAAAAGCGATTGTGTTTTTTCTTCAATATCTGTAATATTCAAATCTGTACCCAAAAAATCGCCAGGTTCTGCCAATTTTAAACCTTGCACCCAAGCAATTTCTCCTGCCGAAAAACTTTGTATAATTTTTTGATTCTGAATATCAGTATTTTTAATTAAACTTATTTTCTCGCTAATGTTTTTACTTGCATTTTGTATTTCTGTTCTTGTATTAATTGTTCCGCCAAACAACCTAACAGCACAGGTTTTGCCATCGCCTTTTTTATGAAATGTTTTAAAAACAATTCCCAATAATTCTTCTGAAACAATTGTAGGATTAGGTAAAAAATTAATAATTGCATTTAATAACTCCTTAATACCCAGAGATTTTTTAGCCGAACCAAAAAGCACAGGTGTAATATTCTGACAAAATGTTAAATCTCTTAGTTCTTTATTTAAAACCGACAATTCAGGAATATCGCCATCAAGATATTGTTGAAATAAATTATCGTTATTTTCAACAATTTTTTCAATTAAAGATGTATTGTTTTTGTAGTTATTCTCTTTCCAAATAGGTTCAATATTTACATTGTCATCGCCCTCGTTTACAGTATTTTGCAACTGAAAAGCATGTATATTTAAATCCTTTTCAATTTCTTGAATTACAGCTTCTGTGTTTGCTCCTATCCTATCAATTTTATTAACAAAAATAATAAATGGTTTATTGTGTTTTTTAAGCAACAGCATCATATTTTCTGTTTGTGCCTGAACACCTTCCGAAGCAGAAATAATTACTACCGCACAATCTATTGCCATTATTGCTTTTTCGGTTTCAGAGCTAAAATCTATATGACCTGGCGTGTCAATCAAATTTATTTTAGTATTTTCCCAGTTAAAAGTTAAAACAGTAGAATTTACTGTTATTCCACGTTCTTTTTCAACTTCTAAATTATCTGTTTGAGAGTTGCCCTTATCAACACTGCCAAGTTCTCTAATTTTACCTGCAACATAAAGAAATTGCTCACTAACAGTGGTTTTGCCTGCATCTACATGGGCAAAAAGAGCAATATTTCTTATCGATTTATTCAAATTTATTTAAGTGGTGAATTTGGCTCTTTTGCCATTCCGTTATAAATTAATCTATCAAGAATTTTTGGAACAATATTATTAAGAAAAAAGACTATTCTGCCTTGCGATGTAAGAATTTTTTTACGTCGTCTTCTATCAATTGCTTTGGTAATTACTTTTGCAACTTTTTCTGCCGACATCATTTTATCTTCGTTTCGTGGGGTTTCGCCTTGTTTTGTGCCATCACCAAGCAGTGCATTTTTTCTTATCTCTGAATGGGTGAAACCGGGTGCTACCAACAAAACGTGAACTCCTGTTTTTAAAGTTTCCATTCTTAAAACATCGATAAAACCGTGTATTGCAAATTTACTTGATGAGTAGGCAACACGTGCCGGCAATCCTTTAAAACCTGCAATAGATGAAACGGCGGCAATAGAACCTTTTGTTTCTAAAATATGGGGCAATGCATACTTTGTGCAATAAACTGTTCCCCAATAATTTACGTCCATAACACGTTTTATAACTTCAAAATCTGTGTCGATAATTAACGAACGCATCGAAATTCCTGCATTGTTAATGAGAACATCAATTCTACCAAATTTTTCTATGGTTTTATTTATTAGATTTTCGCAATCGGATTGAATACTTACGTCGGTTTTTACAGCTAGTATTTCATTTTTTAATTCTTGTTGTAATTGAGCCAGCTTTTCAATATTTCGTGCTGCAACAACAATATTTATATTTTTTTTATCGTACTCCTTAGCAAGTGCTAAACCAATACCCGACGATGCTCCTGTTATTATTACAACTTTTTTATCCATCAATAAGTTTCAAAAAAGTAAAATTAGATATATTTTTTTAATTCGTAAAATAAAATCTACTCTATAGTATCTAAAACATTTCCTTTTAATTTGTCTTTTTTAGTTATTCCGCTCAAAATCTCTATGTTAATGCCATCAGAAAGCCCTGTTTTAATTTCTCTTTTTTTAAATTTCTGATTTGATATTTCCACTTCAACAAAAGTTTTTTTATCCTCGAAACTCACTAAACTTTCGGGAATTGCCAACACACTATCTTTTTCGGCTAAAACAATATCGGCATTAGCCGAATATCCGGCACGTATAAAAAGCGAATCTACTAATTTTACCGAAGCTTTAATCTCGAACTGAATTGCTCCGTTTTCTTTTTCACCTTTTGGTGATATGTATTCCAGAACAGCATCAAAAGTTTTGTCTTCAATAGCTCCTATGTGCATTATCAGGCTCATTCCTTCTTTTAGTTTGCCAACATCAGATTCGTCAATTTTACCTTTAAAAATCATTTCACCCATATTTGCAACAGTTGCAATTGTTGTTCCATCGTTAAAATTATTACTTTCAATAATTGAGTTTCCCTCTTCAACAGGTACTTGCAAAACCATACCCGATATTGTTGAACGAACTAGTGTATTTGTAATTTTGCCATCTTCTTTTGTAACCCCTTCTTTAATTAATTGCAGGTTATTTTCTGCTGTTCTTACTTCCTCTTTTGCATTTTCAAATTTTATTTCAATACTTTGATATTCAGCATCTGCAATTACTTTTTTGTTATACAGTATTTTTTTGCGATTATATTCAAATTCAGCTTCTTTAAACGAAATTTTTGCTCGTTTTAATCGTGATTCTGCTTCGTTTAAACTTACCATATTTGGGATAACCCTTACTTTAGCAATTAAATCGCCTTTTTTAATTGTGTTACCTGCTTCAACATATAGTTTTTCTATAATACCTGATATTTTTGGTTTTATCTCAATTTCTTTTCGTGGCACAACCGAACCTGTTGCAACTGTTCTTTTTATAATGTTAGTTGTAAAAGCTTGCTCTAGCTTATATTTAACAGGAGCTTCTTGGTCTTTTTGATACAAATAATATATTGTATAAATTACTAAAGCTAAAAAACCTATTAATACCGAAATTCTAATTATCTTCTTCATATTATTATTATTATTTTACTACTACTTTCAACTTTTTACTTTCAACTTTCAACTTTCTACTCAAACATTACTCATCTCTAAGAGCATCAATTGCTTTTATATTTATGGCTCTTTTTGCGGGCAAAAATCCTGCAAAAGCACCTGTTATCACTATCACTATTATTGCTGAGATAACTATATTTACATCAATTTCGGGATTGCGAATAAAAGCATCTTCGGCAGATTGAAACATTGGCTTTACTGCCTCTAATGCCCAAACTCCTATCAATAAACCAATTATACCTGCCAAAAAAGTTAGCACAACCGATTCTAAAATTATTTGCACAACAATAGAAAAAGGAGTTGCCCCAATGGCACGCCTAACGCCAATTTCTTTTGTTCTTTCTTTCACAACTATCAGCATTATATTGCTTATCCCAATAATTCCTGCAAAAAGAGTTCCTAAACCAACTACCCAGATTACTAAATTTATTGCCATAAACAAACCTGTCATTTTTTTAAATTCTTCTTCAATATTAAATCCGCCAAGAGCCATTTCATCTTTTGGCGAAATTTGATGTCGTTCGGCTAATAATTGTCTTACTTTTTTTTCGGCTACAGATGCAGAAATATTTGGTTTAGCTGTTATAGCAAAAAAACCTACCGTGTTTCCGTAGTTATAAACCTGTTGCAAAGTGCTAAAAGGTATCCAAATCATTTCTTTTTTATCGCCGTTCATATTTACATTTCCTTTGGGGCTTACAACCCCTATAACTGTAAAATAAACGCCTTGAATTCTAATTTGTTCGCCTATAGGATTTTCGTTTTGATTAAACATTACATCACGAACTCTGATACCTATTACAGCTACTTTTCTTTTTTCTTCAATATCTTTGTTATTGAGCAAGCGACCTTTTTTAATTTTTACTGGGTCTATTTTAAAAACCTCAGGATAATCGCCATTAACAGTATATGAGCCAGAGTGTTTGCCACGAACAACATTATCGCCACCGGAGCCCCAACGTCCACCTTGTAATTTTGGGGCAACAATATCTACTTCAGAAATTTGGTCTTTTATGGCTTTAATATCTTGTGTTATAAAATGAAACTGTCTGCCACGTGGAAACCCTTTGTATGCAATAGTTGTAGGTTGTGTCCAAATAAAAAAACTATTAGTTGCAAAATCGCCAAAATCGCCAGTAACACCATTTTTTAAACCATTTCCTGCACCAAGCATAAAAATTAGCATCAAAATTCCCCACGACACACCAAAGCCCGTTAAGAAAGTTCGCAAGCGGTTTTTCCTTAGCGAGAGCCATATTTCGTTCCAAGTATCTCGTTCAAAAACAATCATCTATTCGTTGTTAAGTGCTTCAATTGGTTTAATCATTGCAGCTTTTCTTGCAGGTAAATAACTTGCAATTATTCCTGCAAAAATTAATATTATTATTGCTGATATAACTAATTTGAAATCTACCGATGGATTTGCAAAAAACTCGCCCGCCGGTACATATTTAGATACAAGTTCTAATAAAAAAACTCCGGGTAACATTCCTAAATATCCGGCAATACTTGTTATTACAACCGATTCAAAAACTATTAAAGAAATTATTGATTTTGGTTGAGCTCCTATTGCTTTTCTAATGCCTATTTCTTTTGTGCGTTCTTTAACCACAACAAGCATAATATTGCTTACTCCAACAATTCCGGCAACAATTGTTAACAAGCCAACAATCCAAATAAAAGCTCTGATACCACCAAAAAGCTGCATAAATTTGTAATAATCTTCAAAATTTCCCCATATCCAAACAGCACGTTTATCTTTTACATCAAAATGATGAATACTTGCAAGTTTTGCACGTAATTGATTTTCAATTTCGTCCATTTGTTGTTGTGTTTCAATGGGAGCAGTCATAGTTAATTGACCAATATTTTCGTTACCTGCAAATAGTTTTTGAAATACCGAAATAGGAAGATATAAGCGTTTCATTTCCGAATTACGAGAATCTTTAAATACACCAACTATCTGAAAATTAATGCCGTTTATTTCTACCATCTTGCCAATGGCATCTTCGTCTTTAAACAGTATTTCTTTTGCAATTTTGCCAATTACAGCAGATTTTCTGTAATCTGTAATATCTTTGTTGTTAATAAAACGACCTTTTATTACATTAATATTTTCAACAAATTGATGTTTTGGGTGAACTGCTTTTAAATCGAAATTTGCATATTCGCCATTGTAAACAATTGAACTACCTCCCCATACATTTAATCGTGCCGAAAGATTATCCACTTGAGGAAAACTTCGTTTTATTTGTTCGTAATCATTATTTTTAAATTGAATTTTTCTGCCTGATTTTAGTCCTTTGTATGGCATACCTGTTGTTCCTCCACCTACCCAAATACTATTAACAGCATCTGAACTAAATTCTTGTTCTACTCCATTTTGTAATCCTCTGCCAATACCCAATAAAATAATTAACATAAAAATTCCCCAACCAACGCTAAATCCTGTTAAGAATGCACGTAATTTATTCTTTTTTAGAGAATAATATATTTCGTTCCATTTATCGTAGTCGAACATTTTTTTAAGTTAAAAGTTTATCAAGTTCGTAAAGTTTATCAAGTTCGTAAAGTTAGAAGTTTATTGGTTTTCATTAATTATTAAGCCATCTTTTAAGTTAATTATTCTATTGGTTTGTGCGGCAATATCTTGCTCGTGAGTTACAATAATAACTGTTTTTCCTTGTTTATTGATGTCTTTAAAAATCTGCATAACTTCTTTAGAAGTTATACTATCTAAAGCCCCTGTTGGTTCATCGGCCAAAACTATTTTGGGGTCAGAAATTAATGCACGAGCAATTGCTACACGTTGTTTTTGCCCTCCCGAAAGCTCATTTGGTAAATGATGAGAACGGTCTGCCATTCCAAGCTTATCTAAATATTCCATTGCAAGAATATTACGTTTTTTTCTGTTAACTTTTTGATAATAAAGCGGTAAAGCCACATTTTCTAAAGCAGTTTTAAAACTTATTAAGTTAAAGGATTGAAAAACAAAACCAATTAATTGATTACGATAATATGCTGCTTTTTTCTCGGTTAAATTTTTAATAACAACATCTGCAAGTTTATATTCGCCTTTGTCGTAATTATCTAAAATGCCCAAAATATTTAAAAGTGTAGATTTTCCCGAACCAGATGAACCCATTATAGAAATTAGCTCTCCTTCGTTTATTTTTAAATCTATACCTTTTAAAACGTGCAAAGGATTGCTACCATTATAATAATATTTATGGATATTTTTTAAATCTACCATTTAGTCTCATTTTAATATCAGACGTTCAAGTCTTAATAATGTTACTAAAGGAATATTTTCATAATTTTTTAGAATCAATTTATTTTTTCGAGTACCCTCCTCACTCGCTATAAAAGTTTATCATATCTAAAATTGCTTTATTACAAACAGGGCAATAGCCAACCATTAATGTTTTCATTTCGCATTTATAATATGGGCGATACATACCTTTTGCCATATATCCGCCACCTTCAAATAATCCAATGGTTTTATAATATTTTTCTTCGGGTGGAGTAGGACGAGGAGTGTTTGTATTAATCATTTTGCTCCATTGTTTTTTGTTAAAGTTTACTAAATTTGTGATATTTGGCTCCCATGGTTCAACATCGGCAGGATAATAATCTTCTATAGTTACATCATCATTATAATATTCGTCGGCTAAACCGCCAAATCCGTGTCCAAATTCGTGCAAAAACACATATTTTGCAAGCACATCATCGGCACAAGTTATACTCCAATAATTATAAATTCCCCCACCTCCGTATTTTTCTGTATTTACAATCAAAAATATTTGGTCGTAAGGCACAAGCGAGGCAATATCTCTTAAAGATTTTATATCAGAAGTTGTTAAATAACGCTCACTATCAAAGGTATAAAAAGTAGTATTAACCGCTGTGTTTTTCCAAATATTTTTTTTAGGTATATCTGTTCCGCTTTCTTCAGAAATAAGTTTAATTGCGTGAATATTAAACTTTTCCTTATTTTCTTTAAACGGAGAATAATCGAAAAAATATCCTGCAAATCTTTTTGCATCGGCAACTAATTTATCTTGCTCGTTTTTTGTATATCCGTCGAAAATAAAAACAATATCTACTTTTTCGGCAGGCTCGCCATTGTTTACTACATCAAAGGTTTCCCATTGTTTTACTTTTTCTTTTTTTATAAAGTAATCGCTTGGATTTATTTCTGTTTGAAATTTGCTGTTAAATCCACCTTTTTTGTTTCTTACCGATATTTCAAAAATAATATCGTTTTTCGGATAAGGAAAAACTGCAACTTCGTAAAAACTTTTTTGTACTTTTTGTGCTTCAACGGTAGATTGCCATTCTTGAAAAAGCGAGTTAAATCCTCTGCTATAAATTAGTTTGTTTGTTGCTTTATCATAAATATTTATCATAAATCCGCCATAAAAAAAAGTATCTATCAAGTTTTTATGACTACCACCCCAAAACGGTTCTTCTTTAATTTCTTTCAGATAAAAATCTTCGCTTTTGTTGTTTCCTACGTGCGAATAATCTACTCGCATAGTTTTATTTTCGAAAAATTTATCGAAATCTATTTTTTGCGAAAAACTGCTAAGAACAGTTACAACAAAAATTAATGTAAAAATATTTTTCATTATCTTGATTTTTATTAGTACAGATTTAATACAGAACAAGTTATGTGGTATTAAGGTCTAAAATATAACATTTTTTTAGTGTCTTGTTTACCAATTTCCGGCTGTTGCATTAAAAATATCATTAACTATTTTTTCAACTATTTCGGTAACAGCCTGATCTTCTACCTCATCTAAACTTTTTTCTGATGGAAAATCGGCATAACCCGAAAAGTTTTTTTCAAAATCTTCATCAGAATTTTTTGTGTTTACAAACTTAACAAACACACTAATTGTTAAACGTGTTTGCGAACCCATATCTCCTTGAATTGCAGCAGGAGAAGTTCTGTAAGTTTTTATATCGCCAGAGAATTGCCAATCGCCATCTTCTTTAACAAGTTCTAAGCTTGTCTGACTCACAAACTTATCTTTAATCTCTTCGGTTAAATATTGGCTAAGATTGGGATTAACAAGCAATGCGTGATTCTGATAATATTCTACAGAAACCGTTTTTATATCTGGCGAAACATTACCTCCGCTAAAAGAATAAGCTATTTTGCATGATGTTAAACCTAACAAAATAAGTATAAAACCAAATATTTTCAATTTTTTCTTCATCGATACTAATTTATTTCGTATTCTTTAATTTTGCGATATAGTGTTCTTTCTGATATGCCTAATTCTTGAGCAGCATACTTGCGTTTTCCATTGTGCTTTGTAAGGGCTTTCTTAATTAATTCTTTTTCTTTTTCTATCAAAGATAAGTTCTCTTCTACAAAAACCTCTGTATCTTCAATTTTTTGATTATCAATAATTATATGTGTGTCTTTATTTGTTTCTACTTGCTCTATTATTGATGAATTATTATCATAAACATCATTAACAATATTTGTGTTACTAACTCTGGTAGTTCCATTTTTCATTAGTTCCGAAACCAAAGACCTTAGTTCGGTAACATCTTTTCTCATATCAAAAAGAATTTGATATAAAATTTCACGTTCAGAATTAAAAGTTTTTTCGTCTATACCAGAGCCTGTTATTAATGCTGGCAGATTAGAGTTTGTAGCATTATCAGGAAAATATTTAAATAAAATATCCTTGTCAATCAATCTGTTTTCTTCAATAATTGATATTTGCTCAGTAAAATTTTTTAGTTGTCGCACATTGCCTGGCCATCGATAATTAACAAGAGCATCAATAGCTTCGGCACTTAATTTAATTACAGGCATTTGATATTTTTCAGAAAAATCTACGGCAAATTTTCTAAATAACAAATGAATATCTTCTTTACGTTCTCTAAGTGGTTTTATAATAATTGGTACGGTATTTAATCTGTAAAATAAATCTTCTCTAAATTTTCCTTCTTTTATTGCTAAAGGAATATTAAGATTTGTTGCGGCAACCATACGAACATTTGTTTTTTGTATTTTAGATGAACCTACTTTCATAAATTCGCCTGTTTCTAGTACTCTTAGCAAACGAACTTGCGTTGATAAAGGTAGTTCACCAACTTCATCTAAAAAAATAGTTCCTCCATCTGCTTCTTCAAAATATCCTTTTCGTTTTTCGTGAGCTCCTGTAAACGAGCCTTTTTCGTGTCCAAACAGTTCCGAATCTATTGTGCCTTCTGGTATAGCTCCACAGTTTACTGCTATATAATTAGAGTGTTTTCTAGAACTTAAATGATGAATTATTTGCGGAAAGACTTCTTTCCCTGTTCCACTTTCACCATTTATTAAAACTGTTAAATCAGTTTTTGCTACTTGAGCTGCTATTTCTATATTTCTGTTTAATGATGGCGAATTGCCAATTATACCAAATCGTTGTTTAATTTGTTGCAAATTCATTTTTTTAAATACAATTTAATTATAATAAAAATCTTTAGCTTCTCTTTTATAAAATGGTATTATCCACCCAATTCTAAGTGAGTATAATAAATCAATTCTTTTTTTATCGTCTTTTTTCATTAAATTAACATCGTAATCTCTTCTGCTTTGAGTAAAAGCTTGAGTAAATTCAAATCCAACAAAGAAATTTGTCAATTTACTTCTTCCTATATACATGTATCCAATAAATTGTTGAAGTGCTAATCCGTTTGTTAATTTATCATAAGCTTTTTTATAATCGCCAATTATTTGGGGTGTTACATTTCCATCGTTTTCAATAAAAATTTTATGCTGCAACAAGCCCATACCAAAACTTAGAAGTAAACCTGAATTTACATTATATTTAGTAAAAGGGATAATTTTTCCTATTTTCAAACCTGTATAAAAACCTCGTTCCGAAATCATTACAGCAGAAAACTGACCGTATTTATCAATTATATGTCCATCAGAAGTTGTAATATTATCAAAAATAGTACTTGCTTCGTCTTTTAAATTTCTGCCAAACATATATGTGTAATCGAAACCAAAAATCCAGTTTGATTTTAGTTTATACCAAGCTGTTAATCCTATGTTTGAATTACCACCAAATCTATCGGCTAAATCGCCACCGGGGATTTGATAGGCATAGGTTACAGAAATACCTATTACATTATGTTTTTTATCTTCTGTTTTTTGCGAAAACGATATTGCTACAATAAAAAACAAAATAAGTATATATGTTGATTTCTGAAATATCATAGCACAAAAGTACTAAATTTATAGAAATACTGCAATTCTGTCAGTATTATTATCAGGGCAAACTAACACTTGCTAATTAGAGCTTGTCTATAAAGTCCGATTTCTGCGTTGTTGCTCAAAATTTAAATCCTCAAATACCTTTGTATTCTGCGGTTTAAATTCCTCACACGCCTTGAACTCAAACTTTATAGTTCAATCTCTTGACTTTATGGACAGACACTAATTAGTGTCTGCAGAGAAACGCATAACAAATTGTTATAAAGCCACTTAAACTAAAATACGCTATTGTAAATGCAAACTTTTTAAAACATATGTGCTTATAAGTTTGCATTTACAAATGTTAAAATCATAGTTTTATGCTTGCTCTGATGCACATCATATACTACAAAAAAAATGCTACTCGAAATTCGAGTAGCATTTTATATTTTAAGTCGGTAATCGAACTTTATAAACAGACACTTCTATTATGATTAAAAATTATATTTATTTTCCTCAATCATATAGTTAGCAATATTTTGACGTGCTTCTTTTGTATTTACAGGTGCTACTTTAGTAAGATGTTCAAGAGCATTGTTTATTTTAGCACCAAAATCTGCATTAGCAAAAGAGTTAAGAGCATCTTTTCCGGCTTTACGAATAATATCTGCCGAATCGTAAATAAAAGTATTCAGAATATCTTTTTTAACAGAATTTTCGCCTTTTATACTAAATAATTTTTCTACTCTAAGCATAAGAGATTCTGCAACATAAACCTGAATAATCATATCAGAAACATTCATCATAATTTCTTGCTCTGCAAACATTTTTCTACCAAGAATATCTTGCATTGCTTGTATTGTGATTAGAATAGATTTTTTGAAATTATTAATATATTTAGCTTTTTCTTCAAAATATGTTTCTGAGCCATTTATTGTTTCTGTAATATTATCTATTTCTTTCATTGCAGCTTCGGTGTGCGAAAATAAATCGTAGTTTCCTTTTTGAGCTGCTTTAATTGCAGTTTCAACAACAATTAAACGGTTAATTTCGTTTGTCCCTTCAAAAATCCTGTTAATTCTTGAATCTCTGTAAGCTCTATCAACAGGCATTTCGGCAGAAAAGCCCATACCTCCGTATATTTGAACAGCTTCATCAACAACATAATCTAGGGTTTCTGAACCGTAAACTTTAAGAGCAGCACACTCAACAGCAAATCGTGCAGAGCCATCAATATGTGCTTTGCCAAAATCTGCTCCATTCTTTGTTAACTCTTCTATTGCTTCGTCAATATCTTTTGATGCTCTGTAAACTGCCGATTCTGCGGCATAGGTTTTTATAACTTGTTCGGCTAGTTTATGTTTAATTGCTCCAAAATTTGAAATATGTTTGCCAAATTGTTTGCGTTCGTTAGAGTAGTTAACAGAGTTTGTAATTGTTTTTTTTGATGCTCCTACAACATTAACTCCAAGTTTAATTCTACCGATATGAAGGATATTTAATGCAATTCTAAAGCCTTCGCCACGTTTTCCTAAAAGATTTTCTACAGGAACTTTCACATCGTTAAAGAAAATCTGGGTTGTAGATGAACCTTTGATACCCATTTTTTCTTCTTCAGGATTAATAACAACACCTTCCCAATCTTTTTCTATTATAAAAGCACTTAAAATTCTATCATTATCAATTTTTGCAAAAACAGTAAAAATATCAGCAAAGCCACCATTAGTTATCCACATTTTTTGTCCGTTAAGGATATAATGTTTACCATCTTCTGAAAGAACTGCTTTTGTAGTTCCCGAATTTGCATCAGAGCCGGCACCCGGTTCTGTTAAACAATATGCCGCAGCTAATTCGCCACTTGCCATACCCGGAATATATTTTTGTTTTTGTTCTTCGTTACCATAATATAATAATGGTAAAGTTCCAATGCCGGTTTGTGCCATAAATGCAACAGCAAACGAATAAGACGAACCTATAGATTCGTTTGCATACATTGTTGTAAGAAAAGATTGTCCAAAACCCATTAAATCTTCTGGAACAGAAATACCTAACAAACCGAGCTCTCCTGCGTTACCAATAAGTTTACGCATTAAGCCTTTCTCTTTTTTGTCAATGTTATTCAAATTTGGATAAATATCTTTTTCTAAGAAATCTTCACAAGTTTGAAAAATCATTCTTTGTTCTTCGTCGAATTCTTCTGGTATAAAAATATCGTTTGCACTTGTATTTTTAACTAAAAACTCGCCACCTGTGGTTATTTTTGTATCACTCATTGTTATAAATTTATAATTTTTAGCAAAGATAAACTTGCAATTGAAATATGCAAAAGTAATTTATCATATTTGGATTTATATAATAAAAAAACCGATTAATAAATGTTTAATCGGTTTTTTTAGAGCTTGTATATAAACTATAATAGTATTCTAAATGCTACTCAAAATCAAATTGGCAAAATCTAAATTCTTTACCACTTTGTGTGTAAATTAAAAATCCATCGGCAAAATGTATAAATGTTCTAGGAACAATTGCACATTTTCCGTCATTACCTTCAAACATAGTAGTTTTTTGCTCACTGCCATCAGTATAAATACTGTGCATAATTGCAGTGGCTTTAGGTGTTGTTTTTGGATTAAATTTTACAGTTTTAGTTTTACTTGCATTTTTATTGCTAATATTCTTTGGATCATCGTTATACATTAACTTAACTGTATTAACATTTGCCCATATTGCATAAGATGAAAAATAGCCATCATCTTTTGTGCTAAATTGCATTTTAGGGAAACGCTTCACCCATTTAAATTTACCCTCTTTATCAACAAACCCAAGTAAAAAATCTAAATAATTATAATATTTTACTTTAATAACTTCTTTTGTTTCAGGGTCTTTAAACTCTCTAAATGACTGGTAAAAAAGCTCCGATACAATTACAAAGCCACCATTTTCTAGTATTTCAATACTGTTAATTTTGAAACTATTTCTTTGTTCTCCTGTTTCGCCTGTTCTAGGGTCTTTAAATGAGGGAAGAAGTGCTCTATCTCTCATAAAGTCATAATAACTAAGTTTTGGATTTGCAGGAACTAATATCTTTTCTGTCATAGGGTTAACTTTTACATAAAACAAACCACCTAACAAACCCGGAGTTCTAGAAGATTTTGCTTCAAATGTTCCTGCAATAATTACGGTTTCATTTTTGTCTAATGCAAAACGCAAATCTTTTCCAAAATATTTTCCTACAACAATATTATAAGCTTTAAATTCTTTTTTCTGGAAATTATAAACTAACAAAACATTATCAAATTTTGGACTTGTGTTTTTTCTAGTTGTTACTTGTTCTTCTTTAATTAGAAAATAAATATTTTCGCTTTTTCCACGTTCTACCTGAATTATTTGTGCTTTTCTGTTCATAAACTCTTCAGGAAATACAAATTCTTCGCTAAAATTTATTTTAAGATTAGAATCAAATATCTTTATAAAATATTTTTCTCCATTATATTGAGAAAAACTTTTATGATATTTTACCATTATTTCTTTTGTGTCTTCTAAATAATCAAATTCAAATCCATCTTCGGGAAAATTACTAATTGGAATTGTTCCTATTTCTTTTGGCTTATTCTTTAATGTACCATTAGTGTTTAAATATGAAATGTATAGTATTTTCTGATTTCTAGATTTATCTTCTATAGAAGTAAATAAAATTATTTTATTATTTACGTAAAAAATATTTTCATAATAACTTTGTTTGCCTCCAATAGAAGGTAGTGTAATTTCATTACTCTCATCAACATTTAGTGTTGTTAATGATATATACTCTAACCATAATTTATCTTTAGTAATATGGCTCGCATCATTAGATCTTATTGCGTAGAAACCATCGGAGTTTACACCTGCAATTTTCTGAAATGAAGTCTTTTTAGTTAATTCTGCTTTATCTCCCCACATTACAGTTTCTAAGCTTTGCGATAGAACTATGTTTGAGATAAAAATCAATACGATAAGTAAATAATTTATTCTATTCATACTATTCTTGTTTTTTAATAATTTGTAAAAATATAAAAATATGCGTTTAATCATATACTTATTAACATTTTTTTCACAATTTATTTTGTAAAAAGTTAATAAGTTTTTTTATATGGGGTATTCTGCAAATTAGTTTTTCAACAAAATAATTAATAAAATCCCTCATATGTTAGTTGATTTTACAAAAACAATACCACAATTATTTTCTTATTACGAAGCATGCATCTATATTTACTTTGCAAACAAATATTCTAGTTGTTTCTAAACAAAAAATACGCCTCTAAAAATCATCTTGAAAGGTCTTAGCAAAATTACAGATACAAGTTTTTCGATACAATTTATACATTATGCAACAATAATTGTTAATTATTTTTATTTTTGCATGCAAAATTACCCAGGTGGTGAAATTGGTAGACACGCCAGCTTGAGGGGCTGGTGATCTTACGATCGTGCAAGTTCGAGTCTTGTTCTGGGTACTCTTTAGAAAAACTATACTAAAACGAATTACAATGAATCATTTTGTAAACATCTATTTTAACCAATTAATTATCAATGCAATATATCCACAAACAAACAACTATAAATAAAATATTTTATAACTTTTTTGTTAAAAAAGCATGAGTTTGCCTAGATAAATTTAAGTTTATAGTTAAAAAACATATCTTTAACCAAATCAAAATATTAACTTTGCAATCCAATTTAAATATTATAAAATTATGGATACAAAAAATAAAGGTTTTGATACAAAACTAATACATGCAGGAGACTTTCATGATGAATTTGGAAGTGCAGTAACTCCAATTTATCAAACATCAACATTTTCGTTTAAAAATGCTGAACACGGAGCAAATCTTTTTGCAGGAAAAGAAAAAGGATTTATCTATACACGAATAGGAAACCCTACAATAGGAGCTTTAGAAGCAAAACTTGCTGAGCTAGAAAATGGTTTTGGAGGTGTTGCATTAGCTTCAGGAATGGCAGCAGTTTCAACAATTTATGCAGCAATTTTAAAAACAGGCGACCACATGATAAGTACAGGTGCTGTTTATGGACCAAGTCGTGCTGTAATGGAAAGTATTTTCAAAGATTTTGGTGTAGAATCTTCTTATATCAATACATCGGTAATCGAAAATATAGAAAAAGCTATTAAACCAAATACAAAAATGTTGTATTTAGAAACTCCGGCAAACCCTACAATTGAGTTAACCGATATTAAAGCAGCTTGCAAAGTAGCACACAAACACAATATTATAGTTGTTGTT
>Ga0256827_10001031_pt1 | contig 17621 bp, 15 predicted proteins | sample CV84metaG_FD_185977 | JGI IMG/M metagenome (GOLD analysis project Ga0256827, IMG submission 185977) | Hydrothermal vent microbial communities from East Pacific Rise, Pacific Ocean - CV84 | ecosystem: Environmental > Aquatic > Marine > Hydrothermal vents | place: Pacific Ocean: East Pacific Rise... | reverse complement strand
CTCAACAAATTTTCAAATTTAATATTAATTTAAACTTTTTATTCAAATTTATAAGCTTTACTTTAGGAGTTACAATACTTGGTTACGGATTTAAAACCTACTCAACAAATTGGATTTTAGGAATATCATTATTCATATTTAGTTCAATATTATACGCTATAACAATACGTTTAATTAGCATAAAATCACTTATACAAATAATTAAAAACGACGAAGAATAGCCTCTTTATTTACAGGGCAAACTCATACTTTTATATATTATACAAACGTAGATACTTCGCTTTGCTCAGTATGAGAGCGTTTGATTTAAATTTCGTGATGAACCAAAATGATTTTGTCATTCTGAACATCGTGAAGAATCTGTAATATAAATAATACAATATCCTATCAATTAACATTGTAGAAATTTAAGAAAAATAGTATGAGTTTGCCCTGTCTTTATTTATAATTATTTAAAATAACTTTTTTTTATATCTTTGTACAAAATTAAAAATATAATAAATGAAAATAATACTAATTACCCTTATAACATTTAGCTTTCTAATTTCATTTTCTCAAGTTAATGATAAAACTAAGGAAGAACAAAATCAAAAAATAATTGAGCAAAACAACAAAATAATTGAACAAAACAATAAACTACTTGAACAAAAAAACTCAAATAACAGCCCACAACAAAATAAGCAAACAAACGGTAATAAGAAAAAAAATAACTTTATAAATAAAATATATACAGGAGGAAGTTTTGGTTTAGCAATAAACTCAAATTTTACAAGTTTAATTTTTGAGCCTTTAATTGGGTATAAAATTATTGATAAAATATATGTAGGTGGTAAATTTACATACATGCATACAAGATATTACACTTTTAAAACAGAAAAATTTAACGACTTTGGAGGTAGTTTTTTCACTCAAATTTATCCGGTTCCTTTCACATTTTTTCATTTTGAACCTGCATTTATGAATTACCAATTAAGAGCAGACAACTCAAAACGAGAAATAATACCATTTATATGGATAGGTGGGGGTTTCAGGCGTACAGTTGCCAAAAATGCATGGGTTACTGCAAAATTTTTATTCGATGTATATAACCACCCAGATTCACCTTATAAAAAAGGACAACCAGTTATTAGTGTAGGTGTGGGTTTTGGTCTATAAATTAATAAAAAATGGGAAAGAAACGTAAAGCAGATAATAATGGTATGGTTTATTCAACGAACCCTGATTTTGAATTTAATTACAATGAAGAAGAAGTAAAATTGCTACCCAATAATCAGCAAAATTTAAAAGTTGTTATTGATAAAAAAAATAGAAAAGGTAAAACAGTTTCTATAATAACCGGATTTATTGGTACCAACAATGATTTAAAAACTTTAGGTAAACTAATAAAAACAAAATGTGGAGTTGGCGGTTCTGTTAAAGATAACGAAATTATTATTCAAGGAGATTTTGTTTTTAAAATAAAAGATATACTTACAAAAGAAGGTTACAATGTAAAATAACATTTTTTAATAATTCTCCAAATCAGAAACAGCCTCATTTATAGTTATTTGCTTTTTGTTTTTATAAGCAATAATAAATGCACCTTTAATACCCAAATTACGTTTTATTTGTTTTGCCTCGTCTAACGATAAAAAATCACCAATAAAATATTTATAGTAACTCCCAATATATTTTTCTTCAATATTATAATTACTTATTGATTTCAAATATTGACTGTCATTATTAACTTTATTAAAAAAAGCACCTATCTGAATTTTAAATTTTATATTATTTTCGGTAGTTTTAAGTGTATTATTAACATTTGTAAGTAAATCATTTTTTAGTATATTTATATTAGAATAAAAAGCCTCCTCATGAACCTTTTTGTCTTTAACATAAAAGAATTTTCTATAAATTTGCTTATGACCACTGTGTGACGATGGCACTGTAATATTATAAGATAAATTAATACTTTCAGTTGAAGGAAGTATTACCCAAATAAATTTCGCCTTATTTCCCTCAAAAACAAAATTGGCACCTGAAGTATTAATAGGATTTACAATAAAACCTTCAGGTAGTATTACTTCAAATTTTGAAGAACCTGAAATACTATTCTTATTTATTGTAATATTTACATTATAAGTTTCGCCTGCATAAATTAAAGATGGCGATTTTACACAATAACTAATACTTGTTACTGAATATAAACTAAACGAAATTAATAAAAAAATTAATAAACCAAAATACTTAAAAGAACGTGACATAATACAAATTTAAAAGGGTTGAATTACTGTGTGTAAACTATTTTACGTAAAACCCTCTAGATTGTTACGAGAAACACCTATTAATAAATACTTTAAGACTGTTTATCAAAAATAAAATTTAAATCCAATTGTAAAATCACGTCCTATATTATAATACCCCAAACCTTTCATTGTCGATAAATGGTCAATATACTTTTCATTAAAAATATTATTTACTCCTAAAGTAATATCAAAATTATATTGACTTATAAAATTAGAATAATATAATGCTATATTAAAAACTTTGTAATCAGGAGTATAAGTTTCAAACATAGCATAGTTATTCTGAGCGAAAGCTATTTCATTAGATACTTTTAAAGTTAACGATTTATACAATTTACTTTTCTTAAATATAAATTTAACATCTCCAACAATTTTATTTTGAGGAATAAACGGTAAATTTTCTCCACTATTTTTTTCGCCTAATAAATATGAATATCCTTCATTAATACTCAACCATTTTAACGGAGTATAACTAAACGATGTTTCAAATCCATAAATTGTAGAATTATCTTGCGAATATTGAAAAATTGTCATTCCGGAAGTAGTTGTATCAGAAGTAGGCATTAGGTAAATATAATTATTAATTATATTATAAAAGCCTGCCAAATTAAAAGCAAACTTATCAAAATGAATATGTGTACTTAAATCAAACTCATAATTTCGCTGAGAATCCAAATTAATATCACCTTTCTCGTAACGAGTTCCATGAACACCATTTTGAGATAATTCATTTATATTAGGACTTCGAAATGCTGATGCAAAATTAGCTCGAAACAACATATTATCAGAAAGCTCGTAAGTACTACCTAATGAGTAGCTTATATTTTGATAAGTATTTAATATATCTGTTTTCAAAGTATTATCAACATCAGTATACACTTGAGGTATATCAATACTTCTAAAATTATAGCGTACTCCTACTTGCGAATTTAATTTCCCAAGTTTATACTGTAACAACCCAAATCCTGACAAATCATATAGCGAATAGTCTGGTAATACATGATTTGGTGCATTTCCATTAATATTACTTTGATTCATACCTTGAAAGGCAAAAATAAAATCAATATCTTCACTAATATCAACTGTATTTTTTATCTCATACTGAATTGTTTGTAAATTCATATCAACAGCTGTAAAAAACGGTATCGAGTTATCTGTCATTAATTTTCTATTATTTTTTTGATAACTAAAGTTTATTTCAGTTATATTTTTATTAAAAAACAATGTATTGGTACTTTGTAATAAATTATTTTCTAAATTCTGATACCAAATACTATTATCCCTAGAATTTTCAGTAATTTTGTTTATAGATGGAGGTACAGTTAAGCCAAGTTTCATTTTACTATGTTGAAAATATATTTTTGAAATACTTTTGTTTGTATTGTAACCAATAAATGCTTTCACACTATTTTGATTAAATCTTGAATTTTTCACTTGATTATTAGCACCATCATAATAATCCATATTGCTAGACAAACCGGCTCTTACTCCAAAAATAAAATTCCCCTTACTTGTTCTCACTCCTAAGTTTGTATTTATACCCTGAGAATTAGTATTATATTTTGACATTAAATCTGCTTTTAAAGTATTAACAGGTGCAGGTTTTTCAGTAATTACATTTATAACTCCACCAATTGCATCAGAACCATATAGCAATGAAGCAGGACCTTTAATAAATTCTACATGATCAATACCATACTCGTCAATCATAAATGGATGATCCTCTGAAAACTGAAAATTTTCCATTCTCATACCATTAGTTAGAACTAAAATATTTGAAGTCGATAATCCTCTTATTACAGGTGTAGCAATCCCATTCCCCTTACTAATTGCATCAATACCCGGAATTTGAGCCATATTTTTTATTAATGATATTTTTGATGATTGTTCAAGAATTTGTGTATTTATTGTTTCAATTTTAATTGCATTTTCGTGTTGTGATTTATACCCGCCTCCTGACACAATAACTTCTTCTGTTTTTAACATTGTCTGTTCTAATTCAATATCCTTTGTTATATCCGAATTATTAAATATTAAATCTACTATTAAATTTTTATAACCTAAAAAAGAATACTGTATTTTAAACTTTCCTTTTGGAATGTTTTTTAAATAATAGTTACCTTCTATATCAGAAATTGCACCAATTTTTAACGCAGGAATATAAACTTCTGCACCAATAATTTTTTCGTTTGTAGTTTTATCAATTATTACACCTTGCAACGTTGATTGAGCATAGGTATTAACAACTAATAATACCACAAATAAAACATTTATTATATATTTCATTTTGTGTTTATTTAATTAATTTAATTTATTTATAACCAAAATTGGTTAATGATATGTAAAAATTAATTAATAGGAGGTGGACGTAAATAAAAAACTATGAGTTCTTTTGATAACTCAACACTTTTATAAAAAGCTTTATTTATTTCAGAAATTGAAATAATTTTTACTCCAATTTTAATACCCATCGTTAAAACATAATCGTTAACTACAGTGATATTATATAAAAATGTTTCGTGTTCTTTATGTAAATGATTTTCGTTTTTTGCTGTACAGTGTAACGAGTGATTATAAGCATATACATCGTATAACTCGTTTATTGTTGGTGTAAAAAAAAGAGATACAAACACCATAGACATCAATAAGTTCAATATCTTAGTCACATTGTATTTTTTCACAACATCAATCATTTTATGGCACAAAAATATATATAATTATTAAAAAGAGTAGATATATTATAACTATTTAAAAAAAGTGATGTGGAATTTAAGAAAAAATAAGAAAAAAACAAACAATTTTAAGAGCCCCAAGTAAAAATCCACCAAGAACCCTCTGTTGAATTATCTATATCACCACTTTTTGTATCTTTCAAATCAATTATGGTAATTACAGGTTTTTCCCAAATGTTATTTATGTTTTCGTTATTCAATACAATAGCGTGTTATTTTCATTTATAAAGATAAATAGTATTATCTTTGTTACTTAATGATAGGGCTTGTTTTACATATAAATAACAATTTTAGTAGTAAAGTACCTAAATATGTTGGTGAAAATAAGAGGTATAAGTATTTATACCCAAAATTTGATTACAAAAGCCATAAAACCGTACACGAAAAAAATGGTATTAGTGTAATATATCAAGGATTAGTCAAAAAAAATGCATATTTATCAGAATTTTCGGAAATATTGAGTCTTTATACCCAATATAAAGAAAATATTTTTAACAAATTAGACTCAGAATATAGCCTAATAATTTACGACAAAAACAACAAAATATTAATTGCAGGTCGCGATAGATATGGAGTAAAACCTCTTTACTATTATAAGTCGAAAACAGAACTAATAATTTCAGACAATATAAAATACATTAAAGAAAAAATAGCTCCAATAATAAATAATAAATGGGTATATAGTAGCTTAACCGGCGTTATATATAACAAAACAGATACTTTTTTTCAAAATATAAAGAAAATTCCTCCGGCTCATTATTTAAAATTTGAAAATAATAAATTAAGTATTATTCGTTATTGGAAACTCAAAAAGCAAAAAATAAATAATAATTCTATTTACTACCATATTGACAATATACGCAATTTACTTATCGAAAGTGTAGAAAAACGAATTATAAACAAAACCGGAGCCGAACTAAGTGGAGGGTTAGATTCTTCATCAATAGTAGGAATATTATCAAAATCAATTAATAATTTACATACATACTCGCACGCATTACCCGATAATTTATTAAACAGCTTTCCACCATATAATGATGAGCGTGAATATTTTAATTCAGTATTAAACCTAAACAATATTACTCAGTACAATAAAAAAATATTTTGTAATAATATTGGAATTTTCGATATAATTAAAAACGAATTAAAAATACAATCTGTTCCCATAAATAATACTTTACCTTATTTAAGTCATCAATTATTAAACTTAGCTAAACAAGATAATATTAAAACAATTTTTTCAGGATTTGGTGGCGATGAAGGCATTAGTAACCAAGGAAGTTTTATGCTTTATTATTGGGCACGAAATTTTAATATTTATAAACTTATAAAATATAATAAAAACTTTGTAAAACATATAATTAACGCATTCTACACAAAAAATAATACTATTATTTATAACTCTAGTTATTTTTTTATGAATAAAGAATTTGTTCTTGATAACAAACTCGATAAAATGTATATTAATCATTTTGAAAAGAAAAACTACAAAAATTTATCTGAATTTATATATCATAAATTAGATGAAAACTACATTCCTAACAGAATTGAACTTTTTCAACAAACCGCAACATATAGAGGAATAAACTATTCGTTTCCTTTACTTGACCATAAACTATTAGAATATTATTATTCAATACCTGACAACTACAAATATTACAATGCAAGCAAAAGATATATTTTTAAAGAAGCAATTAAAGATTTTATCCCAAAAAATGTTTTAGAAAGAAATAATAAATACGGAGCCACAGTACCTAATGTTATTCATCGATTTATGATTGATTACGACAAAATTTATGATTATTTACAAGCTTCAAAAACAGGCAAAGCGTCCGAATTTATAGATATTGAAAAAATGATAAAAAAAATGGAGCTCATAAAACATTTATATAACGGAAATAAAATTAGAGCAAATCAACATATTTTCTTTAATGCACTGATGTTAATTATGTATTTAAACAAAGATTAATACCAAACAATCAATACCCACTTTTTTTTATGAGTATAAAAACCTATGTTTTAAATTAAAATACACATTATTTTTATACCAACAAAAACTAACAACATTACACTTCATTTGCAATATATATAATTAATGCAACAAAAGCTGTAATAAAAAACAACTATTATTATGAGAAACTTTTTATTTTTCGGGCAAATTTTGGTATATATTTTATTAGTAAACAATATAAATGCTCAAACTAAAACAACTAACAATAAAGGGATTGAACAATTATCAGCAATTAACGAAAAAGTTCTTGAGTTTAACGGAACAGACCAATACATTAACTGCGGAAACAATAGTTCATTACAAATTACAGGAAGCTCATTTACCATTGAAACGTGGATTTATCCCACAAATTTTAAAACTGCAGTTTGGGAAAACTCAATTGTTGATCATCATTTTGTTGGTTACGTAGGTTATGGTATGCAGTTCGGTGGAAACGGTCAATTCGATTTCGATTTTGGCGATGGTAATAGCTGGCATAACCTTACTAGCCCCGAAAACGCATTACAATTAAATCGATGGCAACATATTGCGGGAGTGTACGATGGTTCCTCTATAAAACTATATGTAAATGGAAATTTAATAGCCGAAAAAACAGATACCGCTTCAATGGTTCCAAATACCTCTACTGATTTATATTTATGTGAAGGAAATACATTTTCTGGTAGATTTTTCACAGGAAAACTAGATGAGATTAGAATTTGGAAATCGGGAAAAACTCAAGCCGAAATACAACAAAGTATGGCTGACGAAATATCTACTTCAGATACAAATCTAGTACTATATTATAAATTTAGTAATTTTTCAAACAATATTGAAACCGATATTTCGGCAAACTCTAACAACGGTACTTTAATTAACATGACCGATACAAATTATTTAAAAGGATACTCTATGGTTTTTCCTCAAAACTTAGCTCTTTCGCTTGGTTCGAATAGTATTATTGCGTCTTGGGACGAAAGTATTACAGGAACAACAGACTCATTTTATATAGAAGTTGCTACTGATAAAAATTTTATTCACAAAATAAATGGTTACAATCCATACTATAATTGTGGTGATACATTAACAAAAACAATATCAAATTTAGATTTAGGTACAAAATACTTTATAAGAGTAAGATGCGAAAACGACTCCTTTGGCGATGTAGGAGCTCAATTTGTTTGTGACTCAATAATTGTAGAAGATATAACTCCACCACAAACCCAATTACTTCCTGATATAAATGCTGAATGTTCTGCTATAGCAACAATACCAACAACTACAGATGATTATGCCGGAGTAATTTATGGAACAACTAATGACCCTACAGAATATTACACACAAGGTATTCACACTATTATTTGGAATTTTGATGATGGAAATGGGAATAGTATTGACATCCCTCAAAAAGTTGTAATAGAAGACATTACAGAACCAGAAATACATTGCCGTGAAGATGTACATGTGTTAATAAACAATGTTAATCAAACCTATTATATACAAGGTAATGAGCTGGATCTACAATCATGCAATGATAATTGTTCAATAAAATATATTACCAACGATTATAATAATAGAAATACATTAAGTGGAAGCACATTTAATATTGGCAACACAACAATTTTGTGGACTGTTGCCGATTCTGTAAATAACATATCTCAATGTATATTTAATATAAATATTGAAACAACATTAAATATTAACGAAACAAAAAACAATAATGATTTTTTAATATACCCAAACCCATGTAATGGAAAATTTGTTTTAAACACATCACTTACCAAAAAAATAGAAAAGAAATATATAATAAAATTATATAATATTAAAGGTGAAATAGTTTTTTCTACACCAATAAGTAGCTACACTCAAAATATCGATGTAAAACACTTAGACAAAGGCATTTATATTCTGGAAATCGAGTCAAAAAGTTATATATCTAAAAAAAGATTAATTATCTACTAAACATATATTTACAATTTGGGAGGTTGCTAGTAATCCAAAATAACAATGGTTATTCCTGCACCTCCAAATTCAACCGCTTCGTCCTTTGTTGAAGCAACTATATCGATTGTATTTAAATAATTTCGTAACGCTGTACGCAAAGCTCCGGTTCCAGTACCATGCAATATCTTAAGCTCATTAAAACCAAACATAACTGCCTCATCAACAAACCGAATTGTCCTTTCTATTGCATCATCAACACGCTCGCCACGTAAATCGAGATATGGATTAAAATTAGCACGTTTTTCAATTGTTAAACTTGAGATATTGCTTTCTTTACTTGAGCTTTTATTACTTTTCTTAAATTCGTTATTACTAATTTTTTCAAGTTTTTTTAATGACACTGATGTAAGCATATTTCCAAAAGCAACAACAGCATTTTTATTGTTAAGTTCAACAACTTCGCCTGTATTATTAGATTCTTTTAGTCTAACCTTATCGCCAATTCTAATTTTTGTTTTATCAATTTTTATTGGTTCTATATTTTCAGAATAATTTTGCTCGATTCTTTCCTCGACTGCTTTTAGTTTTTGTTCTAATTTACCTTGTTTTTCGTTTTGCGATAAAACTTGTTTTTTTTGTTCTTCGAACTTTTTGCGTATCTGTTTTGTTTTCTCTTTATCAGCCTGTACAGCTTTTATCTCTTTAACTGTACTTTCTATTGTTTTATTTGCCGATTTTATAATATTTTCGGCATCTTCTTTTGCCTTCTTTAATATCTCTGTTTTTAGTTTTTTTATTTCAGCTAAATTTTTCTGATATTTTGATACTATTTCTTCTAATTTTCTATCGTTACGTTTTATACGGTTACGTTTATCTTCCCAATATTTTTTATCACGTAAAACTTGACGTAAATGTTTATCAAAATCAATATGCTCTTTACCTGTTTTTTCTTCTGCACTTTTTAAAATATCTTCAGATATTCCAATTTTACGAGCAGTTTCAAATGCAAACGAACTTCCCGGCTTTCCAATATCTAAAATATATACAGGTTCTATTTTTGCAACATCAAACAACATTGCTGCATTCTCTACACCATTAGCCGAAACAGCAAAGTGTTTTAAGTTTGTGTAATGAGTTGTAATTATTCCTTTCGGATTTAATTTATTTAACTCATCAAGCATTGCTTCGGCAATTGCACCACCAAGCATTGGCTCTGTCCCTGTTCCAAATTCATCGATAAAAAACAAAGTTTTTTCATCAGCATTTTTCAAAAAATGCTTCATATTTAACAAGTGAGAACTATATGTACTAAGGTCATTTTCAACCGATTGTTCATCACCAATATCAATAAAAATATTATTAAATATACCCATTTCGGTACTACCACCTACAGGAACAAGCATTCCACACTGAACCATATATTGCAATAATGCAACAGTTTTTAAACTTACTGATTTACCTCCTGCATTTGGTCCTGAAATTAATATTATTCGTTGTTTATCATTAATTTCAATATTTAAAGGAACTATTTCTTTGCCTTCGGTTTTTAATTTTTTTGCAAGAATTGGATGTTTTGCTTTAAAAAGTCTTAACATTGGTTCCGCTAGTAATCCAGGTTTAATTGAACCCGTATCTTTTGCGAACAATGCTTTTGCTCTAATAAAGTCAATTTCTGCTAAAAAATAATACGAATTAATTAAATCTTCTTTATACGGACGAATATCTTGTGTAAATTCTAACAGAATTTTATAAATCTCTTTTCGTTCATCATTTTCTAAATCAACAATATCGTTATTTAATGTAACAACTTCTTCAGGTTCTAAGTAAGTGGTTTTTCCTGTTGCTGAAACATCGTGAACCATACCTTTTACCTTACGTTTATATGTACTCTCAATAGGTATTGTAATTCTGCCGTTAACATATGTTGCTGATAAATCGCTATCAATCCAGCCTTGCACTTTAACTTTTGCAAGTACCGTATTTACAATTTTAGATATTGATGACTTTTTATAATTTAAACTTCTACGAATTTCTTGTAATTTATCTGATGCATTATCTTTTATACGACCATTACTTGTAATTATTCCATTTATTCTATCAAGCACATACTTATGTATATTTACATTCTGTATTGTGTTCAATAAATATGGAAATTCTTCTTTATGATTATTAAAAAAACGAAGAATACTTCTTACAGTATCAAGCGAACGTTTTAAATCGAACATTTCATCGATACTAATATAAGCACCATCTACTTCTGTTTTTTCAATTATTTTGCGTGCATCTATAAAATTATTAGTAGGAAAATCTTCGTACTTAAAAAGTATATTCTTAAACTCGTCAACTTTATTTAACTCTGTTTTAATATGTTTATAATTAGTGCTAAATTTTATATTATCAATATTATCCTCGCCTAAAGAACTCAAACATTTTGCACGAACAAATTCTTTTACTTTATCGAATAATATTTTATTTTCCAAATTAATCGGATAAATCATTTTGCAAAGGTATACTCAAAACCAATAATTTTTCACTTTTTCTACTTTTTCTTTTCCATTTTTTAAATTAACAACCATAACTTATACTATGCTAATTAATTTAAACTTTAAAAAAAGGAAAGGCAGTCTAAAAAACTGCCTTTCCTATATTTTGTTTTAAATAAGCTTATAAATCATCAACACGTTTTGATGTTGAATAATTTATCTTAAGAGCACTAGCTCTACGTAAAGCTTGTTTAATATCAGTAACAATACCCATTTTTGTATCTCTATCAACTTTTAAAGAAGTAGTCATCTGAGGTCTTTCATTTTCTTTCATAGCCTCACGTTCGCTACTAATAAACTGTTGAATATCGTCAACAGAAGCAAATTGATCGTTTAACTGAATTTTTGGTTCGGTACCATACAATTTTTGAAATGCTTTAGTTGGAGGTCCAACGTTAATATAACTAACTAAAGATTTTTTCTCTAATTTTTTAATTTCGGTAGCTTGAGGTACAGTTATTTTAACCATCATTGTACTATCACGCATTGTTGTCGAAACCATAAAAAAGAACAAAAGCATAAATACAATATCGGGTAGCGATGCTGTTGACATCTCCGGACTTGCCTTGCCTGATTTTTTTTGAAATTTAGCCATATTACTATTCTCCTATATTTTTAGGTTCTGCTTCTGAAATTCTCATTGGATAAATTTTTCTAATAGCTTTTAATTTATCTTTTTCATGAGCCTTTTCAAGCTGAGCATAAGTTTTACTCCATTTACCCATTGCTAACTCATCGCGTAACTCATTATATGCCTTAGTAAGCTCATTCTGTACAGTAATATAGGTTTCATACTTAGTACCCCTATCATTCTGTAAAGAAATTACTTGTTTCGAAACCATTTGGTCTCCAAAAAACGGAATATCTTTTACAAGTTTCTTTTCAGGTAAAGTTTCTAAATTGGCTTTATTAGCAATAAATTCCTTAGCTTTATCTTTTAAATCTCGTATATTTAAGATTTCATTTTCAACTAAAAGTTGATCGTTAGCATTTATAAGTACAACGAAAACATTACGTTCTTTAATATCTATATTATCTTGTTGGTCTTCAACTATTGGAGGTAATTTTCTCATAATACCTGAATCGATATTCATAGTTGTAGCTACTAAGAAAAATATAAGTAACATAAACGCTATGTCGGCCATAGAACCACCATTTATTTCGGGAGCTTCTCTTCTTGCCATATTAATAATTTTATAATTAAAGGCAGCTTTTGCTACCTAATTTTTATTTAAACATTTTCGAAACCTCAGTATAAACAATACCAAGAGCTGCAACGAAACCTAATATATACATAGCATATATTGACATTCCGATCATATGAGAATATGAAAGTGAAACTTCATTTTTCTCTAAAATACTTGTAGCTACTGAACCATCAGAAGATAGAGCATAAGCTAAACCAAATACAACTGCTAAGCCAACAACACCAAATAGTGTAGATTTTGCCTTTTTGGGGAACATAATAAGATTAAATACCCCAAATAAAACAGTGGCTCCACCTGCAATAGCAAACAATACATACGACCAGATTAAAAACATTCCTGCGTCAATAGAATCTGTCCAAAACAGAATAAAAAAGATTACAGAAACTGCTAGCAATAAGTATGATACTATTGATACAATTTTAGAAATACTATTCATCTTTTATTTTTTACTAAATTTAGTTACTAAGTCAATTAATGAAATAGAAGCATCTTCCATGTCGTTTACAAGACTATCAATTTTTGAAACAATATAATTGTAAAATACTTGAAGTATCATTGCTACAACAAGACCAGATACTGTAGTAATAAGGGCAACTTTAATACCTCCAGCAACAAGTGATGGTTGAATATCACCAGCAGCTTCAATAGCATCAAAAGCTCCAATCATACCAATTACGGTTCCCATAAATCCTAACATAGGAGCAAGAGCAATAAATAAAGCAATCCAAGTTAATCCTTTTTCCAATTGTCCCATTTGAACACTACCATATGCGATAACTGATTTCTCAACTATTTCAATAGAATTAGCATCATCTTTATCAAAACGTTCTAACCCTTGATAGAATATACTTGCAACAGGTCCTCGTGTATTTCTACAAACTTCTTTTGCTGCATCAATTCCGCCAGAATTAAGTGCATCTTCAATACTTGATAAAAGTTTTTCTGAATTTGTAGTAGCTAAATTAAGATAAATAATTCTTTCAATAGCTAATGCTAAACCTAAAATTAAGGTTAATAACACCATACTCATAAATCCAGGACCACCTTCTATAAATTTCTCTTTAATAGCTTGGTGAACAGGTTTATCAACTACTTCGTCTGTAGCAACTTCTTGAGTTGTATCTTCGGTAGCAGATGTTTGAGCAACCTCAGCAGGTGCATCTTTTGTAGCCGCTGTTGTGTCTACATTTTCAACTGCAGTTGAATCTCCGTTCGTTGCATCTTCCTGAGCAACAGCATAATTAGATGCTCCAAAACTAAGCATCGCAAAAACAGCAATTAATGAAAATAGCTTTTTCATGATCAATCTTTATTTATTTAAAAGTTAGTAATATTAATTTTATTTGCGGAAAATGAGGGATTCGAACCCACGTTACGGTTACCCGTAAACACGCTTTCCAAGCGTGCGCCTTAAGCCACTCGGCCAATTTTCCGTTATAGATTACTCTATACATTATTTTAAAGAACCTTCTAACAAACGCCTAAATTAAAAAAAAAATCCCTTTTGTTATAAGTTTTTTCAATCTTTATTTACAAGTTACTAACATATTTTACTTGTAAGTCCTCATTATCACGATAATTCGCCACAAATAGAAGTTTTAAAAATTGCTCTAATTTCAAAATCTTCTAATTTTTGTCCTAACAAAAACATTAACTTTGTTATAGCGGCCTCTGTTGTAATATCGGCTCCACTTACAACCCCTGCGTTTATTAAACCAACACTTGTTTGATATTTACCTTGCATAACAGAACCACCATTACATTGCGTTACATTAACAACAATCATTCCTCTTTTTACTGAATCTGTAATTATTTTAATAAACCATTCTTTAGTTAAAGCATTACCTGCCCCAAATGTTTCTAATACCAAAGCTTTAATTCCTGATTTATTAACAACTGCATTTACTAACTGTTCATTAATTCCAGGAAATAATTTTAACACTCCTACCCTACTATCAAGTTTTGTGTTAACTCTAAATTTCTCTGTTATATTTGTTTTATAATATATGTACTTATAATTAAATTTTATATCTATACCAACATTTGCAAGCGGAGGATAGTTATTTGATTTAAAAGCATTAAAATATTCTGCATTATATTTTCTTGCTCTATTTCCTCTAAACAATCTATTTTCAAAATAAATACAAACTTCAGGAACAATGGCTTGATTATTTTCAATTGCAGCAGCAATTTCCAAAGCTGTAATTAAATTCTCTTTCCCATCAGTGCGTATTTGGCCTATAGGCAATTGAGAGCCAGTAAGTATTACAGGTTTATTTAAATTTTCAAACATAAAACTCAACATAGATGCTGTAAAAGCCATTGTATCTGTTCCATGCAATACTACAAAACCAATATATTTATCGTAATTAGTATATATTAAATCAGCTAAATCTTTCCAAAAAACGATATCAATATCAGATGAATCAATTGGATCGTCTACTTCTATAGCGTCAATTTCAAAACTAAATTTATTTATTTCAGGTATATCTTTAGATATTTCAGAAAAATTTACAGGAGACAAAGCTCCTGTCTCAATATTTTCTTTCATTCCAATTGTACCTCCTGTATATATTATTAATACCTTTGAACTATCCATTAGCTTAATTCTATTTTAAATATTTCTGATGCATTTTGCGTTGTAATTTTCGCAACCTCATCTATATTAGTATTTTTTAATTCGGCTACTTTTTTTGCTATATAATATAAATATGTACTCTCGTTTCGTTTACCTCGCTTTGGTGCTGGTGCTAAATATGGAGAATCTGTTTCTAAGACCAAATGATTTAAATCAATTTGTTCAACAACTTTATCTAAACCTGCATTTTTAAACGTAACAATACCGCCAATACCAAGTTTCAAACCTCTATTTATTATATTTTGTGCTTGATTTAAATTTCCGGTAAAACAATGAAATATACCTTTTATATTATCATATTCAGGTTTATTAATTATTTTTAATGCATCATCAAATGCGTCTCTTACATGAATAACTACAGGTAAATTATATTCTAACGCCAAATGTAATTGCGTTTCAAAAGCAATAATCTGCTCCTTCTTAAAACTTGTATCCCAGTAATAATCTAAACCTATTTCACCAATTGCATAAAACTTTCTTATGTTAAGCCATTCTTTTACAATTCGTAATTCGTTCTCATAATCATCTTCTGCTGATGTCGGATGCAATCCCATCATTGGATATATTCTGTTCGGATATTTATCAGATAACTCCAACATACTTTCTATTGATGAACTATCAATATTAGGTAAAAATATATGTTTTATATTTTGTTTGTCAGAATTTAATATAACATCTGCTCTATCTTTATCAAACTCGGGTAAATATATATGTGAGTGAGTGTCTACTAGTATCATTTCTATTATCCTATTATTTGGTTTACCATTCGTCATTAAAATCGTCAATTTCTCGTCGTTCTTTTTTTGTAGGACGTCCCATACCTTTTTCTCTATATGCAGTAACATTACCGGCTTTTATTAAAGCAAGTCTTTCAAGTTCTTCAGGTTTAGTGATATCTTTAATGTAATCTACGACAATTTTAGCCGATTGTCTCTTACCAAGAATACCTAAAACTCTATAAGAAAAAGTTACAGGAGGTTTAACTATATCAATTACTTCTCCTTTTTTAATTATTCTAGATGGCTTGATTTTATCACCATTAATTAATACACGACCTTTTTTAATTGCTTCGGTTGCTTGAGACCTTGTTTTAAAAAGCCTTACAGCCCACAACCACTTATCAATACGTAAATTTTCGACTTCTTTAAGTTGCATTTTGCAAATGTATACTTATTTTATTTTTTACCAAACTTATAACCTTTTACAGCATAAAATAAAATAAATAAATAAGCAGGAATCATAACCCAATATGCATTTTGTGAATTTGATATATCCGATATTTTACCCCATATAAGAGGTAGTATTGCTCCACCTGAGATTGCCATAATTAGTAATGCCGAGCCTTTGTTAATAAATTTACCTAAACCTTGAATTGCCAATGGCCATACAGCAGGCCAAACAAGTGCATTTGCCAATCCTAAAATTGCTATAAAAAATACCGAAGTATAACCTGAGGTAAAGATTGCAGCCAAAGAAAAAACAACTCCTAAAATTGCAGAATATTGCAAAGCTTTATGTTGCGATATTATTTTAGGTATTAGTACAATTCCTAATACATAGCCAACAAGCATAGCAATCATAGTGTATGATGTAAACGATTTTGCCGTTTCCATTGGTATTCCTATTGATTGTCCGTATCTAATAATTGTATCGCCTGCAATTACTTCAACACCAACATATAAAAATAGTGTAATTACTCCTAATATTAAATGTGGAAATTGAAAAATACTTGTTTTTTCTACTTCGTTATTAGTAGTATCTGTTTCCGATTCTTCTGTATTAATATTTGGTAAACTTGTAAATTTAATTGCAATACCAACTATAAAAAGTACAGTTGCCATAAATATATATGGGTTAATTACTCGTTGTGCAAGTTCGTCGAGTTTAAGAGCTTTTGCCGATTCTGTCATTGAGTTTAATGATGCTATCATTGCATCATCACCATCTTTTATAATGAAAAATGCCAACGCTAATGGTGCTAATGCACCTGCTACTTTGTTCGCAATTCCCATAATACTTATACGTTTTGCAGCACTCTCAATTGGGCCTAAAATTGTTATATACGGATTTATAGCTGTTTGCAAAAGTGCCATTCCTGCGCCAAGCACAAATAATCCTGCGAGAAAAAATGTGTAAACTCTGGTTGTTGCAGCAGGTATAAAAATTAATGCACCAACAGCCATTGTCCATAAAGCAACACTAATTCCATTTTTGAAACCAATTTTCTCTAATATCCATGAAGCTGGCAATGCCATTACGGTGTATGAAATATAAAAAGCAA
>Ga0256827_10001030_pt1 | contig 17627 bp, 23 predicted proteins | sample CV84metaG_FD_185977 | JGI IMG/M metagenome (GOLD analysis project Ga0256827, IMG submission 185977) | Hydrothermal vent microbial communities from East Pacific Rise, Pacific Ocean - CV84 | ecosystem: Environmental > Aquatic > Marine > Hydrothermal vents | place: Pacific Ocean: East Pacific Rise... | reverse complement strand
CCTATTTTTAGGGGTTTATTATAGTGGTATGTTAAGATTGGAGCTGAGGAGCGAAGAAGTGTAACTTGATAGTAATGGATGAGTATCTCCTCGGTAAATATTGAGGAGATTATAGCATAAATTTAATTGGTTAACTGTTTACACCCTTTTGAATTTGTATTTGATGTCTTTGTCGGGTCACACTCAAATTTACCATTAATGACTTCAAATATTACATCTCCTAGCATAGATTTAAATGTATATTTACCACCATTAAATGACCATCTGTCTTTTTTATTTGGTTCAGAAGCTATAGGATACTCTAGCACAGCATGACCTGTATCTGTTCCATCTGACTCATAAAAATTACCAAAAACATTAGTACTATCTCCTACTTCACCTATTACTTTAAACTCACCACGCAAAATTCTTTTTTGTCTCTCCATGGCTAATGCATTTCGTATAGAAGCAACTAAAACTCTTGCTTTTGTAATTTGAGCATCATCTCTTGTGGCTGAAAGTCTAGGAATAGCTACTGATGCTAAAATTCCTATAATTATAATAACAAATACTAACTCTATCATACTAAATGCTTTTTTTAAATGTCTATTTTTCATATTTTATATCCTAATATTTTATTAATTTTCCTCTTAGAACAAGAGGATAATCTTTCTCTTTAATAAACTTTTGAACTTGATTACAAACTCTATCTGTTGTAGTTGAAGAGAATATAGTTTTAAGAAAATCTGTTGTAGAGGTACTATCTATATCAATAGTAATACAAGCTACATCTTCTCCAATTTTTACAGTAGCACTTTTATTTGAGGTATCAAGAGTTACTCTATTTTGAGATTTCAAGTTTTGAAGAAGTGAAGACATCTCACTCAAGTCATCTTTAGACTCACCATTAGCTGTAGTATAAGTTGATATTTCTGTCATAATACCAGTAATATATTCGCTATTTTTAGCAATTAAAGCATCATCTCTTGTTGCAGAAAGTCTAGGAAGAGCAATAGCTATTAAGATACCAATAATAACAATAACAAAAATCAGTTCCACCATTGTAAATGCTTTTTTCATAATATATTTCTTTTCTATTTTTTATTATTAAACCCAAAAAACTGAACTTAAAAATAGAAAATAGTTACTCCATGAAAATCATGGAGTAATATTTTAATAAGAATTAAAATGCAACTGATTGTCCACCAAGTTTATACTCTTTATAGTACTTTTTAGCACCCAATGCTGCTGCTGCTTGTCTAGCAACTTTTTGTGTAGCAGTCTGACCTTTAACTTCTGAAGGTGTAATTGAGAAGTTTGTTGCATTACTATCAATATCATATTTAACAACTTTTGCACCATCACATAAATAGTTAACTGATACTTTATCAGTATTTAAACTTGTATTTGTATCATCAAAACCATTAAGTTTATTAGTTGCATCTGCAACAGGAAAGTTTGTCATCTCTGCCACTGAACCTAATTTTCCTTGTGATGTATAATAAGCTGAAACTTGACTCATAAATGATGAAGCACCATCCATACAAGTAGCAATCTTTGCATCATCTCTAGTAGCTGCCAATCTAGGAATAGCAACTGCTGCCAAAATACCAATAATTACAATAACGAAAATCAATTCAATCATTGTAAAACCTTTTCTCATCTGTGCGTTGTTTGTTGTCTGTGTCATAAAGACTCCTTAAGTTATTTTTTTACAATCTGTTTTTTATTAAACATTAAAATTATAGCTTAGGAGTAATTATAAAATTCTTAAATTATTAAAAAATTTTAAGAAATTATTAATATTTTTAGGAGATTAGGTGAGAGAAGCCGAAATTTCAAGGAGTAGAGCCTCTATTCTTTTTTCATTTTCATAATTTTGTTTCAATGCATTAAGATATGCTTTTAATATATGAGTGTGTCCATTGTCTTTATCAAAACTTAACTCACACTCTATCCACTTATCTTTTACATATGAAGCAAAATCATTTTCTAACTCAATATCAAATCTTCTACCTCCAAAGCTTAACGCAAGTGTTTTCATTGAAACTCCTTTACAAGTATGTTATTATTATAACCATATAATTTTAAAGAGAGAGACTTGTTCTAGTATTAAGCCTAGTAACAGATAGAGATTAAAAATGCCAACCTTTACAGTAACAAGCCCATACCAACCTAGTGGAGACCAACCCGAAGCTATTAAAGCACTTAGCCAATCAATCAAAGATGGAAACCAGTACCAAACCCTACTTGGGGTGACAGGTTCTGGAAAAACATACACTATGGCAAAAGTAATTGAAGAGACACAAAAGCCTACACTTATTATGACACACAACAAAACCCTAGCCGCTCAACTCTACTCCGAGTTTAGAACTTTTTTCCCCAATAACCATGTAGAGTATTTTATATCATACTATGATTACTACCAACCAGAGGCGTATATTCCAAGGCAAGATTTATTTATAGAAAAAGACTCATCTATTAATGAGGAGCTAGAGAGACTACGACTATCTACTACTGCTTCTCTGCTCTCTCATAAAGATGTAATTGTTATCGCCTCTGTATCTGCTAACTATGGATTGGGTTCTCCTGATGATTATAAAACTATTGTGCAGAAACTTGTAGTTGGTGAGGAGTATGCTCAACGAGCCTTGCTTCTTAAACTTGTGGATATGGGCTATAAACGAAATGATGAGTTTTTTGATAGAGGTGACTTTAGGGTCAATGGTGAAGTGATAGATATCTACCCTGCCTATAATGAAGAGTTTGCCTATCGTATAGAGTTTTTTGGAGATGAGATAGAGGATATCTATACATTTAATACCTTGACAGGTGAAAAGATAGAACATTTCAAAGAGGCTGTTATCTACTCTGCCAATCAGTTTATCGTCTCAAAAGAGCGTTTGGCTTTAGCTGTGGAGAGCATTGAGAAAGAGCTTGGGGAGCGTTTGGCATTTTACCAAGCAGAGAATAGGATGCTAGAGTATAATAGACTAAAACAGAGAGTTGAGTTTGATTTGGAGATGATAGAAGCTACAGGGATGTGTAAAGGAATTGAGAACTACTCGCGACATCTAACACAGAAAAAAGTGGGAGAGACACCCTACTCCATGATGGATTACTTTGAAGCGATGCATGGTCATGATTTTTTGGTAATAGTCGATGAGTCTCATGTATCTCTATCTCAATTTAGAGGAATGTATGCAGGGGATAGAAGTAGAAAAGAGGTTCTAGTGGAGCATGGATTTAGGCTTCCATCTGCTTTGGATAACCGTCCTTTGATGTTTGATGAGTATATTGTAAAAGCTCCATATTTTCTATTTGTCTCTGCTACACCAAAAGAGCTTGAACTAGAACTATCAACTGTAGTAGCAGAACAGGTAGTACGACCTACTGGGCTACTTGACCCACCTATTGAGGTGATAAGCAGTACCTATCAGGTGGAGAATCTTCACGATAGGATGAAACCTGTTATAGAAAAAGGAGAGCGTATTTTAGTAACCGTTCTAACTAAAAAAATGGCAGAAGAGTTAACTACCTATTATAATGATTTAGGACTACGAGTACGATATATGCACTCTGATTTAGATGCAATAGAGAGAAACCAAGTAATTCGCTCTTTGCGTTTGGGTGAGTTTGATATCTTGGTAGGGATTAACCTGCTTAGAGAGGGGCTTGATTTGCCAGAGGTTAGCTTGGTGGCGATTTTAGATGCTGACAAAGAGGGTTTTTTACGCTCTACTACCTCACTCATTCAGACCTCTGGACGAGCAGCTAGAAATGTAAATGGTCAAGTCCTTATGTATGCTAATAGGATAACAAACTCTATGAGAGAGACTATTGATACTACAGCGAAACGGCGAGAGAAACAGATAGCTTATAATAAAGAGCATGGGATTACACCAAAAACTACACTGCGTGAGCTTGATGCTAATCTAAAGGTAGAGGATACAGGAGAGTTATATAATAAGCAGAGTAAAATAGATAGAATGCCAAAGGCTGAACGTCAAAAAATAGTGAATGAGTTAAAAGCTAAGATGTTACTTGCTGCTAAAAGTTTAGAGTTTGAAGAGGCGGCTAGGTTAAGAGACCAGATTGCTAAGATTAAAAAACTATAAAGTTATAGATGGTCGGTAAACCGACCATTGTATAACTAAACTACTTAGAGACATACTTAGCAATAATATCACCAATCTCAGAACATGAACAAATCTCTTTAGCATCATATGCACCCAAGTCTCCTGTTCTGTAACCCTGTTTTAGTGATTTTTTAATTGCATCATCTATCTTATCAGACGCTTCACTCTCATCAAGGGCATATCTTAGCATCATGGAAGCACTAGATATTGTAGCTAATGGGTTGGCTATTCCTTGACCTGCTATATCTGGTGCAGAACCATGTATTGGTTCATATAGACCTACACCTTTTCCTGTACTAGCACTTGGAAGAAGACCAATAGAACCACTTAGCATACTAGCTGCATCTGATAGGATATCACCAAAGATATTTCCTGTCAAAATTACATCAAATTGCTTTGGATTTCTGATAAGTTGCATAGCAGCATTATCTACATACATATGAGTAAGCTCAACTTCTGGATACTCTTTGGCTACCTCTATAACAGTCTCACGCCAAAATTGGCTCACTTCAAGTACATTTGCTTTATCTACAGAGCAGATACGCTTATCACGCTTCATCGCAATCTCAAAAGCAACATGAGCTATTCTCTCTACCTCATCACGAGTATATATCATAGTGTTGTAAGCTCTATCTTCAAGTAGCTCTCTTGGTTGACCAAAATAGATACCACCTGTAAGCTCACGAACAACCATAATATCAACTCCTCTTACCACATCTGGCTTTAGAGTAGAAGCATTTACTAACTCATCATAGACTATAGCAGGGCGAAGATTGGCAAATGTTCCCATCTCTTTTCTAAGTGCCAAAAGACCACTTTCTGGACGAAGATGACGCTCCAAATTATCCCATTTTGGACCACCAATCGCACCAAAGAGTACAGCATCACAAGTCTTAACCCCTTGAATAGTCTCATCAGGTAGAGGAACACCTGTCTCATCTATGGCAGAACCTCCCATAAGCATATCGTGATACTCTAGGTTAAATCCCATATTTGCAGATAGTGCATCAAGTACTTTCATCGCTTCATCAACAATTTCAGGACCAATTCCATCACCTTTTATAACACCAATTTTATAATTTCTACCCATAATATCTACGCCTCACTACTTGCTTTTTCAACAATACTTTTTTCTTGAATCTCTTTCTTGGCAAACTCAATAAGTCCACCTGCATCTACCAACTCCTGCATAAACGGAGGAATTGGCGTAAACTTATAGGTTTTGGCTTGAGAGATATTAATCACCTCACCTCTATCCATATCTATCTTTACAGTATCACCCTCATCTATTTCAGCCGACTCTTCAAGCTCAAAAATAGGCAATCCCATATTAAATGCATTTCGATAAAAAATCCTAGCAAATGTGGGAGCAATTACAGCTGAAATACCTGCTGATTTCAGTGCGATAGGTGCGTGTTCACGGCTTGACCCACAACCAAAGTTTTCACCTGCAACGATAATATCCCCAATGCTCATCTTTGCAACAAACTCTGGGTCTGCATCTTCCATTACATACTTTGCCAACTCACTTGGCTCACTCGTATTTAGGTATCTAGCAGCGATAATCAAATCGGTATCTATGTTATCACCAAATTTCCAAACTTTACCTTGCAACGGCTATCCTTTAAATCTATTTCATATAATCTCGGAATTATAGCTAAAATGCGTTTAAAGTCACAATCATAGAATAGTTCTCTTTTACTCTACCTCTTCACCATTGTAGTAGAACTCATCTAGCCCCTCTAAAAATCCAAGCAGTAGCTCATCTGAACAGAGCTTGAAGTTTTTACCTCCCTCTTTACGGAAAAGTGAACCTATCTGTCGTTTGGTTATAGATATTTCAGCTAAAGCAAAAATTATAACTAGCTCTGGCTCTTTAAGTTCTAGTGCTACACGAAGTTTTTTTAGGATTAGGTTATTGGTAAGTTCAACAATCTCTTCATCATTTTTAGGAGAAGTTCGCTCTCCTCTTTTAAAGAGAACTAGACCATCCAAAAAAAGACCTAACTCTTCATATGTAGCCTCTTTATAGCCCTTATCTTGACGTTTTTTTAAGATACTATCAAGTCTCTCTGGATTCATTTCATACTCAACTAAACTATAAGCTTTAAGTATCATCTCACTATCTAAATGTAGTGCTGTTTTTATCTTAAATAAGATATCATTTATTTTCATTGACAAAACCTTAAAAATACTCTTTCATTATATGAGGAAATGAGCTTATTGTCTTTTCTGCTTTTTTTATCTTCTCATCAAAAATAGCTTTTGAGTATGGAAAAGTTTCACCCAACTCTGCATATATATCTATTTTTCTCTGCATATTCTCCTCTAATGCGTCCAAAACAGACTGCATACGCTCTTGACTCACTGCATATTTCATCAAAAGCTCAAACATACGCTTTCTAGGGTGGATTGCCATTGAATCACCTGCCACATCAGCTATCTCTTTAATATCCCATCGAGAGATATAGATTCCACTAACACTAGGAGCTACTATCTGAGCATATAGTGCCTCTGTGTAAGATGGGTAGTCTTTTAAATCAACTCCCTCTTCACTTTCACAACTTCCATCACTACAGAACTCTCCACCTTTTTTTAGTGCCTCAAACTCAGCTCTTAACTCATCTACATCTCTCAAATTATTTCCTTTTTTATACAATATTTGGTATTTTATCTAAATCTACTTTAGCCTTATACCATCTTTCGGCTAGAAGCATCATACGAATAACTAAAGTCATTTTTTCATCAAAAAACTCAGGATTATCAACAATATCATCAATAGCAACATCAAGATTATAACCCATGATTTTACCATCTATAACCTCAACAAATCCTACTAGACCTCTCACTTTTGCTCTCTCATCAAGCTCATCACAATACTCAACTGCCTCTGCTTGAAACTCTGGCTCAATTATCATACGTGTTACTTTAGAATCAGCCAAATTTTCCATAGTATACTTAAAATGCTCATCTTTTATATTAAGAGCAATAGCTGTAGCATTTGTACCACACTCTTTTAGTATTCTGTTAAAATACCTACGTCTTTCACCTGTTTGTGCATTATATCCAATAATCGTACAAAGCTCCGTATCTGGTTTAATCTCTTCTGGTCTCATTATTTTTTCCTTTTTTATATCTTAGATTTGTATAGATACTATACTATTTTTACTAAAAAAATTATTAGACTTCTTGTAAAACTAGGAAACGATGGCTTTAGCCTCGTCTTATTCGGGACTAAAGTCTCCGATTCCAAAGAGTTTTGCAAGATATCTATTTTAATAATTCAAACTATAATCTCCACTCAATACTCTCTATATCCACCTTACGATTTTCAAAAGGCTCAATAATTGCATGAATTTCAGATATTTTATATCTAAATGGAAATCCAATAGATGAACCTTTGGCTGTACTCTCCAAGATATAAAATTTTCTTCCATTAAGATACAAGCCTTTTTTAAGATGTTTGATATGAACATCATCAAGAGCTACAATCACAAAAATATGCTTGGGAACTAATACAAAGTAACTCTCAAAGTTTAACTCATGAAGCAGAGATATAAGCAGATTACTCTTATCATCACAATCTCCAAAATTTTTCTGTATCGTCTCTTGTGGAGAGTTTGCATTGAACCTATTAATCTTGTATGGTATCTCTGTCACATAATCTAAAAGATTTTGAACTCTACATAGGTCACTATTGCAGTTATGCGTTAAATCATAAGATAGTTTTTTAAGATAGGGGGAGTCGGTAGTACTGTTTATATAAGTACCATCCTCTGTACCAATATGCCGTCTGTCTACTATGGATAGTGCCGATATAAAGATATAGAGGAAGTATAGAACCAAACCACCTACGAGAACCTGAGAAAGTTGTCTTGATAGTTTGGAACTCATTACGCAGGGTAATCAGTATTTGCCAAAGCGATACACTCAATTTCAATAAGTACATTTTTTGGTAATGTTTTTACAGCAATAGTACTTCTAGCAGGTTTATGATGACCAAAGTAGTGAGAGTATACCTCATTTACCTTTTCAAAATCATCCATATCAGTTAGAAATATTGTTGTTTTTACAACATCGTTAAAATGTGCATGAGCAGCTTCAAGTACATAAAAAAGATTCTTCATAACTTGATGAGCTTGATTTACTACATCATCTGCAACTATTTCACCCTTTTCATTCATTGGTATCTGTCCTGATGTGTAGATGATTCCATTTGCTACAATAGCTTGTGAATATGGACCAATAGCAGCTGGTGCTTCTTCTGTTGAGACAAATTTCATAATTATCCTTTACTTCTCTTCATAAAAAATATAGCTTGTTGAATAATCGGAAAACTCAAAATAGACACGCTCTTCACCTGCATCTTTTTTAGAGTTGAAGTTTTTATCTAAAACACCATATCCATAACGATAAGGTCGTGTTACTCCATCATCAGTACCTGATGCAGTAGAAAGCTTATCAATATCAATAAACTTTTTTACCAACTTGTTACCAGCATATACCTCTAGTGTTCCATTTGTTCCTGTCCAATTTTGAATAGAACGACTCAGTTTATTTTGTGTCTCTTGGGTACAACCACCCACAAATAACAAAAACGCCACGATGAATAGAGAAAATTTCAATTTCATAAAAAATATCCTTTTAAAATATAGGTGTAATATTTTAGCAGATTAATATTAAGCAAACCCATATTAGATAATTATAATGGCATGGCAAACTTTTGTGTTATTAACTCACCCTCATTATTGAAATATAGATAATATAACTTATCCTTTAAAACAGTTAATCCTGAAAGATAGCGAATTGCTAAAGTTGACTGAAGTGATGCTATATGCATTACCATAGGGGCTATATTACCTCCTACTTGATGCTCTGAACCGTTAAAGATACTAAATGTAGATTTGTCAAAAAAGCAAACTTGTCCATTAAACTCCTCTACGCTACCATATATCCAAGGTGTAGCTATCTCTTTTGCATAGATATCTATCTCTTCACGAGTAGCAAGATTGTCTGTCGCATCTAAAATCAAATCGTAACTTCTATCTAATGCTTTGAACTCTTCAAAACTCATAGTATATGATGAAGTAGTCACAAAAGGATTTTTTGCTCTTATTAACTCCACAACTACATCTGCCTTTAATTTCCCCTCATCTTGGAGAGTAAAAGCAATTTGTCTATGGATATTATGCAGACCAACTATATCAAAATCTACCATATCTATCTCTCCAATACCACTTGTTCCTAGTGCCATAGCAATACTACAACCAAGTCCACCAGAACCAATAATCGCTATCTTTTTATCTTCTAATGAGGATTGAACATCTTCACCCCAAAGCTGTATCTGTCTATTAAAATACTCTTCTTTTGTTACCATATTATCTTCTTTAATTAACTATTAACTAGAAGTGTAGCGTAAAAAATGTAATAAATAACTATGAGAAATAAATAATAAGATTACTAAATAATAATTATAAGTTATTTATTAATATATTTTTTAATAAATTTTTCAGTCACTTTTAGTAGCTTTTTCAATTAGAATAATAATAATCACCTCTTTTAATTTGTTTAATTCATCTATCTCTGTTATCATAAATAATAATTTTAATAATTTAAGGAGAAAGTATGCTTAAAAATATTTTAAGTGCTATAGGTGCAATTGCATTAATTGCTTTAGTTTACATGATGGTTTCATTTGGAGGGATGATGAGCAAAGTATCTAGTCTACATCCTGACGCTATGGGTTACTACATGGATATGTTTGAAAAAGTTCTTGAAACTGGTAACAGTGCAGAAGCTATGGTTAGAAAAGTAAAAATAAATGATGATGTATCTACAGAGGATGCTATTGAAAATATGCGTTCAATTGCAGAAGAGAATAACTTCTTAGTTGTTGGTGATGCTAAAATGTCAATCAAAAGTAGTATCAAAGCTCCTGATGGAAAAAGATATATCAGAATCTTATCATTCTGTGCACCTGCAATTGCAGAAAAATTTATTGGTTACTCTGAAGCATTTGGTGCATTCATGCCTTGTAGAATCTTAATTGTTGAAGATGATGAGGGTAACAGATGGTTATATACAATGTCTATGGAGCTTATGCTTTATGGAGGAAAACCACTACCTGCTGATATGCTAGAGATGGCTGAAAGAGTTCGAGGTCTTATGTACGGTATGATGGACGCAGCTGCTACAGATGGCGATTACGAAGAGAAATAAGATTTAAATACTTATGAGACTATTTTTTAGATAGTCTCATCAAACTACACCAATTAAATCCAACCTAACCACCGTCCCTATCCCCTTTTGGGAGCTAATATCTATGCGTATCTTCTCATCATCACAATAGGCTTTAACCAACGCCAACCCTATCCCTTCTCCACTAACATGATAATCGCTCTGATAGTATCGCTCATAGATAGTAATAAGCTCCACCTCGTCCATACCTATGCCTCTGTCCTCTATAGATAAGATATTATCTTTTAATCTAATAGTAATCTCACTATTTTTATCAGAGTATTTCATTGCATTGAGCAAGATATTATCAAGCATCTTCTCAAATCCAATCTTGTCAACATAGATAGAGAGTGGTTCTATCTCCAAAACAAATAGATTACGCCCCTGCTCTTCTAGGATGCTAACTCTCTCTATAATTAAAGACTCCACTTCAACCTGCTCTTTTTCTATAGTATGTATCTCTTTTTTAATACTATAAACAAGCTCCATATATAGTCTCTCTAAGCGTTTTGACGAATCATCTATTCGTCCTAAACGCTTTATAGCTTTCTCATTATCTTTTAAAGTTCGTTTGAGAAGCATACTATTTGCTTGAATCGTAGAGATAGGAATATTCAGCTCATGAAGTATCTCTTTTGTTAGATGAAGCAGACTCTCATCTATCTTAAATTTTTTGCTCAAAATATAGCTACTTAGTGTATAACCAAATCCCAAAGAGAGGATTATAATCAAAAGAGAGATAACAATAGGTGAGATTTGACTATCTACTAATGTATAGAGTACACCTAAAATAGAGATTATAGAGGTGGTGTAGAGGAGTGTTGATATCCATATCTGTTTTTTCATTTTTTATTATACTACAAGTCCACTTACTATTTATATTTACAGCTATAAAAAATAAGAAAAAATCTATATATACAACTATAAAAATAAACAAAAAATACAGATATTACTGTTTTTATGATATTATAGTCTCTATAAAATATATATGGAACTATAAAAATGACAGAAAAACTAAGACTCTACCAAAGAGAATTTCTAAAAAGAGTAACCCAAACCTATAGACGATACCTTTTTAAAGAGGTCAATTTTGATAATAAGCTTATCGGGATAGTAGGGGCTAGAGGGGTAGGGAAAACTACATTTTTACTCCAATATCTCAAAGCCTCCTCTCTATCTTTTCAAGAGAAACTCTATGTCAGTGTGGATGTGATAGGTATTGACTCTCTTTTTGATATCGCTTTTAAGTTTTACAAAGAGGGGGGAAAACTGCTTATTTTTGATGAGATACACAAATATCAAAACTTTGAACAGGAGCTAAAAAACATCTATGATATGTTGGATTTAAAGGTTATCTTTTCAGGAAGTAGTGCGTTGAAGATAGACCACTCCAAAGGAGATTTGAGCCGAAGAGTGATGATGTATGAGATGCAAGGGTTGTCATTTCGAGAGTTTTTGGAGATAAAAAATGGCATCAAACTACCTATCTTGACACTAGAAAACATCATAGATGACCATATTAATATTGCTCATGAGCTACTTATTGAGTTTAATCTATATCAAGAGTGGAAAAATTATCTTCGATATGGATATTATCCGTTTTATTTTGAGAACCAAGAGGATTATCTTATTAAATTGACACATACCGTTAATACAGTTATTGAGATTGATATTCCTTCTATCTTTCCGATGGAGTACACCAATATCACATTACTTAAAAAGCTTGTGACTCTTGTATGTCAATCCAACCCCTACAAGCCCAATATCAAAACCTTGTTGGAGAAGATGAATATGAAAAGCGACTACCAACGACTCTATAAATATCTCTACTATCTACACAAAGCCAAAATCATCACCTTGGTAGGAGCTAAGACACGAGGTGATAGTATTTTTACAAAACCTGAAAAGATATATCTCAACAATCCCAACCTCCATTATGCCTACTGTGAAAATCCTGAAATAGGAACGATTAGAGAGGTGTTTTTTAGAGCGATGCTATTTAAGCATATATTGGTTGTACCTGACAAAGGGGATTTTTTAGTTAATGAAAAATATACGTTTGAGATAGGTGGTAAAAATAAGACCAAAAAACAGATAAAAGGGATAGAGAACTCCTTTGTGGCACTGGATGATATTGAGATAGGGGGAGAACGCAAGATTCCTCTTTGGTTGTTTGGTTTTTTGTATTAAAACCACTTCATCTTATACTTTAAATTAACAATCAGTTCATACTCCCCTGCTATAATGTATCAAAAATTAAATGAGACAGTATGTTAAAACCAAATATTCTATTATTGGAGGATGATTTACCTCTACATGAGACTATAAAACAGTTTTTGGAGCATAATGGATATAGTATATTCTCTGCTTTTGATGCTTTTGATGCAAAAGATACTCTATATGAGAAGTCAATAGATTTGATGCTTCTTGATATCAAAGTACCTCATCAAAATGGATTTGATTTTCTTTGTGAGATTCGCAATGATGGCAATGAAACTCCTGCTATCTTTATCACTTCACTTAACTCTGTAGATGATGTAACACGAGGATTTGATGTGGGGTGTGATGATTATATTCGTAAACCTTTTGCACTAAAAGAGCTACTTGCAAGAGTAGAGGTATTACTCAAACGACACTTTGGAACAATTCATAAAGAGATTGATTTGGGTAATGGATATCTCTTTGATACAAAAGGAGTTTTTTTGAGCCATAATGGTACAAAAATTTCTCTAAAAAATAAAGAGCTAACACTATTGACGCTATTTTTAAAACAGAAAGACAAACTTCTGACATATGAGCAGATATTTCAAACACTTTGGTCTTACAGTGAAAATCCTAGTCAGGGAAGCTTAAGAGCCTATATTAATACTCTTCGTCAATATTTAGGAAAAGAGTCAATAGAGACTGTAAAACATATGGGTTATCGTTATGTTGGCAAGTGAGAAGCAGAGTCTCTTTCGTTTTCTAACTATCTATTTAGGGTCTACTTTTTTACTATTTTTTACTACAACAGTTATATTTTATCACTATCAAAAGCATCAAATTTTAGATGTACAAAGAGATGTACTGAAAAATAGAGCCTATCAGATAGTCAAAAATCTAAGAGAGCTTCACAACCAATTCTCTTCTCCATTAATCTATCCTAAATATCCACTATCTGCTATCTACAATAGCAATAAAGAGTATATATTTGGCTCTTTTCATCCAAACAGACCACAATTAGAAAAGGAGTCATATATTCAAGGTAAAAATCTATTCTACTCCTATAAATTAGAACCATACTATCTTGGTGCTAAATATCTTTTAGTAACACAAGATATCTCTTTTAATACAATTAGCAAACTACAAAAAACACTTCTTTTTTTTCTACTAGTTGCAGGTCTATTTTTTACATCATTATCTATAATACTAGGCAAACTTTTTATAGCTCCTATGAAAGAGTCTATGGCTAGAGTAAATCAATTTATAGAGGATACAACTCATGAGCTAAACACTCCCATTAGTACTATTTTAACCAATATAGAGCTTATCGAAACTCTATATGATTGCAAAGCAACAAAGGAGATGAAACGTATAGAGATTGCCTCAAAAACACTTAGTAGACTCTATGATGACCTTACATATTTAAAGCTAAATCATAACTATCACCGAGCCATAGAACCTATTGATATGGCACAACTGCTAAAAGAGAGACTTCTATATTTTCAAAGTATGATTGAAGCAAAATCTCTGGAGCTAACAGAGGATATAGGAGTAGATATCATTATAGAGATAGATAGAAATGATGCTCTACGACTTATAGATAATCTACTATCAAATGCTATTAAATACAATCAAAAAGATGGAAAAATTAGCATTAAATTAAATAGTAAAAAACTCTATATTTCAGATAGGGGTATAGGTATCAAAGAGGAGGATTTAAGCAAAATACATGAACGATTTAGCCGAGCAAACAAGAGTGAGGGTGGCTTTGGTATTGGCTTGGATATTGTAGGTCAAGTGGTCAAAGAGTATGGTTACAGATTTACTATCAATTCAATATATCAAAAAGGAACAGAGGTTACAATAAAATGGAAATAAAATTATATCTAATCATAACAATCATATCAACAATAACAGCAGTAGCCAATCCAAAAAAAACAGAGCCATCTATAGAACTGAAAAATATCTGTCTAAACTGTCACAGCAGACAAAAAATCCCAAGTGAACTTGTATATAGACGCTACCTTATGCGTTACAGTACCAATAAAAATATGCAAAAAGCTATCTTAGAGTATCTCAAAAATCCAAACCCAAAAAACTCAATTATGCCAAAGCAGTTCTTTTTTAAATTCCCTAAAAAAGAGCGTTCAGAAAATAATATCTCTACTATCAAAAGGGGTATAGAGGAGTATTTGAACTATTTCGATATTAAAAATAAATTAATACTGCCTTTTTCTATGTAGAATTTATTTTTAAGATAATATTAAGTCTATTTCAGTTTAATATAAAAAATAATTTTTATATTAGGATATATTATGACAAAAGAAGAAGCAAAAAAATATATAGTAAAATCTATAAAACAAGATGATGAATTAGTTGGATTATTTACAGCACAAGGACCTTTTCCTATTTGGTGGTTTTTATTACTAGGACCACTAGGGTCACTATTTTTTAAATTTTACTATATTGGTGTGACACAAAAAGGAATAAGCTTTTATAGGTTATCTCTTATGGGAAAATTTAAAGATAATGGAGATTTTTTTAAATTTTCAGAAATTAAAAGTGTAAAAGTAAAAGGTGGTTTTACTCAAAGACCTCTAATATTTACACTCATAAATGGAACTAAAATAAAAATAAAAGCACAGATAAAAGGTCTTGATAGAGTTGCAAAACTTACAGAAGAGGTACAAAAACATATAGAAAACAATATTACTGTAGTCTCATGATATATTACATTACTCTTTCTGTACTTTATATAGGAATGTTGCTATTCATAAAACCTTCACCAAAAAGTTTTAGAGATAAACCATTAACAATAACAGAGAACTTTTTTGCAATTAAAGGTTCTCTCGCTTTAGGTTTTTTGATTTTGACAGTACATCTATTTATTAGTAACTTCAATTTTTTAGAAGCAGAGAGTACTCTTTATAATATCTTAGCATTACACCATCCTAAAAATACTGATTTTCTAATATCTCAATTTTTTACCAATACTTTTGTCCATTTAAATATAATCCATTTAGTAAGTAATCTATCTCTAATAGGATTACTATCAGTTTATGAACGAAGAGTTGGATTAAAAAGATTTATAATGGTAGTTTTAGTATCTGGATTTTTTTCAGGATTATCAATACTTTTTTATAATATTGACAACACAACCTCTGGTATATCGGGAGTAGCTTTTGGATTAGGTGCTGTATTTTTTACAGATGAGAAAAATTTAACATATAAAGAGTGGATTTATGCCATATTATCTTTTCTATTTTTAGCACTAATACTCTCATATCAAGATTTTCACAAGATGCAAAAAATAGAAAACATTGATTTACAAGTAGATTATATAGGTCATTTTTTAGGTGCATTTGGAGCTATAGTATATACTCGTTTAGTCCGTTATTAGGGCTAGTAATAGCCTAAGAGTTTGACTATAAGACAGCAATCGTTTCAGAAATTATTAGACTCAATATAACAAATGCAAATCCGATTAGTATAAATTTAATAAGGTTTATTAGAATAGTCACAAATATATTTCTCTTTTTAATAAGTTTATTTGGGTCAATATCGCTAGAATCAATTATATTTTTAGATGCTAATAGTATTTCAGTTGTCTCATCTATAGGCTCATATCCCTCGGTCAACAGGTTTTTAATATACTGTTTATTATAGAAAAATGCCCATATGAGTGCTCCCCATCCTGCTGTTACTATCTGAAGTATCAATAGCCCAATAGCAAATCCAACTCTACCTTTATTTCTAAACAGTGGTACAAAGAATCCAAACATAAACATTGACCAAGAGAATAAAAATGGAACTTTTTCTGTTATACTAGGAAACTCACTATTTTTCAAAACTACTCTCTTTTGTTTAAAATGCATTATGATAACAAAAAGATAAAAGAGAACTACAAATACTGGCAAAAAGTACTTATTTACGGAATCATCGTCCACTGCACTGTTACCACTTTTGATAAATGATGTATTGGAGTCTTTACAAGCATTTTTATATCCACCATCACAAGCTATTTTGTAAAGTTTCTCTGCTCTCTTTTGGTCTCCTTTTGTCCCCTCTGCATTCTCATACATATAAGCTAAACTATAACAACTATAGGCGTAATTATCTTCACAACCCTTCTCAAACATCTCTTTGGCTTTGATTAAATCTACTTTGAGTCCATTTTTACCCTCATAATAGTTATCAGCAATATCACTACATGACTTTCCATCTCCATAATCACAAGCTTTTATATAAAAAGATTGAGCTATGGTGTAGTTTTTATCTCTAAACTCACCAGTTGAATATATATCTCCAACATAAGCACATCCCTTCATCTTTCCCAATTTACAAGCCTCTTTGTAGTAAAATAGTGTCTTTTCATAATCTTTAAAAGATAAACTCTCATTCATATAAAGGTGAGCTATTTTCATACAGCTATCCCCATCCCCTTTCATACACAATTTATTATAATTATCCAATATCTTATTAGAATCTATAAATACTATCAATGATTCCTTATTCATAGCTCCAACTGCTCTATCAACCTCTTTTCCATTCTCAAAAAGTATAGTAACAGGTATAGATTTTATCCCAAATTTATTGGATATAACATCATTTTTATCTGTATTTACAGAGCCAAACAGTACCCCTTTTATATCTTTTGATACCTCATGAAATATAGGTTCAAAACTCTTACATGAACCACACCAAGGAGCATGAAAAAGTAGTACCGTTCTGTTATTATCTGTAATTATTGAGCGATAACTTGTATCGTTTACATCTACAATATTACCCATTATATATGATATTATAAATAGAAAGAGGGAGAGAATTCTAATCATTTCAGTAGCCTTATTTTTTATGATATTTTACTTAATTTTTTGGAGATAGTTAGTAAATATTTGGTAAATTTAAATAGAAGTAGAAGATTTCTCTTTGATTATTCAAGTTTTTATATTAAAGCTCCCCTCTATCCAACTTCTCAAACCAAATCCTCCAAAGCTCCTTATAAATCACTTTATAAAGAGCCAATTTCTTACTATTAACTCTCTTGGCTCTTCCAAAATAGACCCTTAA
>Ga0256827_10001029_pt1 | contig 17629 bp, 15 predicted proteins | sample CV84metaG_FD_185977 | JGI IMG/M metagenome (GOLD analysis project Ga0256827, IMG submission 185977) | Hydrothermal vent microbial communities from East Pacific Rise, Pacific Ocean - CV84 | ecosystem: Environmental > Aquatic > Marine > Hydrothermal vents | place: Pacific Ocean: East Pacific Rise... | reverse complement strand
AAAAAAATAAATGCCTAATGATGAAAAATCATATTAATTTATTAGATAGCTACGCTATAATATTAGACGCTGTACCGATTAGTATCGGTATATGATTTTATATGATATAATTTTTCCTTTGGAAAAACATAAAATCATAATTAATCATACAGATCTGCGTCTATTAATTGGAGCAAAGCGACTTTAATTCAAAGATTGTCATGTACTGTGATTAATTAGTATAAGATTTCAAAATAATATATACTTATGGCGCTAATTACTACAATTAGCGCCATTTTTATGCTCATATATTCAGATTATTATTATATTTTTGTACTCTACACACACAAAACACACTAATTATGAGAATACTAATTCTATCTTTAATCTTTACAATTTCTACAATTTCTCTTTTTGCTCAAGTAGAAAATATAATGATTGGTAGCAATGGAGAGCCAGAAGAGCCTTCTATTTATATTAACTCAAAGAATCCGGCCATAGTAATAGCTGCTGCTAATATTAATGTATTGTATATTTCAACGGATACTGGTCGTACATGGACAGAGCAAACAATGACTTCTAATTCAGGAGTTTGGGGCGATCCATGTTTGATTTCCGATACTGTTGGAGATTTCTACTATTTGCACCTTGCAAATCCTCCTTCTAGTAGTGGACATTGGATTGATAGAATTGTTTGTCAGAAATATAATACTGATCAAAATTACTGGGAGAAAGATACTTTTATGGGACTCAATGGTGCTCCAGATTATGCACAAGATAAAGAGTGGATTGCTGTAGATAGAACAAATAATAATCTATATGTAACATGGACGCAATTTGATGATTATGGTACTTATGATACTTCTAAAAAGAGTATTATTTTATTTTCAAAATCTATTGATAATGGACATTCTTGGTCAGTAGCACAGAGAATAAATGAAGTTGAAGGAGATTGTATTGATAGTGATAATACTGTAGAGGGTGCTGTGCCAGCAGTTGGTCCAAATGGAGAAGTGTATGTCTCTTGGGCTGGTCCTGAGGGCTTGGTTTTCGATAAAAGTATAGATGGTGGAAATACTTGGCTCGACAATGATATTTTTGTGTCAGATATTCCTGGTGGTTGGGATTATGATATTCCCGGAATAAGTAGATGCAATGGACTCCCAATTACTGACTGCGATGTAAGTGGAGGAATATATAATGGTAATATTTATATTAATTGGTCGGACCAACGAAATGGACTAAATAATACAGATGTGTGGTTAGCTAAATCTACTGATGGAGGAAGTACTTGGTCTGCTCCGATAAAAGTTAATAATGACAATGGTCAACATCACCAATTTCTTACTTGGATGGATATTGACCAAAGTAATGGCTATATCTATTTTGTATTTTATGATAGAAGAAATTATGCTGATAATCAAACTGATGTTACTTTAGCAATATCAAAAGATGGTGGGCAAACTTTTGAAAATCATATTATTAGTGAATCTCCATTTGTGCCTGTTACGAGTGTTTTCTTTGGTGATTATTGTAATATATCTGCTAATAATGGTATAGTTCGTCCTATTTGGACTCGTTTCGATAATCAAAATCAGCTTTCTGTTTGGACTGCGCTAATTAATCCAGAAACTATTCTATCAGCAGAATCTTCAATGAAAAAAAACGAAGAATTATCAGCTAATATTTATCCAAATCCAAGCAATGATATAGTCTATTTCTCTTTTAAGCTTAAGAAATCTTCAAAAGTAAAACTTGAGGTATTTGACCAAAAAGGAAGTCATATTGCAACTCTAATTGATGGAGAATTGTATTCAGCAGGAATGCATATTGAACATATAAGTACTAGTGAATTGCAATTAAGTGAAGGAGTATACCAATTTAGTTTTACTTCTGATAATCAGAGTATTGTAAAGTCTTTTGTTTTAAAGGGAGAATAAAAATCTAGAAATTAATACTTTCACTTAAGCTTTTTACCTTCTCAAAAGCCTGCTGAACAGATTCAATACTGCCAAAATTAAGAATAAGTTTATCCTTATTTTCTTTCAGGCGCCCACATTTTGGGTTTTCTGATAGATATTTAATTATTTGAGGAAATATCGGTCCAGAATAGTATTCTGACTGTTGAGAATATACTAGCCATGCAATCATTATCTCATTCTTAATTACCAATCTTTCGAAACCAAGTTTTTGAGATAACCAACGCATTTTTAAGCTTATAATTAAGTTCTCAACTTCTTGGGGAATAGGGCCAAACCTATCAATTACTTCCTCTTTGAAAGTCTGCAATTCTTCCTCATTTTTGCAAGCATTTAACGCTTTGTATATTATTAGTCGTTCGGTAGTTTGATTGATATAGGAATCTGGTATTAATATTTCTAAATCAGACTCAAAGCGAGTATCTTTAATGTAAATATTGTTAGTGGTTTTATTTTCTTCAATAAATACATCCTTAAATTCATTTTGTTTTAATTCTTGAATTGCTTCGTCCATTATCTGATGAAACATTTCGAAACCAATCTCTGAAATAAAACCACTTTGTTCGCCACCTAGGATGTTTCCTGCACCACGAATATCCAAATCGCGCATGGCAATATTAAATCCAGAGCCCAAGTCAGAAAATTCTTCAATTGCTTGTAGCCTTTTACGAGCTTCAGGTGTTACTGCTGAAAGCGAAGGTGTAAGTAAATAGCAGAAAGCTTTTTTATTTGTTCTGCCAACTCTACCTCTTAGCTGATGCAAATCGCTTAGTCCGTAGTTTTGGGCATCGTAAATTATCATTGTATTGGCATTGGGAATATCCAAACCAGATTCTACAATAGTAGTAGCTACAAGTACATCATAATCCCCAGCAATAAAACCCATCATGGTTGATTCAAGCTTATTCCCTTCCATTTGTCCATGACCAACAGTTACTCTGGCTGATGGCACTAATTTGTTAATTAGAAGAGCTATTTCGTAGATGTTCTGTATTCTATTATTGATAATATAGACTTGACCTCTTCGCGCAATCTCGTATTGAATTGCATCGCGAATAATATCTTCGTTAATAGGGTAGAGTTTAGTCTCAACAGGATATCTATTTGGCGGAGCAGTATTAATAATACTCATATCGCGAGCTCCCATAAGTGAGAATTGCAATGTACGAGGAATAGGGGTGGCAGTTAATGTTAGAGTATCTACATTTACCTTAATATTCTTAAGTTTTTCTTTAATACTAACTCCAAATTTCTGCTCTTCATCTATTATTAATAAACCTAAATCTTTGTATTTTATGTCTTTACTTACAACTCTATGAGTGCCAATAAGTATATCAACTTTGCCATCAGCAAGGTCTTGAATTGTTTTGTTTTGTTGTGCTTTACTTCTAAACCTATTAATGTAATCTACACGAACAGGGAAATTTTCAAGTCGCTTTCTAAAAGTATTATAATGCTGTAGAGCAAGAACTGTAGTTGGCACGAGAACTACCACTTGTTTGTTATCAGCTGCAGCTTTAAAAGCAGCTCTAATAGCAATTTCTGTTTTACCAAAACCCACATCACCACAAATAAGCCTATCCATTGGGCTATCGCTTTCCATATCTCTTTTAAAATCTTCGGTGGCCTTTGTTTGGTCAGGAGTATCCTCATAAAAGAATGAAGCCTCCAACTCTTTTTGCATAAATGAATCAGCATCGTAAGAATAACCTTTCGTAGCTTTTCGTTTTGCATAGAGTGCAATAAGGTCTTTGGCAATATCCTTAACTTTAGTCTTGGTTTTAGCTTTTAATTTCGACCATGCTTTAGAACCTAATTTACTCAGCTTAGGCTCTGTTCCATCTTTACTTACATATTTAGAAATACGATGCAGAGCATGGATATTTACATAAATTAAATCATTGTTTAAGAAATGAAGTCGAATAGCTTCCTGAGGTTTACCATTATTATCAATTTTCTCTAAACCACCAAAACGAGCTACTCCATGGTCAACATGAGTAACAAAATCACCTGGTTGGAGATTATATATTTCTTTGAGACTAATTGCCTCTTTACTGCTAAAGCGTTCTTTTAGTTTAAAGCGATGATATCGTTCAAAGATCTGATGGTCGGTATAACAAGCAATATTTGCATTTCTATCAATAAAGCCCTTTTCAAGACTCATTAAAACAGGCTCCCAAAGTATGGATAATGGCTGATTTTCATCTTCGGCCATATCCTCGAAAATTGCCCTTATTCTTTTAATTTGATTTTCTTGATCTGCAATTATAAAATTACGTATTCCATTTGCGCTATTCTCTTGTAAATTTTCAACCAATAGTTCAAATTTCTTATTAAAAGGAGGCTGCGGAGACATGGAATATTCATATGTCTTAGCATCTTGAAAATATGGAGTACCACTAGTAGCTTCAATTATAAGGTGTTTCTCCAGGGAGTCTTTAAAAGTAGTAGAATCACTAAATAATATCTCAGGCTTTAAGTGTTTAACTTCACCATCAAGTTCTTCAAATTGTTTTTTTGCCTTATAGTATTCTTTATCTATTATGTCAAAAATATATTTAAAATCATTCACCCAAACCCTAGTGTTTGGAGGAAAGAATGATAATAAATCAATACGTTTCTCTACTATTGCTCTATCTTGTACATTGGGAATAATGTGAATAGAATTAATTGTTTCCACTGAGCGTTGGGAAGTAGGGTCAAAGCTTCTTATGCTATCTACTTCGTCACCAAAGAATTCTATTCTATATGGAAAGTCACTTGAGAAAGAGAAAATATCAATTATACCACCACGGAAAGCAAACTGTCCTGGCTCAACTACAAAATCAACCTGCTCAAAACCATATTCTTGCAGAAGTTCAATTACAAAATCTAAACTTAAATTCTCCCCAAGTTTAAGTTTCAAAGTGTTTTTACTTATATATGCTTTTGTAACCAACTTCTCACTTAAAGCCTCAGGGAAAGTCACTACAAATAGGTTTTTACTTCCTCCACCGAGTCGTTTTATTACTTCAGTTCTATAGAGTAAATTATTATTGTCAATATGGTCTTGACCATAAGCCGTTTTATATGCAGTAGGGAAGAAAAGAACTCTTTTTTTATTTAGTTTTTTATCTGAGTCACCAAGCATTTGCTCAAGGTCGTTCATAAAATAAGCGGCACTTTCTTTATCAGGAAGTATAAATAAAGAATAACCTTGATGCAGCTTATGAAGATTAAAAGCTAGGATAGAACGTGAAGATCCAATAAGTCCTTTTAGTTGGCTGTATTTCTGCTTGTTAGCAATCGCAGAAAAGAAGTCTCCTGATTGTTTCTCCTCTAAAAATAATTGAGTAAAACTATTTATATCCATTGGGCAAAGATAGTTTTTATTATTTACCCAACATGTTTTTCAGCATGATACGAAGACCTAACTAATGGTCCACTTTCCACATATTTAAATCCCATTTCTAAACCTAAAGTTTCATATTCTTTGAATTTTTTAGGGGTAATAAATTCTGTTATTGGAAGATGTTTGGGGCTAGGTTGTAAATATTGGCCTATAGTAACAACTTCGCATCCAACAGCTCTTAAATCTTTTAATGTTTCCATTACCTCATCTTCTTTTTCTCCAATGCCAAGCATAATGCCAGATTTGGATCGAGCTTTTGACTTTGAGATAATACTAATAACCTCTAAACTTCTATCGTATTTAGCTCTTGAACGTGTTGTTGGAGTCAATCTACGTACTGTTTCCACATTATGAGAAATAACCTCTGCACCTGCATCTATTACTTTCTTTATTAGTTTTTCATTTGCGTCAAAGTCAGGAATTAGAGCTTCAATGGTTACTTTTGGACTACGCTTTTTAATTTCAGAAATTGTCATTGCCCATAGTTCAGCTCCTTTATCGTTAAGGTCATCTCGATCAACAGAAGTAAGAACACAATGCTTAAGTTTCATTTTAACAACAGAATCAGCAATTCTATTTGGTTCATCATAATCTACGGCCAAAGGTACACCAGTCATAGTATTGCAGAATTTGCATGAGCGAGTACATATTTCACCAAGAATCATGAAAGTAGCAGTTCCTGCATTCCAACATTCACCCATATTTGGGCAGTTACCACTTGTACATATAGTATGAAGTTTATTTTTAGCAACTATGTCTTTAACATTAATATATGTTTTACCAGAAGGCAATGGACTTTTCATCCACTTTGGCTTGCGTTGTATATTTCGTTTGTTGTTCATTATTCTTTGTTTGTTGTTCCAACTATTAACTGAAGACTATTGATTCAAGACTGCCGACTTATTTTATCAAATTCCATCCAAAAACCGCCGTCATATCCTCCAAAAGCTCTTGTTTTATTACTTCAATATCCATTTTTCTACCAAGTTCTTTCTCCAATGAAGTAACACCTTTATCAGTAAAACCACAAGGATTTATATAGTCAAAGTAATTGAGGTCAGTATTTACATTATATGCAAAACCATGCATGCTAATATATCTGCTTGCTCGAACTCCTATTGCTCCAATTTTTCTAGTTTTTCCTGCTTTATCAATATCAAGCCAAACACCCGTAGCTCCTTTAAGTCTTTTTCCTTCAAGTCCATAGCGAGCAATGTTTCGGATAATGCTTTCTTCCAAATTTTCAATATAAGTACGAATACCAAGTCCAAAAGCTTCTAAATCAATTATTGGATAGCCAACAATTTGCCCAGGACCATGATAAGTGATATCACCACCTCTATTGGTTTTATAGAATTTTGCATGCTTAGCTCTAAGCTGAATGCTGTCGATTAAAAGATTCTGCTCTTTACCACTTTTACCAAGAGTATAAACATGTGGGTGCTCGCAGAAGAAAAGATTATAATTATTCTCTGTAGCTTTTCCATTTATAATTCTTTGGTTATCAAGTTTTAACTTCACAGTTTTCTGGAAAACACTTTCTTGAATATCCCAAGCTTCTTGATAATCGATATTGGCTAAATCTTTAAATAGTACTTTTGTCATAGCAGAATTATATATTCTGCAAATATATACTTTTGAGTATATATTCGCAGAAAAGAGAATAGCATTTTGATTAGTTTATTATGATTTTTGACAATGTGTGGAATTCATTCTTAAAGTTTGATATAAAATCCCTATCTTTGCTATTGAAATAGGGCATAATTTGTGGTTATATTTTTAATAAAATATCTTAAAATGAAATCATCATTGTATAGAAATCTTTTTATTCTGCTTTTGACTTTTAGTGTATCATCAACTATGGCTCAGTTTTCAAGTGTAAATAAAACAAAAGAATTCTGTATTAAATCGCTTAAAGCAAATAATATTGATGATTTTGTTTCTACATTTAGTAATCCAATAGAAATAAGCCTCCCAGATCAAGAAAACTCATACTCCAAGGTTCAGGCAGGGATGGTTATTCGAAAATTTCTTAATAATAATAAGGTTGATTCCTTTACACTAAAACAAAGTGGAAAGTCAACTGGAGGCTCAGAATTTATTATTGGAAATATGAAATCGGTTAATGGTAAGGAGTACCAAATCTATTTTTTATTTACAATGATTGACAATAAAGCATTTTTACATTTAATTGAATTTGAACTACTTTAATCCATGTTTATAGATAAAATTATTAAAGAAGCCATTGCTGAGGATGTTGGTGCTGGTGATTTTACATCTCTTTCTACAATTCCAAAAGAAGCTCAAGCTACAGCAAAGCTAGTGATTAAAGAGGAAGGTATTCTAGCAGGAATAGATATTGCAAAGAAAGTTTTTGAAATAGTAGATCCTGAAGTAGAGTTTATAAAGAAGATTGAAGATGGAGTTCCTGTAGATGAGGGAGACACTGTTTTTAAAGTAAGAGGCTCTGCTATTTCTATTCTTACTGCCGAACGCTTAGCATTAAATTTTATGCAACGTATGAGTGGCATTGCTACTAATACTAATAAGTATGTGCAGCTACTAAAAGGTACTCATACAAAGATTTTAGATACACGTAAAACCACACCTTTATTAAGGGAACTTGAGAAGTATTCGGTTAGAGTTGGTGGAGGCGAGAATCATAGATTTGCTCTATATGATATGATTATGATTAAGGATAATCATATTGATTTTGCTGGTGGAATAACACAAGCAGTTGAAGCTTGTAATAAGTATCTTGAGGAAAATAAGCTTAATTTAAGAATAGAAGTAGAGGTAAGAAGTTTAACAGAGGTAATAGAAGTTCTTCAATGTGGGGGAGTTCATCGGGTTATGCTTGATAATTTTACTCCTAGTGAGATAGAGGATGCACTTCTTTTAATTGATGGCGTTTATGAAACTGAGGCCTCTGGAGGTATTACTGAAAAGACCATTCGTGCTTATGCGGAGACTGGAGTTGATTTTATTAGCGTTGGTGCATTAACGCATCATATTAAGAGCTTAGATATGAGTTTGGTATCCGACATAGGATAGCATGAGGAAATTTTCAGAAAGCATAAAAGAAATTAGATTTGTTAGGAAAATTACATTCCTTGCAAAGAAATTCACTCTGCCTGGTTTCCAAGGGGTACCAATTTTTAATGTTGTTAAGTTATTCATTAAGGCATTTAATGAAGGCGAAATATTTCAAAGAGCTGCAGCGGTAAGCTATAATTTCTTTATGGCGCTTTTCCCAGGTCTAATAGTTGCCTTCACACTTATACCATACATTCCCATAGATGATTTTCAGGAAAGATTAATGAATATTATTGAGAAAGCTTTACCTGATGCCACAGATGACTCTGTTATTGAAGTGATAAATAGTATTATTAATATTCCTCATAGTGGTGCTCTTTCCTTGGGTTTCTTTTTAGCATTATTCTTTTCTACTAATGGTTTTAAGAGTATTATTATTGCTTTTAATTCATCTGTTTTGGTTCACGACGATCGTTCGTTCCTTAGCTTGCAGTGGGTGTCGTTTGTGATGTCGTTTGTATTTGCTGTAACAACTGTAATAGCTATTGTAACTATTATTATTAGTGAATTCCTTTTAAGTTTTTTAGTTGATTATGGCTTTATAGTACAGGATGGGATTTACTATTTACTGTTAATTGGCAACTGGTTTATTTTTGTCTTTATGATTTTATTTATGGTTGCTTTTCTATACTATTTGGCTCCTAAAATTAGATTAAAGTTTAGATTAATATCCCCAGGATCAATTGTGGCTACTGTTGTAATTATTCTTTTTATGATAGTTTTTAATGCGTATTTAGAGAATTTTAATAAATATAATGTGCTTTATGGATCCATTGGAACTCTTCTAATAGTTCTTTTGTGGATATATGTAAATGCTTTTATTTTGTTACTAGGTTTCGAAATTAATAGCTCTGTTTCAATTGCTAAGAACGAGGAAAATGTTCAAAGGCTTAAAAATGGCCAAAAATAATATATCTATTACGATTATAAATTGTTGTTATACCAAGTTTATAATTAATTAATTATCAATTTGTTTAATATTTAACTTATTTTTATTTTTAGTAAAACTTTACTTTCTTTCTTGATTAATTAAGTACTTTAATAATCTAATTATAAATTCACTATCTTTACGGACATATAATAATATATAGAATTATATTATTTATAATATCCAATACAAATGCTCTGCAAACAATTTACTTTTTTTGGTTGTATTAAAACTATAATAAATGAATAAGTGGGTTAAGGAATCTGGAATGAATGGTTTTACCTTAAGCTTTGGTGGAAAAATTGAGAAAGAATTTAGGGATTATTATTTTGATTCGTCAATTGTTACAACTAGAATTTCATTACTACTTGTTGGTACTCTTTATGGAATTTTTGGTTTACTTGATTTCTTAGTAGCTGAGGATTATCTAGGTTTGTTTTTTCAAATACGATTTCTTGTTGTTATCCCCTTTTTATTAGTAGTACTTGCACTCTCTTTTACCAAAAGGTTTATTTTATATTGGCAAGAGATTTTGTTTGTTGCATATATTATTGGGGCTTTGGGCATAATTCTGATGATAGGTTTTATGCCTGAAGGTTCTACATATAGCAGTGGGCTTATGCTTATATTTCTTGCAGGTTCTGTACTTGTTAAACTGCGTTTCTTTTTGTCATCAATTGCAGGATGGATATCAATAGCAATTTATAATATTATTTCAATCTCAGGATTTAATACTGATATTTATATAGTTATTTCCAATGATTTTTTCTTTATGAGTGCTATTATAATTGGAATGTTTGCTTCTTATCATGCTGAGATCTTTGATAGGAGAAATTTTGAGTTAATGAGCCAATTAGCAAGAAAAAAAGAGGAACTTGAGGAATCTCATAATGATTTGGAAAAGATAGTTGAACAAAGAACTCTTGAGCTATATGAAAGAAATGATGAACTTAATGAAGAAATTTCTCGTAGAATTCTAATTGAACAAGAGCTTGTGAAAGCTAAGGAAAAAGCTGAGCAATCTGATAAATTAAAATCTGCTTTCTTGGCAAATATGAGTCATGAAATAAGAACTCCAATGAATGCTATTATTGGGTTTTCTAATTTGCTGAATGAAGCAGAAAATGAATATGAACTCAATGAATTTATTAAGATAATTGTCAATAATGGAGAGCATTTACTAGTTTTAATTAATGATATTATTGATTTATCAAGAATTGAATCGGGTGTGATGGATGTAAATAATAGTGAGTTTAATATAAATGTTTTGATGAAGGAGGTTTACGATCTGTTTATTATTGATAATAATATTATTAATAAATCTCTTGTTTTGAAGATGAACAATGAGCTTGATGAAAAAGATGCTTTTATAAGAACGGATTATACAAGGTTAAAACAAATTATTATTAATCTGGTAGGGAATGCGAGTAAATACACTAATGAAGGTAGTATAGAGTATGGATATTCTATCAATTATAGTGATGAGAGCCTTTATTTTTATGTTAAAGATACTGGAATTGGCATAACAGAGGAGCAAAAGAAATATATTTTTGATAGATTTATGCAAGTAACAACTGATAATACTCCTAATAGGGAAAGTAAAGGTTTGGGATTAGCTATTACAAAAACATATTTGAAAATGATGGGTGGAAATATAGGGGTAAATAGTGAGTTGAATGGAGGGTCTGAATTTTATTTTAGCCTACCAATAGAAATAATTAAAAAATAGAAATGGAAAATAAATGGCAAGATAAAACTATTTTGATTGTTGATGATATAGAGATAAACTATATATTAATAATGAAGCAGTTACGAAAATCAGGGGCAGAGTTTGTTTGGCTGAAAGATGGTAATGAAGTTGTAAAGTATGTACAATCTGATAAACGAGTTGATTTAATTCTTATGGATGTAAGAATGCCAAATATGAATGGAGTTGATGCAACAATCATTATTAAGAAAATGAATCCTAAGATTCCTATTATTATGCAGACAGCATGTGTTATGGGCGATGATTGTGATAATATTGAAGATTCAAACTGCGATGATATTATTTATAAGCCAATTGTTGCAGAGAAATTAATAGAGATGATTAATAAGTTTATTTGATAGCCTTTTTTAAAGTAAAAGAAAATGTTGTGCCAATACCTACACTACTACGCACATTAATAGTTTGATTATGTGCTTCAATAATGTGCTTAACAATACTTAGTCCTAAACCTGTACCTCCTTGGTTTCTCGACCGAGCTGTATCAACTCGATAAAACCTATCGAAGAGATGAGGAATATTTTCCATTGAAATACCAATCCCATTATCGCTAATTTCCACCAGAAAATGCTCATCCATATCGTAAAAGCTAATTTTTACATAAGGATTATGAGGTTCACCAATATAATTCATTGCATTATCAATAAGGTTTATTAGTACTTGCTTTATTCTTTCTTTATCAGCGATTACTAATATATTATTGTCACTTATTCCTTTTGCAAGATGAAGGTTAATTCCTCTTTTCTTAGCTTTTACTTCTAGAAAGTCAGTTACTTCTTTAGTTAAATCTAAGATATTAAATTTGTATGGTTGAATCTCCAATATTTTTGATTCTAAAGCACTGATAGTCTCCAAATCTTTCACCATACTAATCATTCTATCTACCACCTTAGCGGACTTTTCTAGATATTTAATATTAATCTCTTTGTCGTAGATACCTCCTTCGAGTAAAGTAAGTATGTAACCTTGTATATTAAATATTGGAGTCTTTAATTCATGAGAAACATTACCAATATAGTCTTTTCTGTATTTTTCTAATGCTTTTAAACTTTGTATTTCGTCCTTATTAATTCTTGCCCATTCAAGCACTTCTTTATTAACATCTTCGAATAAGTCATCATGACTAGCAAATTCATCTTCATTCAAAGTTTTTCCTCTTTTCAATCGATGAATAGTTTTATATACAAGCTTTATTTTTTTATAGATGAATGATTCAAGAGTTTGATAAATAATAAAGTAAGTAAAAATAGATATAGTTAATATTCCAAGAATATATGTTAGAATACCCATCTGAGAATAGAGAAGACTAAAAATAAATGCAATTAATATATTTACACTAACAATTGTAATTGTAGTCAGAAGTGATAGTTTATTAGCGTTCGATTTGAGCTTCATTTATTATTAAATTGTATTATTCTTTGGTGCTAAATTTATACCCAACTCCTTTAACTGTTTTAATTTGTGTTAGGTTAAGTTTTTCTCTTACTTTACGTATATGTACGTCTATGGTTCTATCACCTACTACAACATCATTACCCCAAATTTTAGTCAATATTTCTTCGCGAGTAAATACCTTGCCAGGTTTTGATGTAAGAAGTTTTAATAGTTTAAACTCTTTTCTAGCAAGAGCAATCTCTTCATTTTCAGTAATGATAATATATCTTTCTAAATCAATTGTAAAGTTTTTAAAAATTCTAATATTTTGGTTTTCATATTCAGCAGAGTTTGCATTATTATCAATTCTGCGCAATAAAGCTTTTATTCTACTTACAAAAACTTTAGGTTTAATAGGCTTTGTAACATAATCGTCGGCACCAGCATCAAAACCAGCAATTTGACTGTAATCTTCGGATCTTGCAGTTAAAAAAATCTTAATACTATTTTTTAAAGAATCTATTTTATTCATTTCGGCGCAAGCTTCTATCCCATCCATATTTGGCATCATTACATCAAGTACAATAAGGTGAGGTTGAATCTTAATAGCTTCCTTAACTGCTTGCAAACCATCTGATACTGTGAATACTTGAAAACCTTCTTTTTTCAAATTATAGCTTAGAAATTCTAAAATATCATCTTCGTCATCAGCGAGAAGTATTTTGTAGTTTGAATAGTCTGTTTGTTCCATTGTACATTAATTTAATATTATGCAAAGCTATAATTCTGTCAATATAAATTTGATAATTGATGTAAAGATAACTAAAACTTAATATTGAAAATTATTACTCTTATTTTGAAGATAGAAGAATCTTTTTTTCAATACCTGAAGTAGAGAACCCTTCAAGAAAGTCAATGGTTTCAACCTTTCCTCCATTCTTTGTTACAACGTCATAACCAACTATATCTGTGGCTTGATAATCGCTGCCTTTTACTAAAACACTTGGAATTACTGCACTAATTATATTTATGGGAGTATCTTCATCAAAAAGGATTACTGCATCAACAAACTCCATAGCTGCAAGTATTGTTAATCGAGAATATTCATCTTGAATGGGTCGGTGAATTCCTTTAATTGCACTTACTGAGCGATCGGTATTTACTCCAATTATTAGGTGATTACCTAAGTCAGCAGCTTTTGAAAGATAGTCGATATGTCCTTGGTGAATAATATCGAAACAGCCATTTGTAAAGACTATATTATCATTATTCTCTTTCCAAAGTTTAACTTTATCAAGCAAACTTTCAATGGTAAATATCTTAGATTTTATCTTTTGTTGGTAAGTCATCATGTTTCTTTTTGTTTAAACTCAAAACTACTAATGATAAGGCTCCTACAACTATAATCATAACAGTTTGTGCACTCCAAGTAATCCATCCAATGGCATCTCCAAAACCAGACTCTGCTGAAATACCAAATAATACAAGAGTTTGTGCTACTATTACTGGATAAAGACCAATCCCACCAGGTGTTATCATTATTCCAATTGAACCAAGTACTAATACTGTTAAACCTGCCGATAGACCTAGCATGCTTGTTTGAGGTAATGAGAAAAAGCAAGTATATACCATTAATAGATATAAAAACCAGATTAATAATGAGTAGATAATAAACAAGAATGGTTTTTTAATTTTTGCAATGCTTTTTAATCCTTGCCATACTCCATTAGCTAATTCAAAAACCTTTTTAAAGAAAGATGATTGTTGAATTCTTTTTCTGAAAATGAAATAAAATAGTATAACTATTGCTGCTCCACCCAATGCAATTTTACCAAACAACATATCGGTAGAAATAAAAGCAAACTTCTCATTAATTGCTGGGTAAATATGAGTCTGAACATATTCATCTATTCTGCTATATTCTACTGCAAAAGTCAGAAAGAATAATGAAAAGAAGATAAACATATCGATAGAGCGTTCAACGATAACAGTACCAAAACTTTTATTTACAGGTATTTTTTCCTCTCTATAAAGCACACTACATCTAGCCACTTCGCCAGAGCGAGGAATTCCAAGATTGGCAAAATAGCCAACCATAACTGCGAGAAAACTATTCTTTACACTTGGAGAATAATTCATTGGTTCCAATAGCATTTTCCAGCGAATAGCCCTAACAACATGACTAAGAATGCCAAGAAAGATAGATAATAAAACCCACCAATAATTAGCCATTTTAAAACTTGTGATTATATCATCTTTAGCCTGAGCACTTAAATCTTTAAGCGACATATAAATAATAAATACACCTAGCCCAAGAGCTAATGATAGTTTAAGTATGGATAATATTTTTTTTTTCAAGATTATTGAGGTTTATTTTCTTCAGTAGGGAAAATAATAGCTGCTTGATGACTTTTAGCTTCCTCAAAATCCATACGAGCATAAGATACTATAATTAAATAGTCGTTTACTTGTACTTTTCTAGCAGCTGCACCATTTACTCCTATTACTCCACTTCCTCTTTTGCCTTTAATAACGTAAGTATCGAAACGTTCGCCATTATTAATATTATAAATATGGACTCTCTCGTTTTCAATAATATCTACCGCATCCATTAAATCTTCGTCAATGGTAATACTGCCAATATAATTAAGGTCAGCTTGAGTAACCTTAACGCGGTGAATTTTAGATTTTAATACTTCTATTTGCATAAGACTGCAAAATTAACAATTAATTGTAAGTAAGCGATATGTTTTTTACTTTCTTTTTACTTAGTAAGTATCTTTATATTCTGGTTTATATATATTTCTTATCACCTTATTTTCTTAATATTATCTTCAGGAAAAGCATCAGGAATAAGCTCAGTATCTAACTTATAGCTAATAATGTCATTTTCTGAAATATTTATCCAAACACTTTTGACTTCATTCTTCCAGATATTTGCTTTTGTTCCATATTGGTGAGTACTTCCATCTTTAGTAGTTACAGTTAGTTTTACGGCAATAGGAAAGCCTCCTTTATTCAATATTTCTATTCTATTACTCTCTATTTCTCCAATAGCCAAATTACTCTCAACTTCTCCAATAGCTAAATCGGCATAGCCTAAATCAAAAAACCAAGGCTTCCAAAACCAGCCTAAATCTTCACCTGCCACATCATTGAATGTATAGAAGAAATCGAAAGGTGTTGGGTGTTTGCTTTTCCATCTTTTAGTAAACTCTTGCAAACATTTGGCAAAAGTTTCTTCTCCAAGATAATCGTGTAAAGTGCTAAATGCAACAGAAGAGCGATTATAAGCTTGCCAACGATAGGCAAAGCCTGTATTAGTTGAAGGTATCATAAGAGGAATTTCAAAAGCTGTTCCTGCTCTTTTATTATATGCTTGGATATTATTTTTAAAAGGAATATAAATACTATCGTGGGTGTATTTTGCTATAAAGGCGTGTGGTAGATATGTTATTAAACCTTCATCCATCCACGCATAAAGCTCTTCATTAAGACCCGTATTAAAAGGGAAATAGCTATGCCCAATTTCATGAGATGTAACATATAAGGTGCTATTTCTTTTATCCATATCGCCATCATTTACCATTCCCGGGTATTCCATTCCTCCTCCACCATTGAAAATGGTAATTTGAGAGTATGGAAACTCAATCTTTGGAAAGTCATTTGAATAATAATCGATAGTATTCCTTGATATTTCAGCTACTTCAGGAAAATCTGGAGATTCTGTTTTATATGCTGTAAATATTGTTACTCGTTTATTTTTCAATTTAATACTAGTGCCATCCCAAATAAATGTTTTACTTGTTGAAAATGCAAAATCTGGCATATCTTGAACCTTAAACTTCCAAGTTAATTTATCTCCATTTACCATAATATCACCTTTATCTCTATCTTCTTGAGTTACAATGTGAATTACTTCATCAGATTGCTCTGCTTTTTCTATTCTATCAATATACTTCTTATTCAATACATCCTCTTTGTTCTGAAGAATTCCAGAAGACCAAACAATATAATCTTTTGGAACAGTTATTTCTACCTCAAAATCTCCAAATTCGTTATAGTATTCGCAGTTTCCTTTATGTGGAATTTTATCCCAATTGTAGATATCGTCATAAACGGCAATTTTAGGAAACCAATAGCCTACCATAAAGTTTGTTTTATTATAAGTTCCATTTCTAACATTGCGAGTACCAGTAATTACAGATGTCCATTCAATTTTAACTTTGTGAGTGCTTTTAGGAGAGAAATAGTTTTCCAAATTAATTCTCATTATAGTAGAAGTATGATAAATATCTTTTGAGTTGATATTAATATTTTTACCATCAATGGAAATAGCTTTAATATTTACTCCATCATGTAAGTCTACTTTTCCCAAATCCCAATCACGAGCAACGCCTTTCTTAAGCAAATCTTGAATCAGATTAACCCAAAGCATTTTTAAAGTATCAGGGCTGTTGTTTACATAAGTTATTTCTTCTGAACCAATTAAAGTTCTAGTTTCAGGTATTAGTTCAACTTTTATGAAATAATTTGTTGAGTTTTGCCAATAGTTTGGTCCTGGAATTCCTTTGAGGGTTCTTGTTTTATTTTCAACAGCTTTTTTAATTGATTTGGTCATAAACAAGCCATCTGTCTTTTGTGCAAAGGAATTATTTACTGAAATTAATAATATTAGTACAATAGTGATGTAAGGAATAAACTTCATTCTGTGAGATTTAGTTAAATGAGATAACAAAGTTATGAAAAAACTGGGAGAAGGAATAATACTGCAAAAAAAAGGATGGCATTTGCCATCCTTTTTTGTTTATTTTTAAATTATCTACATTACGCAGAGATTGAATTTATTAAACGACTGATATTTATGCGCCAAGAGTAGCTACCATTACAGCCTTAATAGTATGCAAACGGTTCTCAGCTTCATCAAAAACAATACTTGAATCAGACTCGAAAACCTCTTCTGTAACTTCTAATCCATCAAGACCAAATTTTTGATAAATTTCTTCTCCAACTTTAGTATCACGGTTGTGGAAAGCAGGAAGACAGTGCATAAATTTAACATTAGGGTTTCCTGTTGCATCCATCATTGCTTTATTTACTTGGTAAGGTTTAAGTAA
>Ga0256827_10001028_pt1 | contig 17635 bp, 20 predicted proteins | sample CV84metaG_FD_185977 | JGI IMG/M metagenome (GOLD analysis project Ga0256827, IMG submission 185977) | Hydrothermal vent microbial communities from East Pacific Rise, Pacific Ocean - CV84 | ecosystem: Environmental > Aquatic > Marine > Hydrothermal vents | place: Pacific Ocean: East Pacific Rise... | reverse complement strand
TCTTTATTTTCATAATAATAGTGTCTATGGTCACCAAATGAAGCAACTTTAGCTGCATTTTTCAAAGGATAAAACTTTTTAATTTTCCAAGAATCTATCATCTCATCTGAGACATTTTTTGCTAATGCATGAATAACTTCCTCATTTTCAAGTCTCATTGTTTCATTAATTGTTTTTAACTTCTCTAATCTGTTATCAATAGTAGAAAATTTAGGTTCACTAGCAATCAAATCAGAAATCTTTCCATCAATAAATTTATCTTTAGCTTGAATCCAAGAAACTCTATATTTTTTTCCTAATAGATATAATGGAATATTTGAAATACGTTTATTTCCAGCCATATCTTCTGCTGTAATATTTGCTTTAAAATTTTCTTTATTAAAATCCCATGCAATTAATGTAGCATAGTATCCCTCTTTTTTATAAGGTTGTGCTTTAAAAAATTTACCACCAGCTTCTACAAAAAAGCTCTTTAACGCTTCATCTTTTACTTGAAATACAACTAAAGCTGAACCACCACGAGTAATAGAGTATGAGTTAGATAAAATATTAATATCAGGACGTTTATAATCTACATGAACATTAATTGTCTCCGTTACACTATTACCTTGAAAAAAGTTCCAATTACTCTTATCTGTAGCAGAAAATGTAATTTGTAACTTATTTGCTTTAGGATTTAAGACAACACCATTAACAGCTTTTTTCGGATATTTAATTTCAATAGTTTTTTCATTAATATTTTCAAGTAACATCTCATTAGCAACAACTATTTCATTTACACCATCACCAACTTTAACTTCATATGATTTTAAAGCACTCTCATCACTCAGTTTAATTTTTAATGGATCTTTACGATTCCAATACATAAATTTTGGTGCATTAATGATTGGGACATTTCTCTCAAAACTTTGAGAAGTATATACATAAGCAGCAGCACCTACTAATGCCAATAAAATCATTATCCATATTGAACTTGAACCTCTATCATTTCTATAACTTCTTCGTCTTCTATAACTCATCTAATAATCCTCTTTTTTTAATCTCTTTTTTTATCTGTTCTAATAACATATTTATATCTTGTATCTCAACTAAGAATCCAGCAGCTAACTTATGTCCACCTCCACCAAAATGTATGGCTAATTTTGAAACATCTACATCATCACTTCTCATAGAAACTTTTAATTTATCTTCAAAAACCATTACAATTAAAGCAATCCTTACAGTAGATAAAGAGATTCCATAGTCAATTATTCCAAGTAAATCTAATGTACTAGCACCTGCCTCTAACATCTTCTCTTTAGTGACAACCATACTTGAGAGTTGTGCATCTTCATAAAGTTCTAAAGTCTCTAGTGTACTTGCTAAAATACGCAAAGAAGCTAATGATTTTCGTTGTGTTAAATTTCTATTTACTTTTGTTAGATTAACTCCTAAAGCAAGTAAGTTAGAAGCAATATCAAAAGTTTCATCTGTCACATTTAATGTTGTAAAATTTTGTGTATCTGTCACCATTCCAACATAAAAACAAGTAGCACTATTTTTAGTAATTGTAAACTCATTTTTTAAAAATCTATAAGCAACTTGAGAACTAGAAACAGCAGAAAAATCTACTATATTTAATATTCCAAAACGGTTATTACTCTCATGATGATCAATATTAATTATATCTCTCGTACTTACATCAAATTCAAGTAAATCTACACTTCCTGCATCACAAGATATGACAAGACCATTATCAAAATTCATTTGATTTTTTATTCTAGCAAAATGAGGTAAAAAGTCTAAGTGAATTGGCAATTTTTTATCAGGATTACACACTTCTACATGTTTTCCTTCATTTTTTAGTATTTCATAAATCCCAAGTGCAGTTCCTAATGTATCTGCATCAGCATTTCGATGTGTCAAAATAGTCACTTTAGAGTGCTTATTAAGCAACTCTTTAAACTCTTTTATCACCCTATCCTTCCATTTTCATAGACAAATCAATCCAATTTGCTTGGTGAATGAGTGAGCCAGACGAAATGGCATCAACACCAGTTTTAGCAATCTCTTCAATAGTCTCAAGCGTTACGTTTCCACTAGCTTCTAGTAAAATATGTGCATAATGCTCGTCTCTAAATGCAACCACCTTACGAATTGCATCATTTGTCATGTTGTCACACATTACAATGTCTGCTCCTGCTTTCATAGCTTCTTTAACTCCTGAAAAATCTTCACACTCAATCTCTACTTTAGAGGTAAAAGGAATTTTTTGACGAACTTCGACCATAAACTCTGCTAAATTATCAATCGTCTTTAAGTGAGTATCTTTAAGCATCAAACAGTCATCTAACCCCATTCGGTGGTTAATACCCCCACCACAACGAACGGCATACTTCTCAAACTCACGTAAGAGTGGTCGTGTTTTTCGTGTGTCCAAAAGTCTCACCCCATAAGGCTTAACTTTCTCAACAAACTTTCCTGTTAAAGTAGCAATGGAAGAGGCATGTAGTGCAATATCTAAAATGGAACGCTCTAAAGAGAGAATATGTTTTGAATTTCCAGAGACAAAAAGAAGTTTCTGCCCTACTTCAAACTCACTACCATCTTCTACTTTCCATTCAAGTTTTAAGTCATACATTTTAGCAATAGTCTCAATGTATTCACGACCTGCAAAAAGACCATCTGACTTTGCAATAATGTAGGCTCGAACCTCTTTAGCTGTAGAGATACGAGAAAAAAGATCACCACGCCCAACGTCTTCACTTATCATCGCTTCTATAAACTTATGTTTTAACATCTATGGTGACCTTTTGTTTTTTTGAGAATTATATCATTAAGAACTTTTTTTTTGATATAATTCTTAAAGAAATTTACAATAAAAAAGAATATTATTATGGCAATTAATCTAATAGCAAAAAATAAAAAAGCGTATCATGACTATGAGATACTAGAAAAGTATGAAGCTGGTATTGTTTTACTAGGCTCCGAAGTAAAAGCCCTACGTGCAAAAAGAGCAAATCTAAGTGATGCTTTTTGTCGTTTCATTAAAGGTGAGTTACACCTAATGAACACACATATTGCCCACCTTGACACAACCAATGCTAACTTTGCCAGAGACACAAGAAGCCCAAGAAAATTACTTTTACACAAAAAAGAGCTGGACAAACTCTACGAAAAAGTACAAAAAGACGGTCTAACCATTGTCCCTCTCATGCTCTACTTCAACGAGCGAAACTACATGAAAGTAAGCATTGCAGTGGCAAAAGGTAAACAGTTACATGACAAACGTGAGACTATGAAACGTAAGACTCAATTAAGAGAAGCTGCTCAGGCTATGAAAAACTATAAGTAACCTTACTCATTTTTCAATGATTTAAGCTCATTACGAGCCAAATCACAACCATAAACCAACATTACAAAGACCAATATGAGTACTGGTCCTGCAAAAAATGCCAATACATTAACTTGACTTACTGCTAAAGCTACTGCAAACAACATAAAAATAGCAAAATACAAAATAAATAGAGCATTTTTGAATTTTTTTGATAATTTATTTTCTTGTGAATAATCATACTTTACACGCCACAAGTAACGTATTGTAAAAAAATAAATAAAAGGAGCCAATAAAAATATATAACTTTCAGGAAAATATATATTTAACTCTTCAAACAGTGTACTTACACCAGTAGCTACAATAGCAAATAATATAGGCGTAATTAAAAAAAGAAAAATTACCCATCTAATAAAAATATAACTTTTTAACATCCATTAACCTTTAATTTTATCTAAATAGTGAGATTGATAAATATCTAAAGCAATCCCCATATATTCCGACTTCACATAGTTTGGTCGAATTTCACTCATTATCTTTTCTACCTCATCACGACTATGTCCTGTGTAGAGTAACCAAGCTGAGATGACCAAAACCGAACGAGACAAACCTAAAGCACAATGAATATATATACCCTCTTTTTTATGCTCTTCAATAAGCTCTACAGCTCTATGTAGTTGTTTTGGGTTGGGTATTGTTTGGTCTAGAAATGGTAAATTGTAAAAAGAGTGAAAGTAGTGTTTACGTAAAATAGTATGTTCAATAGCAAGATTTAATATATGTTTCAACCCACTATTCTCTAACTCTTTTCTCTCATTAACATCATAAAGCCTTCCAAAATATACCCCCTCATCTACCTTTACCATAAGTGGTAGTTTTCTCTTATAGTAACTCCATGAGAGCTTATTGCCCCATAAATAAGGAGCAAAAAGAAGTCGTAAAAATAGGTATTTAACTAAAGAGTTAGTTACAAGCATCTCATTTAAACCAAAGGCATAAACCACACTCACAAAAAAGAGTGAAACAAACGGATAGAAAAACAAAACAGAGAGTTGAAACGACAAAACCATTAAAAGAGCAGAAGCTACCAGATAGTAAAGTGCCATTTTTAAACTTCTTGGTGTTGTAAACGCTTTAAGCACTTTATTCTTTTTTTTCTTTGAAATAAAATAGACAGCTAAAAATCCAACCAATGCTCCTGTTGGTAAGTCAATAAAATGATGTTGATAGACAAAGAGTGTTGAGAGTGCAATAAGTCCAAACCATAGACCAAGAGCTACTCTAACAACTCTTGATGCTATCTTCTCTTTCATTGAGTACCAAAGAACAATGGCAAAACTAACATGAAGCGATGGGGCTTGATTAAATGGTAAGTCTGCACTTAGTGCTGTAAAGAGCCAAGTAAAGCTTTTAACTTCTGGTTTTTCAAATGTAAACTGCAATGGAAAAGCCACAAATATTAGCACTGAAAAGAGAACAATAGCAAAAACTCTAAGTGCTAACACGCGTAACTCTAAACGTGTATACGCGAACAAAAATGCAAGAACGAACATCAAGTCTGATGCCATATAAGGGACAATAAAACTCTCTACAAAAGGAATGTTATGCTCCCACCCAAATACCAATGAGGGGTAAGGAGCTGTTAAAGAAGCATATTGGTTGGCTGAACCATAGAGAAGAAAAAACATTAACCCCAAATAGAGCATCCAAACTATTCTCTCTTTCATGGCTGTTTTGGCATTTAGTGCTACATCAAACTTGTACATCTCTACCCTTTAAACTGTGCAGACGAAACGGTAAATATTCCCCAGTCATCTAAAAGCATTCCCTCTTTTTCAAAACCATGCTCTGCAAAAAGATGGTCAAGCTCATAAGTCGAACGACGACGCATAATCCACTTTCCTTGTTGGTGATTTCCAAGAACATTGGCTATCATCTCTAACTGTGGGTGAAAAGGTTGTCCTGTGTAAAGCAAATACCCCTCTTTAACAATAAGTTTTGAAATTCCTTGCATCGCCTTAGCTATTAGACTATTATCTGAAAAGAGTTCAAATACTCCAGAGACAATGACAATGTTTGGCTCAAACCCTACATCTTCATAAGAAGCTTCATCAAAAGCATCACACACCTCATAGCTTATGTTTTCTGCACCTTGCTCTTTGGCTAAAGCTCTTCCCTCTTCTACATTTTGTATTTGGTAGTCACGCACATAAACTTTAACTGTTGGATTCTCTTTTGCAACTTCAACCAAATAACGTGCTGGTCCACCGGCAATGTCTAAAATGACTACCTCTTTACCCTCTTTTTGTAGCGTATCTATCTTCTTTTGAACCGACTGCATCATGTTTACTTTACGTTGGCGAATACCTCTCCAACCAATAGCATCTAGGTAGTTACGATCAATGAGTTCTCCAATGCCAAACTTACCCTCAGCTTGGTTAGCATAGACATGGTCAAGGGTTACTCCGGAGTCAAACCCATACTTGTTTCCAATGCTCATACCCTTAGACAAAAACCCTAAATATTTCATACTAAAACGCTGAAAAGCATAAGATGTCTCTTTATAAAGAGGCAAGGTTCCAAAAGCAATTTTGTCACACTCTTTTTGGGTCACATCCATATGTTTAGATGTAGCATCACCCTGCTCTAAAGAAAAAGACTCCTCCATAAAAGTAGAAATCTCCTCTATGGCTTTTTGATGTTCTGTCTCATACAATACCCCGTGAAAGAAGCCTTCTAGTTTAACAAAACGTTTTTTAACACTTGAAAGGTTAGCATAAAAGTCACCTTGAACAGCAGACTCTACTACATAATCTTTAGTTGCCGAAAGTACCAATGTAGGTGTAGAGATAAGAGCTGAATCAGCAACGACTCTCTCAGCCGTATCTAAAAGCGTAGTTAACTGCCGTGCTGGAATGTTTGGAGTAATAAGTTTGTCGTTGTTGTAACGCTCTTGTTCTAGCTTATCATGCGTTAAAAACTTTGATTTGACATAAGATTTTATGTTCATTTTAGGCTTAAAATGTACACCCAATTTTAAAAACTCTTTAGCAAAAGGAAAATAAAGTTTAATCTTAAATGCAGGAGCTATGAGTGCCATACCAGCAATGTTTGGAGCATAATCATGCACCCAAGTAGAAGCAACCACCCCAGCTACAGAGTTAGCAACTATAAATAACTCCTCTTTACTTTTACCCTCTTCTTCACAAACAAAGTTCACAAAAGCATCAAGGTCACGAACCAAGTCCATAAACTCATAAGCTGCTTCTACTTTACTCTCACCATGACCTCTGTTATCATAAGAGTAAATTTTGTAACCTGCAAACTCTTTTTTAGATGCAATACTCTCTAGTCGTCCTGAATGTTCATGTCCACGATGAAGTAGAAGTAGGACTCTGCCATTTGAAGGAGCATCATGCTCCCATGTTCTGTAAAAAAGTTCTGAATTATCGAATGTTTTAAAAGTGCTTTGAGTTGTTTTCATAAGGCATCCTTGATTAAATTATAAGAGAAGTATAACTTAAAAATTATATTGTGTCAAGTGATGCTTTACACTTTAGATATATTTTCTAAATTTATTATATACTCTTCTAAATTTTGAGTATATATTTTTTTATCTTCTCCCCTATAATAAATAGACTCACCCACATGAACATCTATAATAAAAGGTACAAACAATGCTTCACCTTTAGGTAATGCTTTTCCAGCCCCATATATAGACAAAGGAACTACTGGAACTTTTGGATATGCCTCTGCTATATGTGCAATACCTGTTTTAAATGGTTTCATTATCTCGGGGTCTCCTCTGCTTCCTTCCGGAAAAAGTAAAATAATTTCACCTCTATCTAATGCCGAATATATTTCCCCAAAAGGATGACCTTCAACTTTTGTTGGCTTTCTTTTTAGAGGAATAATATCTAGCAAATGTTTAGAGAGCAAAGCTGTTACTCTGTTTGAGAAAAAGTAATCTACTGCACCAATAGGTCGTACTTTTTCTAAAGTTTTTAAGGAAAAAAGGCTCATAACAACCATGGTGTCTAAATGGCTATTATGGTTTGCTACTAATATGGCTGGTCCCTCTACAGGTAAGTGCTCTTTACCTTTTAAGTTTACACCTGAAATTATTAGAACTAAAGGACGTACAAGAAATATAAAAAAAAGTTTTTTTATCCACATAATTTTATCTTAGTAGTATAGGTAATAAAGATAGTGAAAAAAGAGAGGAGCTGTGTAAACTAAAGAGTCAATTCGGTCAAGTACTCCACCATGCCCAGGAATAAGGTTACCTGAGTCTTTTACTCCTATGTCACGTTTTATCATAGAAATTACAACATCACCTACAAAACCAAATGCTGAGATAATCATACCAGCAATAACGGCTTCATACCAATTAAATGGTGTTAAAAAAGAGAAGAGCCATGCTAAAAAGGCTATGCTAAAAAATGCTCCCACAAATCCTTCTACTGTTTTATTTGGACTAACTTTTGGAATAATCTTATGTTTACCAAAGCTCTTTCCCCAAAGGTATTGCAACACGTCATTAAATGCTGTAAGTAATACCAAGTAGAGAACAAACTCTTTTCCTCCTGCTCCATTAGCTGTTGTAGGCTCAAGTGTTAACATGTAGGCTAAGTGACTAAGAGAGAAGACAAAAAGCATTACACCCCATTGAACTCTTGCAGTATTTTCTAAAAAACCTTTGGTCTCACCAATCAAAACTTGTCTAAATGGTAAAAGTAAAAAAAGGTAAACAGGAATCCAAATAATAAACATACCATACCAAGCAATACCAGCAAAATAATACTGAATAGGTATAGAAATATAGGCATAAAACATTACCCGTCTATCCGTCTGACGCGAAGGGATAAGTGTAAAGTACTCTTTAAGTGCTAGGAAACTCAAAAATCCAAAAAAGAACATGGCTAACGTTGTATTGAGCATTATCCCAATGCTAAAGAAGCCTAAAATATACCACCATGAGTTTACTCTCTCTTTTAGTTCTTGTGTGGGAAACTTAACATAAATAACAACCGTTGCAAGCGTTAAAATAAGTGCTAAAACCAAAAGAACAAAAAAACTTTTAGTAGAAAAAAACTCCATTATGCTGACCCTCTCATGGCTCTATTGTAGGTAGATAATATGGCTAAAAGTGTTGCCACTCCAAACAAAATATTGACCCACACTCCAGCTGTCACTCCTAAACCTAAGAGCAGAGAAATAAAACCTACTACAAACACTCTGTCACTTTTACCCATGGGACCATCATAACGTCGTTCATCATTAAGTGTTTGAGCAACAACACCTGCCATCTCATTAAAAACTCCAACAACAGTAAAAAGCACTACAAAAATTGGGTTAACTCCTGCAATGAGTGCAAAAGGTAAAAAAAGTGCAACATCGGCAATGACATCACTCATCTCATTGAACATAGCACCTCGTTTTGTTTTCATATTATGCTCTTTTGCAAGTAATCCATCAATAGCATTTAGTGCCATACGTAAAAACATAAACAGAGGAACAAAAAGTAAAATCCATCTTGCCCCTTGCGTTACTGCAATGAGCAAACCAACCAAAAGAGAAAGTAACATTGCAAACATTGTTACTTGATTTGGAGTAATACCTCTATTGGCTAAAGTCTGAACAATAGGTCGAAGCAAAGCTTGAAATTTTGGTTTTAAATCATATATGGTCATTTTTACCCTTTTAATTTAACTAAACGTGTATATAATATTGCACCTAATGCTCCTAAAAAATGACCTATATAATCTACTTTAAAATCAATATTTTGCATTTTTTGCATCTCATAAAAATCTTGAAATGAGAGCATTAGAGCCAAAATTAAAAAAGATACTAAAGCATAGAGCCAATCTTTGTATGTCAAGTTTTTCTCATCTGTGAAAAATACAGCACCTAAGCCAAATGTTACTCCTGATATACCAGAGGTTGTATTGTTTACATCATAAAAGAGTATTGATAAACTTGAAAATAGTCCAGAGACTAGAACAACCATTAGAAATCTTTTTAATCCAACTCTTCTCTCATAAACAGACAATAACCCAATAAATGATAAGTTACTTAATAGATGAATTATATTGAGATGAACAAAGGTATTGGTGAAAAATTGAAATATTAAAAAATCATTACTTTTTATATGATGTAGGACAAAGTGATTATAGAGAGTACTATCTGCTTCTAAAAAACTGAAGTTACTAATAAAGAGGTGTATTGTTAAAAGTAAAAAACCTAAAATAAGAGAACCCTTAATAGCAAATAGATTCTCTTTTATTGTAATAGATTTATCTCTAAAACTTTTAGGTGCTGGTTTTATAAGAACCAACATCCCTACATAAAGTATAGAGAGAACTATATAATATATCATGATACTACAGTAATATTATTTTCTATATGCTTTTGCACCTTTTCTGTAAGTTTTGCAACTCTGTCAAGACCTTTTATCTGTGCTTTTATTTTTACTTTTTTTCCATTTTTAAGAGTAAAGATTAGAGGTCTTTGTGTAAATCCACCTTTTATTTTTAAACTTTCAATTTCTGAAAATTTAAAGAAATCTCCATCATCTTTAAATTTTCCCATAAGAGATAATCTATAAAAACTAATTCCTTTTTGAGTTACACCAATATAATAAAATTTAAAAAAGAATGCCCCAAGTGGACCAATCAATATAAACCACCAAATTGGGAAAGGTCCTTGTGCTGTAAAAACTCCAATTAATTCATCATCTTTTTCTAAAGACTTTTCTATATGTATTTTTGCTTCTTCTTTTGTCATCAACTATCCTATATTAAAATTATTTTTTTAGATTAGTTATTATACTTAATTAATATTTAAACTTTAACTTATTTTCTAATTTCGATAAGAGTATTTTTATCAACCATACTCCAAACAATATCCATACCCTTATTTGTCATTGCCATACAACCATTCGTCCAATCATGTGATAGGGTGTGTTCATCACCATTACCATCCCAATTCCAAGGTACTTGTGCATGAAAAGTAATACCTCCACCAGGATTAACTCCTAATTCTTTGGAACGTTTTTTATCTTCTTCATTTGGATAAGATATTAAAATTTCTTTATAATATTTAGGGTCACTACGCATATCTATAATACTGTATATTCCTTCGGGAGTTTTAAAATCACCTTGTTTTAACTTTCTACCTATAGGATTATCACCAAGTGAAACTCTATGCCGACTTAACATATCTCCATCTTTGTTAAAAAGTACTAATACTCTTTTAGATTTAACAACAACCAATTTACTTGCTTTATCTTCTTTAAAAAACTCATCATTCTGTTTCCATTCAAATGGTTTATCGTTCGATAAAATAATTCCTAAAGTCTGATTATTTTCTATGGTTCTATTATGCTCTATTACTCTATGGATAGGCTTAACCTCTTTCTTACAACCAGAAAAAAGTAATAGACTTATACTTATGTAAATTAAAAATTGTCTCATGATTATTTCCTCTACTCTCTATATGATGTAGAATCATACCTTTATTCTATAAATTATTGTTTTATTTAATAATAAAATTAAGTAGTGTTAGAAAAAGAAGGATATAGGAGTCAAGAAATTGACCCTAATTTTAGAGCTGTATAGTAGTAACCTTAAGTTATCTATTTTGTTCTCTATTTTTTACATTTTCATTAGAATTTTGATAACTTACATCTCCATATCTAATAATTCCTTCACGAGGATGTTGAACTCTTGTATAGTTAGGTTGATATGGGTTATGAGATTGATTCCAACCATTAGAACGATTATAATCTCTATTATGTTCTATATTCATATCAAAATAACCCTGTCTATTATATCTATCTTGATAGGTATAACGATTATCATAGTTATAGTACATATTGTCATAAAAATAACCATTTCTATCATAGTAACCGTAATATGATCCCATATTATTGCTATAACCTAATCTATCATAATTAAAATTTTGATAACGAGCATCATAACGATGATCATTTTTTGATACTGATACAATATTCTCTTTTGCTTTAACTTCTTTTTTTACAAAAGTTTTTTTGGGAGGAATATTATTAGCAGGATAATGTGTACATCCCATAAAAAATAAAATGGATGTGCTTAAAAGTGAGACTATTTTCATTGATATATCCTCTATTTTGATATATTTAATTTCATATAAAAGAGAGGAATACCTCTCTTTTACTCAAAAATCTTTTAGGTTAAAAACCAAAAAGACCTTTTACGCTTTGAATTGCACCAACTGCACTTCTTGTTGCAGATGAACCCTCTTGAATAGCATCTGTAGTCTGATGTCGTTTCATATTTTCTAAACGAATTTCATCAGCTGTTAAACCTTGTTGACGGCTGTATTGTGCAGCTTCAGCTGCTGAAATTTGAGCACCTGCTGCACCTCTATTTTTATTTAAATATGAGGAGTCAGCACCTGCTGATTTTGGTGTACACCCTTGAAAAGCTACTAAAGAAAGCATACTAACTGCTAAAAGTGATAATTTTATTTTTTTCATAATAACGTCCTTTTTCATTTAAGTTACATAGATAGTCTATACTGTTATGATATAACTTTAAACTTAAAATAATATAAATCAATAAAAGCTAAAAGAACATATCATAGCTTCTTTTAAATGTCTCATCCATCTTTGCATTAAGTACTAAAACAGCTTTACTCATAGGATGAACAAAAGTTATAGAACTAGCATGAAGTAATAAACGATGAGAATTAAACTGCTTTCTAAAAAGATTATTATGCTCATTTCGTCCATATTTTGTATCACCTACGATAGGATGTAAAATATGTTTCATATGCCGTCTTAACTGATGTTTTCTACCTGTTTTTGGTAAAAGTTTTAACAGTGAATATCTTGCAACAGGATAACGGCTAACAGGAAAAGGTAACTCTACTATTCCAAGAGTTTCATAATAAGTTTGTGCAGACTGTGGCTCTTTGTTTTTTATTCTATCTTTATCTGCTTTTTTATCTAAAATGACTTTTAAATCATAATCTATTAATTCACTCTCTTTTGTGTAGCCACGCACTACAGCCATATACTCTTTTTGAATAGTATGTTCTCTAAATTGCTCAGAGAGTAGTCGTGCAACCTCTGAGCTTAATGCAAAAACAAGTACACCTGAAGTTGGTTTATCTAATCTATGTACAGGGTAAACATACTGTCCAATTTGGTCACGTACCATCTGTAGTGCAAACTCTGTCTCTCTTCTATCAATGGGTGATTTATGTACCAAGAGTCCAGAGGGTTTATTAATAGCTACTAAATATTCATCTTGATAAATAATCTCTAACATTTTTGAAAAACCACCACATTGTTCTTAAGTATTTTTAGAACTTTCAAGCCTACTTTTTTTGCCATTACCTCAAAGCTTTTAGGAGTAAAAAAACTAATATGTGTAGGGTCACGTCTATACCACCACGCTAAAAACTCTTCGTCATCTAATGGAGGAAATTTTGTCATTAAAGCCACATAAGCGTTATTGTTTAAAGACTTCACTAACTCTTCTAAAATCTCAATTGGTCTACTCAAATGCTCAAAAACCTCTGTAGAGCTAATTAAGTCATACTTTTTATACTCATAAACTTTTTTAGGAGAGAAGTAAAAGTCATAAATATCTACCTCTAAACCTCTCCTCTCTAAAAGTTTAGAAAATACAGGTTCGGGACCAGAACCAAAGTCTAAAACTGTTTGAATATTTTTTATATAAGGAGCAATAGCATCATCAATAAATGTTTCAAACATGGCAACATAGCCCTCATTTTCTAGACTATTATTATGCTGGTCATACTGTTTCTTTTCTCTATGTTCATCAATCATAAAAGAATCATCTAAATAGATAAATCCACATGAAGAACAACGATAATAAATCAACTCTTTTTTACTATCTTTAATAGCTGTTGTCGATGATTCACAAACTTTACATATATGCATATTTTTCTCTACCTACACTCTTTTTTATTGACATTATAACAGACTCATTAAAATAGCCACCACAAGTAAAGTTTAATAAACATAACTATATAAAATAATTACATATTATTTAAGTAAAAAACTGCTAAAGTACATGCATATAAAAAAAAGGATGACTATATGAAATTACTATTAAGCTTAATGATTGCAGGAACAGCACTATTTGCAGGGGGAGATCTTCTACCTGTTCAAGTTGTAACAAAATTTGAAAAACCTGTTATGGCTGCACCTGCACCATCAAGAGGTTGTTACAAACCAAATATCAAAAAATGTCCAGATTGTGAAGATGTAGCAATGCTATGTCCAGATGATCCAAGTTTACCAATTGCAGAAACTTCTGTTTGTGAAGGACTACTTAGACAACAAGCTGGGCACTAAAAGTATCACTTGCCATCTCTTGATGGCAAGAGACCATATAAATTAAATCTTTCACTCCACTCATATTTTTTATCATCAAGAATTTTTATAAAAAATAAATTTCCAGAACCTCTCCAAGCATCTAAAAGAATACCTCTTTGAATACTATCTCCTATTGCCGTAACAGTTAAGGCATTATGCTCATTAAGATGTCCTATATTTGCTCCAACTGTATGTATTTCTAAGCTTTTATATCTCTTATTTACCAAATATCTCAATAGATCTTCTGTCCATTCATAACATAAACCTCTTTTTTTAATGCCCATATTTACTAAAGTATTTTGCCACCATGGAGAAGAGACTGCTTCATATTTTTGAGAAAGTTCAAGGCTATAATAAATACTACCTCTTGCCAAATCCAAAGCTTCTTTAGAATTTATACTTGGACTTAAATTTTCAATCAACATTTTTAATCTTTCTACTTTAATACTCTTCTCTTCTATTGTCAGTTGTTTAACACTACAACCTGTAAATAAAAATAGAAGAATAAAAAAAACTCTAATGTACATAGAGTGTAAAAATATATTTATCTATTAAAATTAATAAAGATACTGATATAACGAAATAGATCCATATATATTTTGAATTTTTAGCAATCATATACCCTCCAACTATTCCAGCAACCAAACCACCTACATGAGCTGAAACATCAATATTAGGAAAAGTAAAACCAATAACTAAATTAATAACTAGAATAACACCAAAGTTTTTCATAAAGCTTATAAATTGATTTTTCATGGTTTCTCTATGAACAAAAGCAAATCCAGCTAAAGCACCAAAAAGACCAAATATGGCACCACTTGCCCCAACAGCTTGTCCACCTAAATGCATATATATAGATGTAAAACTACCAAAGAATGCAGAGATAAAATAGATAGTTATGTAAGCTTTCTTAGTAAATAACTTCTCTACCATTGTTCCTACAATATATAAAGATAACATATTCATAATAATATGCATCGCATCTCCATGCATAAAGAGTGAAGTTAATAATCTATAAAATTCACCTTTTACAACAATAGAGTAACCATGTAGTACCCCAAAGATATAAAAAGAGTTATCCCAAGATGTACTTAGTGCTGGAATAACAAAAATAACAATAGATATTGCCATTAAAGTATAGGTAATTGGATACTCTCTAAATTTTTCAAAATAATTCATTTTTTCTCTTTTTTACTTATGATACCAAAAAGCCACTAAACAACCAAATAGAAAAACTTAGTGAAAGAAAAATCAAGAAGTAAAATACCCACTTTGAGTAAATAGATATAAGTGATAAAAAAAGATAAGTGAACCCTTCAAAACCCTCAACTAAAAAGCTCTTTTCTGCACTTTGTAAAGAGAAAAGTTGTAGTAATTTTTCATCTAAAAAATTTCCAAACCCTACTATATGTAAAAATATACTTAAAGGATAAAAGAGTGAAAACAGTAGAGAAAGTATAGGTGAAGTTAACTGAAATAGTGACGTTATAGGAAAAATCATATGTACAATAGGTAGCATTAAAACAAATATACCAAATGTTATAAGTAAGGTGAGTAAGTACTTATTGATATGCGAAAAATAGTGTAACAGTAAAAAGATATAAAAAACACCAGTCACAGAAAACCAAAAAGCCAAAGAGAGTAACATTTTAGGGAAAACTACTAAAAGAAGCAAAATAATAGTGACTAAAAAAGAGAAAGAGAGTAACTCCATTCCAAAGATAAGTAACAACCAAGCAACTAACAACATCGTATAAGAGCGAACTAAAGATGGAGGTGCATCAACAAACCAAACATACCAAGCCAGTATGAGAAGTACCATAAATCCTACATCAAACAGATCAAATCTATAGGGAAAAAACTTCTGTTGAATAGGTCTGTAGAGTAGTCGAAACAGGAAAAAAAGAACACCCCAAAGAATTGCCAAATGAAAACCACTAAGAGCAATAAGATGACTCACACCCAAAGAGGAGACGCTTTCTCTTAACTCTTTTTTTAGAGGAACAGCAAAAAATATTGCTTCATAAAAATTAGCTATTAAAGGTTCACTATGTTGACTCTTTACCAAACCTAGCAAAGAACTTTTAGAACTCTTCTGTTTCTCATAAATCTCTTTTACTTGTGACTGAATAAAAGAGGTACCTAAGTACTCAAAAAACCTCATCTCTTTATTAGGAAAAAGTTTCAGACGTATTTTGTCACTTATGTCACTTTGACGAATCTTTGTGCGAGAAAAAAAGTTCATATCTAAAGTAGGACTATAAAGTTTTAAAATTGTATGATACTCATCTTCATTCCATTTTTCATAAGATTGAATAACTTGTACATCTGTGTAGTAAAAAGGTTTAGATTTAAAAGTTTCATACTCTTGATGAAGAAAAAAAAGACGAATAGAGAATAAAACAAAGAGAAAAATAATCACAAACCAAAACTCTTTTAGATTCAAAAAAAGTTTTGGTTTTTCAAGCATACGTTAAAGCCTAAATAGTTGGAAGTTCAATATTTCCCATGTCACGAGTATCCATGTTTCCATCTTCCTCGTAAATTACTTCAAACGGAACATCTCCACTTCCACCTTTAGGTGCGTCAACAAAGCGTGTAAAGCGTTTTTGGAACATAAGTTTTACAGTTCCAGTAGGTCCATTTCTGTGCTTACCAATAATCAACTCAGTATCTTCTTCTGGTTTATTTTGAAACTTATTCTCATACTCTTTACCCTCAGCCTTAGCCTTCATCTCTTTCTCTTTTTCAGCAGCTTCACGGTAAACATCATCACGATAAACAAACATTACAATATCGGCATCCTGCTCAATAGAACCAGACTCCCTAAGGTCAGAGAGCATTGGACGCTTGTTATCCCTACTCTCAACCCCACGGTTCAGCTGTGAAAGTGCTAGAATAGGCATCTGTAACTCTCTTGCAAGTTGTTTTAGTCCCCTAGAAATTTCTGAAATAACCTGTTGTCGTCCCTCAGAACTATCACCCGACATCAACTGCAAATAATCAATAATTGCCATAGTAATCTCAGGGTGTTTTGCCTTTAACTTTCTAAGTTTTGAACGTACATGGTGAATAGTCGCCAAACCACCATCATCTACAAAAAGTTTTCTTCCAGCCATCTTGTCTGCAGACTTAGAAAGATTAGACCACTCATCATCTGTCAAGTCACCAATTCTAAGTTTTTGAAGTGGAATAGACGTCTCAGTGGAGAGCAGTCTAAGCATCAACTGTTCAGCTGGCATTTCTAGTGAGAAAAATGCCACACCCTCACCACGCTCTATGGCTTTTTGTGTCATGTTTAGAACCAAAGAAGTTTTCCCCATAGCTGGTCTAGCAGCAATAATAATCAAATCCCCTTTACCAAACCCTTGTGTATGGTCATTTAAATTATGAAAACCTGTATCTATTCCAAGAAGTTTAGAGTTTCCCAAAGCCTTTAGACGGTTAATCTCTTCAATCATCGAAAGGGTAATCTCTTTTGACTCTCTAAAGTCTTCAGAGGTACTATTTTGGGTAATCTCATAGAGCTTTTTCTCTACTAAGTTCATTACCTCTTCGGTTGGAAGATCATCCTCAATGGTTACTTTTTTAATGGTCGTTGCTAAAGTTGCTAAGGCACGTTTTGTTGCACGTGACTTAATCTCTTGTAGATACGCATCGGTGTTTGAGATTGGATTTGAAGCCAAAATATCAAGTAGTGCTACTTCATCATAGTTACCAGAAGAGCTAAGTTTTGACTTTAAAAACTCCTCATCAATAGGCTTATCTTCTCTTGCTAAATCTTCCATTGCCGTAAAAACATGCTGGTGAAAAGGCAAGTAAAAATCGTGATTTTTTAACTTAGCAGCAATCTCTTCAAATATTTGAGGATCAAATATAATGGCTGAAAGAACAGCTCTCTCAATGTTTAGGTTGTACATATTTTCGCTCAT
>Ga0256827_10001027_pt1 | contig 17643 bp, 13 predicted proteins | sample CV84metaG_FD_185977 | JGI IMG/M metagenome (GOLD analysis project Ga0256827, IMG submission 185977) | Hydrothermal vent microbial communities from East Pacific Rise, Pacific Ocean - CV84 | ecosystem: Environmental > Aquatic > Marine > Hydrothermal vents | place: Pacific Ocean: East Pacific Rise... | reverse complement strand
TAAAGTTGTTATCTTGTTTTTAATTCCTTTAATCTCATATTTATTTGCTTTTAATCAAATAAATATTCAGTATTCTAATAGATATAAAAACTTTAAAAGAACCTCTACTGCGAAAGTTCTACTATTTTTATCGATAACAACTTTACAAATTTTATTTTATTTTTTATATATAGGATTAAATGGGTTAATTATAGGGCAAATCTCAGGCTTCGTTATAATTGCTATTTTTTGGAGTTATAAAAATGGAATAAAACTTGATTTTTATAAAATCAATAAAAAAGTTATAAAAATCTTACTAAAATATAAAGATTTCCCCAAATTTGTAATGCCAAACTCATTTTTGAATACTCTTTCTGGAAATTTACCCAACTTACTAATTATTGTTCTATTTTCTAAAGAATATGCAGGATATTACCTATTATCACATAAAATAGTTATGGTTCCAATGTCACTTATCACAAGTTCTATCTCTCAAGTTTTTTATCAAAAAGCATCTAAAGGATATGCCAAAAAACAAAATTTATATCCTCTTATTAAAAAATTGTATTTAGGACAAATTAAACTAGGATTTTTACCCGTTTTAATTGCTTTTATTTTTGCACCATATCTTTTTTCTATATTTTTTGGTGAGAAATGGTATCAAGCAGGTATTTATACTAGATATTTATTACCATGGTTGTTTATGGTGTTTTTAAATAATCCAATTTCTGGAATTATAAATATAACCAATAATCAAAAAAAATATTTAATTATTGAGATATTTTTGGTGATATTTAGAGTTGGAGCTATTTTTTTAGGGAAGTACTATTTTCATTCTCCCTCTATGACAGTTTTATTATTTGCCAGTGTTAGTTTTTTATTTCACCTTTATATTATGTATTTTTTAATTTTTAAACTAAGAAAACATTATGAATTTAAAAGTTTAAATGGAGTTCTCAATGATTAATAAAATTAAAACAGAATTATCTTATCTATATAAAAGACCTCTTGTTCTTAAATATTATTATTTACATAAAAAGTTTAAAACAAGAAAAAAAGAGATAGGGTATCAAGATAAAAATTTAAGAAAAATTATAAGGTACAGTTATAATAATATTCCATACTACAAAGAACTATTTGACTCATTAAACTTAAAACCGTCTGATATTAAAACAAAAGAGGACTTAAAGAAGCTTCCAGTATTAACTAAAGCTACAATTAAAAAAAATATAACAAAATTTTATCCCAATAATAAATACTCAAAAAAATATATGAATGGTTCAACAGGAGGTTCAACAGGAGCTCCTTTAAAATATAGAGTAAGTGAAGAGAGTTATTCTATGGGAGTTGCTCTTCTATATCGTGGTTGGTCTAGAGCTAACTATAAACTAGGTGATAGAGTCGCAATAATTGCAGGAGGGTCATTAGTTTCAAAAGAAAACTCATTAAAAAAAAGATTACAAGACTATCTATTAAACTTTAGACATTATTCCTCTTATGGTATGGATGATGAATTAATACTATCTTATGCTGAAGATATGATTAAATGGAAGCCAAAATTTATAAGAGGATATGCAACCTCCGTATTTAAACTTGCAATAATAGTTAAAAAAAATAATTTAGAAAACAAATTTAAGTTAAAAGCTATTTTTACTACAGCAGAGATGTTATCTCAAAAACATAGAGAAGTAATTACAAATGTATTTGGTGTTGAAGTATATGATCAATACGGACTAAATGATGGAGGAGTTTCTGCCTACGAATGTAAGTATCATAATATGCATATTGATGTGGAAAGAGCGATATTAGAATCTGTAGATAAAAATGGAAAAAATATTTTTAATGAAGATGGAAAAATATTAGCAACAACATTAATAGATAAAGCAATGCCTCTTATTAGATATGAAACAGGAGATTTAGGTGTTATAACTGAAGAATTCTGTAGATGTGGATCGGAAAGTTTACTACTAAAAGAGTTAAAAGGAAGAGTTACTGATACTCTTATAATAAATGGAAAAACTATTGGAAGCCCTGTTTTGACTGTTTTATTAGGTAAAGTAGACATAATTCAATATCAAATAGTCCAAGTAAAAAATAATAAAATAATTATAAAAATTCAAAAAAGTGAAACTTATTCTACAAAAGATGAAGATTTTCTTAGAAATTCATTATTTTTTCAAGTAGGAGAGTTTGATTTACAATTTGAATATGTTGATGAATTTATTACCACAAGAAATAACAAACATAAATTTATTATTAAATTATAGGAGAATATGAAATACTTGATAGAAATAACTTTTTTATCTGTTATTAAATTAATATTAGAATATGTTTTTCAATACTACATAACTGATGTATTTGCTTATGAACTCTATACTTTTAATTATAATCATAATAAATATATAGTAGGATGGATTGTTTTTATTGTTATACACTTAATACTCTATTTAAAAAGAAAACATCCTTTAAATATACTTTTTCTTATATTATTTATAATATATTTAATCCCAAATATTATTTTATATGGTTATTCAAATAAAAATACAACTTTTTTCATTGCTATATCAGTATCTTTTATTATTATTTTCTTATTTACTAAAAAAAGTTTTAATACTACTTTTAAATTTAAAGATGGAGTACCTATTATTTTAATAATATCTTTATTATTAACAATCGTTGTAATTTTAAATCTTTTTATAACAACAAAAGGGCATTATGTTTTAAAGTTTGATGATGTGTATGCCCATAGATTAAAGTATAGTTCTAGTTTTGCTGGTATTTTTGGATATTTAAATGGTTGGGTTGCAAGAGTTTTTGCTGTTTTTCTATTTGCATGGAATGTTTATAAGAAAAATCGTCTAAATACATTTTTATTTATGTTTGTCATTGCCTCGATATATGCATTTTCTGGACATAAAAGTATTCTAACAAGTATTGTAATGGTAATACTATTCTATAATATATATAAATTTAATAATTATCAAAGAATTATTTTAATTTCTGCTTTTTTAGTGTTAATTAGTTTAATATCTTATTCTGCAATGGGGGGAAATATAAAAATAGGTTCTCTTTTATTGAGAAGAACTTTTTTTGTACCTGCTAATCTAAACTATGTATATTATGATTTCTTTTCAAAAAATGAATATATATATTGGTCAAATAGTATATTAAAACGTTTTATACATTATCCATATCCATTAACTGCTACTCATATGATTGGAAAGTATTTAGGACATCCTGAAATGGGAGCAAATACTGGTTTAATTGGATCTGCTTTTATGCATGCTGGATATTTAGGAGTGATTATTTATACTATTTTTTCTGTTATTGTCTTAAATTTAGTGATTTTTTTATCAAAAAATATAAATTTATTTTTATTAACAGCTATTTTATATACTCCAATTACAACAATGTTTATAAATTCTGATTTTTTTACAACAATGTTAACTCATGGATTTATTATTTTAATTTTTATTTTATTTTTTATTGATGAAAAAAATAAAAATAAAACTTGATGATTTTTTTTTAAAATTATGTATAATAACTTATCTATTTTAAGGGATAGAATGAAAAAGATAAAAATAACACATTTGACATCTGCTCATCCAAGATATGATATGAGAATTTTTCATAAGGAGTGTAGTTCGTTAGCTAAAAACAAAGAGTATATTGTAAGTTTGATTGTTGCAGATAATAAAGGTAATGAATATATTAATAATGTTAACATATATGATGTTGGAAAACTCTCTGGCAGAGTAAATAGAATGAGTAGAACAATATTTAGTGTTTATAAGCAAGCAGTTAAACTAGATAGTGATATATATCACTTTCATGATCCAGAGTTAATTCCTATTGCTCTATTATTAAAAAAAAAAAAGAAAAAAATAATCTTTGATATCCATGAAAAACTTTCATTACAAATTCTAAATAAAACTTATATAAATAAAAAATTAAGAAAGTTTATCTCTCTTTCATATTCTACAATAGAAAATTATGCTGCTAAAAGATTTGATTACCTGTTTGTTCCACAACCATCAATGGTTAATGAATATTTAAAATTAAACAAAACAGAATTAATAGAAAATTTTGTTATTTTGAATGAAACCCCAAAAAAAGATTTGAATAGTAAAGAAAATATAATTTTTCATCCAGGAGCATTAAATAAAGAGAGAGGTTTATGGAATATGATTCATTCTGTTAAAGAGTTGAAAAATTGTAAATTATATTTAGCAGGAGGAATAAAACAGATAGATTTAACTAATATAAAGAAAATAAATAGTAAAAACATTGAATATTTGGGTCTTTTAACCCCAAAAGAGGTTCAAATGTTATATCATAAAACCTCTTTAGGTTTAATTCTTTATAATAATGTAGGACAATATTATTTATCTTATGCAGTTAAACTTTTTGAATATATGAGCTATGGAATTCCTGTTATAATGCCAAATTTTGGAGAGTGGGTAGATTTTAATAAGGAAAATGAATGTGGTATAAATGTTGATCCTACAGATCCAAATAAAGTAAAAGAAGCTATTCTATCCCTTTTAAATGATCCTGAAAAGATAAAAAAAATGGGAAAAAATGGGAAAAAAGCTATTGATGAAAAATATAACTGGGATATTGTTGAAAAAAAACTATTTAAAGTTTACAAGGAATTAATATGATAACTAAATTTAAAAATATTTTTGTATTAGCACCGCATACTGATGATGGAGAACTTGGAGCAGGAGGAACAATAAGTAAACTTATTGAAAATGGAGCAAATATTTATTATTTTGCTTTTTCTACAGCAGAAACATCTGTTCCTAAAGGCTTTCCAAAAGATATTCTTAAAACAGAAGTAAAAAATGCCACTACTAGACTTGGGATAAAAAAAGAAAATGTAATAATTTACAACTATGAAGTAAGAAAGTTAAACTATGCTCGTCAAGAGATTCTAGAAGATTTAATTAAACGAAGAAAAATTTTAATGCCTGATTTGGTTTTAATGCCATCATTAAATGATATTCATCAAGATCACTCAACAATTGCTCAAGAGGGATTAAGAGCATTTAAAAATACTACTATTTTAGGCTATGAATTAATATGGAATAATCTTCAATTTAATACAACATCTTTTGTAAAATTAGAGAAAAAACACATTCAAGCAAAAGTTGATGCTTTAAAAGAGTACAAGTCTCAAGGAGCAAGAGATTATATGAGTAAAGATTTTATATTTTCTTTAGCCAAAACCAGAGGTGTTCAAATAGGTTGTGAATATGCAGAAAGTTTTGAGGTCATCAGACTTATAATTAATTAGGAGAAAAATGAGTTTTGAATTAAAGAAAGAAATAAGTAGTAAAGAAATAGCTATGGAACTTGCTCTAGAACATTACGGTAAAGATATTAAAATAAAATATTTATCATCTTTTGATAATGTAGTAGATAGTTCCATACTATTTGTAAAAAAATACAATTCTTTAGATATCGATAATTGTTGTGTTATAGCTCCTTTTATTGATGACAAAAGTAGATATACAACAATTCTCTCTAAAAATCCAAGAATGGATTTTATAAAAGCTTTAAATCTTATAAATAGTAAAGTAGGTTTTATAAAAGATGAAACTCCTCCTAAGATCACCTCAACAGCTATAATCGCGAAAGATGTAACAATTGAAAATGGTTGTATTATTGGAAAAAATACAGTTATTGAACCTAGAGTTGTTATTTTAAATGGCACCAAAATTGGAGATAACTGTTTAATTAGAGCAGGAGCAATTATTGGTAGTGATGGTTTTGGTTTTGAAAGAGATGAAGATGGTACTCCTATTAAATTTATACATTTAGGTTCTGTTATAATTGGAGATAATGTTGAAATAGGAGCCAATAGTTGTATAGCAAGAGGAACTCTAAGTGATACCAAAATAGATTCTTTTTCTAAAATAGATAATCTTGTTCATATTGCTCATAATTGCCATATTAAAAGTGGAGCATTAATAACAGCTTGTGCAGAACTTAGTGGAGGAGTTATTGTAGAAAAAAATAGTTGGATTGGACCCAATGTTTCAGTTATTCAGAAAGTTAAATTGGGAGAAAATTCATTATTAGGTATTGGAACAGTTGTACTTAAAGATGTTACAAAAAATTCTATTATTGTTGGAAATCCTGGAAAAAAGATTAAAAGGATAAAAAATGAGTAAAAATATATGGATTTTAAATCATTATGCATTAACTCCAGAGATGAGTGGAGGAACAAGACATTATGATTTTGCAAAAGAACTCATTAAAAGAGGTTACAACGTAACTATTATCGCATCAAGTTTTCATTATTCTAAGTATAAAGAGATGAAAAGTTATAAGAAAAATGAAGATTTTATAAAAGAAGAGATTGATGGAATTACTTTTATTTGGTTTAAAACACCTGCTTATAGAGGTAATGGAGTAGATAGAATATTAAACATGTTAAATTATATGAAAAAATCTATTATCTTATTACCTAAAATAAAGCTTGAGAAACCAGATATTATAATAGGATCTTCAGTTCATCTTTTTGCCGTAATGGCTGCGTACAGATTATCCAAAAAGTACAAAGTTCCATTTATTATGGAAGTTAGAGACTTGTGGCCACAAACGTTAATTGATTTGGGAATATCTAAATGGCACCCTTTTATACTATTACTAGGACGTATGGAAAGGTTTTTATATAAAAAAGCTGATAAAATAGTAACAAGTTTACCTCGAGCAAATATCTATATTAAAACTTTAAACATAAAAGAAGATAAAATCATTTGGATATCTAATGGTACAGCTATTAGAGAAGATGAAAATTTTGTTATTAAGCTAGATAAAAACAAATTTAATGTATTGTATACTGGTAGTCATGGATTAGCGAATGATTTACAATTATTACTTAAAGCTGTAAAGATGTTAAAGGAAAATGAAGAGATACATTTTACATTAGTGGGCGATGGACCATTGAGAGATAAATTAATTAAGGAAGCTGAAAAAAGTAAGCTAAATAATATTACCTTTATTTCATCTGTTGCAAAAAATGAAGTGTTTGAGTATTTAAAGAGTGCTGACTTACTCTATGTTGGATTAAAAAATCTACCTTTATATAAATATGGAATGAGTATGAATAAAGTTTTTGATTATTTTTCATCTCAAAAACCTATTCTTTTTGTTAGTAATATTGAAGAGAATATTGTAGATATTGCTAATGCTGGAAAAGTTATAAAAAATGCTAAGATTAAAGATATAGTGGAATCAATAGTTGACTTTAGTCAAAAAAACAAAAAAGAGCTAAATATATTAGGAAAAAATGGTTTTAATTATCTTCTTGAAAATTTTACAATTAAAGTTTTAACAAATAAATGGGAAAATCTTTTTGAAGAGATTATTGATAAGGATTAACAAATGATAATAATTGAAAAAGCAAGAAAAGAAGATGCCTCCCAAATTGCAGCTCTACATAAACAAGGAATTACAGGTGGTTTTCTTAGTCAACAATCAGATAGTTTCTTAACTGCATTATATGAATATTTAATAAAAAATGAAATTCTTATAGTTATAAAAGAAAATAATAAAGTTATGGGATTTGTATCTGCAACTGTAACAACTAGCGGATTATATAAAAAATTCTTAATAAAAAATATTCCTTTGTTAATTAAGTTTACATTAAAAAATATATGTTCATTCTCTTTTTTTAAAAAATCAATAGAAACATTACTTTCTCCTACTAAATCATCTACTGGTGATACTGAATTGCCAGAATTACTCTCTATTGTTGTTGATTTAAACTCAAAAGGAAAAGGATACGGACAACTTTTAACAGAAGCATTAGAGAAAGAATTTTTATTAAGGGAAATAAAAGAGTATAAAGTTTTAGTTGGTTCAGAATTAAAAGCAAATAGATTTTATTTAAAAAATGGTTTTATTCAAATAAAAGAGATAGAACTTCATAAAGGAGAAAAATCATTTATTTATATTAAAAAATTAGTTGGAGAAAAATATGAGTAGTTTATCAAACAAAATAGTAAGTTCATTAAAAACAATAATCAAATCAGAGGAGTTTACACCACTTCATGCACCAATTTTTGAGGGAAATGAGATAAAATATGTTACAGATTGTATAGAGTCTAACTTTGTATCTTCTGTGGGGGAATATGTTAATCGTTTTGAAAAAGATTTAGCAACTTTTACAGGGGTAAAACATGCTATTGTTGCAGTAAATGGAACTGCTGCTTTGCACATATCTTTACTTCTATCTGATGTAAAAAGAGATGATGAAGTTTTAATACCTGCTATGACTTTTATTGCTACAGCTAATGCTGTTAGTTATATTGGTGCAACTCCTCATTTTATTGATGTTGAAGAAAGAACTTTGGGTGTAGATTCTGATAAACTAGAGGATTATTTAAACTCTATTACAGAGATAAGAGATGGAGTTTGTTATAATAAAAATAGTAATAGAGTAATAAAAGCTATTGTACCAATGCATACTTTTGGACATCCTGTTGATATGGATAAATTAAATATTGTAGCTAACAAATTTAACATTACAGTTATTGAGGATGCTGCAGAATCATTAGGTTCATTTTATAAAGGTAAACATACTGGAAATCAATCTAAAATTGCAGCATTAAGTTTTAATGGAAATAAAATTATAACAACAGGTGGTGGTGGTGCAATATTAACAAATGATGATAAATTAGCAAAAAAAGCAAAAATAATCACAACTACAGCAAAAATTCCTCACAGATGGAACTATAATCATTCAATGATTGCTTATAACTATAGAATGCCTGCTTTAAATGCGGCATTAGGAGTTGCTCAATTAGAGAAATTACCAGAATTTATAAAAATTAAAAGAGAATTAGCTTTAAAATATAAAGAACTATTTAAAGATTTTACAGAATTAAAGTTCTATGAGGAACCATCTTATGCAAAAAGTAATTATTGGTTAAATGTGATTATTCTAGATAAAGATTTTAAAAATGAAAGAGATAATATTTTAGATGCTACAAATAGTAACGGGCTGATGACGAGACCAGTTTGGGCTTTACTCAATAAACAATCTATGTTTAAGGATATGCCATCTATGAATTTAGATATCTCTAATAGTTTGGAAAAAAGAGTTATAAATATCCCAAGTGGAGCTTGGTTATAGGAGAATAATGGATATATTACAATTAATAGGAAGAGAATCAGCACTATTTGAAGACGATATAAAGAAACATAGTAAAGAGTTGAAATCTATTGTAGAAAAATCAACTTTTTTAGTTATAGGTGGAGCAGGTAGTATTGGACAAGCTGTTACTAAAGAGATTTTTGCAAGAAATCCAAAAAAATTACATGTTGTTGATATCAGCGAAAATAATATGGTTGAGTTAGTAAGAGATATAAGAAGTTCTATGGGGTATATTGATGGAGAGTTTAAAACTTTTGCTATCGATGCAGGAACAATTCAATTTGATGTTTTAGTTGAAAATGAGGGTAAATATGATTATATATTAAATTTATCAGCTTTAAAACATGTTAGAAGCGAAAAAGATCCTTTTACTTTAATGAGAATGATAGATGTAAATATTGAAAATACTGATAAAACTCTTTTAAAAGCAATTGAGATGGGAGCCAAAAAATATTTCTGTGTTTCAACAGATAAGGCTGCTAATCCTGTTAATATGATGGGAGGAAGTAAAAGAATAATGGAGATGTTTCTAATGCGTAGAAGTTTAAATATTCCTATATCTACAGCAAGGTTTGCAAATGTCGCATTTTCTGACGGGTCATTATTACATGGTTTCAATAAAAGAATAGAGAAAAAACAACCAATTGCTGCACCTTTAGATGTTAAAAGATATTTTGTAACACCTAAAGAGTCTGGTGAACTATGTTTAATGTCTGCCCTTTTAGGAGAAAATAGAGATATTTTCTTTCCTAAGCTAAGTGAAAAACTTCATTTGATAACTTTTGCAGAGATTGCTACAAAATATCTTGAAAATTTAGGATATGAGGCTTATCCATGTAAAACAGAAGAGGAAGCAAGAGAGTTAGTGAAAACCTTACCACAAAAGGGAAAGTGGCCATGTTTCTTTTTTACAAGTGATACAACAGGAGAGAAGGGATTTGAAGAGTTTTTTACAGAAAATGAAACTTTAGATTTAGAGAGATTTCAAAATCTTGGTGTAATTAAAAATGAACCAATATTTGATGAAGAAAAATTAAACTATTTTTCTGAAAAAATAAATAATATGAAAAAAGAAAAAAGATGGAATAAAGAGGAGTTAGTAGAACTTTTTTTTGAGATGATCCCTAATTTTGGACATAAAGAAACAGGAAAACATTTAGATAACAGGATGTAATTAAATTTTGTTAATTTAGGAGATTTTATGAGAAGATTATTTGATATAGCATTATCAGGAATGGCATTAACAGCCCTTTCCCCTTTATTAGTTCCTGTTGCAGCATTATTAAAAGTAACAGGAGAAGGAGAGGTTTTATATATTCAAAAAAGAGTAGGAAAAGGTCGTAAAAAATTTGGTATTTTTAAGTTTGTAACTATGGTAAAAAATAGTGAAAACATGAAAAATGGAACATTAACAGTTAAAGATGATCCAAGAGTTCTTCCTGTTGGAAAATATTTGAGAAAAACAAAGATAAATGAACTACCACAACTTTTAAATATTTTAAAAGGAGATATGAGTGTAATTGGACCTCGTCCTTTAACCGAAAATGGTTTTTCTGCATACCCTGAAAAATCTCAAGATGCTGTAAGTCAAGTTAAGCCAGGTTTGTCTGGAATTGGATCTATTGTTTTTAGAGATGAAGAGAGTATGTTAGATGACCCAAATATTGATAGAGTTGAATTCTACAAAAATGTGATTGCTCCTTATAAAGGAGAGTTAGAGCAATGGTATGTTAAACACCAAGATACATATACATATTTTATGTTAATAGGTTTAACAGCTTGGACTGTTGCTTTTCCTAAGAGTGATATATATAAAAGAATATTTAAAGATCTACCTAAACCATCAAAAGAGTTAAAAAAATATCTATAATGCATATTCTCTTTTTAACAGACAATTTTCCACCAGAGGTAAACGCCCCTGCGACAAGAACCTATGAGCATATTATTGAGTGGGAAAAACTTGGAGCAAAAGTAACAGTAATTACTGGATTCCCCAATTTTCCTAAAGGAAAACTATTTGATGGATACAAAAATAGACCTTATCAAGTTGAAGATTTATCTAAAAATATAAAAGTAATTAGAGTTTGGAGTTATATTGCTCAAAATAGGGGATTTTCTAAAAGAGTATTAGATTATACCTCTTTTGCTATTACTGCATCCATTGCAGGATTATTTGTAAAAGATGTGGATATTATTATTGCAACTTCTCCTCAATTTTTTACAACTTGGAGTGGATTTTTTTTATCATTTATAAAAAGGATTCCTTGGATTTTTGAACTACGTGATTTATGGCCAGAATCTATTAAGACTGTTGGAGCGATGAAAGATGGAAAAGTGATTAAACTACTTGAAAAGATTGAATATTTTTTATATGGCAATAGTAGAGCAATTATCTCTGTTACAAACTCTTTCGTTAAACAATTAGAGAGGAATGGTATTGATAAAAAGAAGATGTTTATTATTAAAAATGGAGTTAATTTAGAAAAGTCACAGTTAATAGAAAAAGATAAAAAGATCTTAAAAGAGTTAAGTTTAAAAAATAAATTTGTTGTTGGTTATATAGGAACTATGGGTATGGCTCATGGATTATCATTTATATTAAACTCTATAAAAGGTTTAGACAATGATATTATTTTCCTATTTATTGGAGCAGGAGCAGAAAAGGAGAAGTTATTATCTTTAAAGGAGAAGTTAGATCTTAAAAATGTGATATTTCTTCCGATGCAAAACAAAGAAGATATAAAAAGGTATATCTCTGTTTTGGATGTTGCATTAGTTAATTTAAAAAAAGATGATAATTTCAAAAAAGTGATTCCATCTAAAATTTTTGAACAAGTTGCTCTAAAAAAACCAATTTTATTGGGGGTAGATGGAGAGGCAAGAGAGATTATAGAAAAGTATAATGCTGGATTATATTTTGAACCTGAAAATAGAGATGATTTTATTGAAAAGTTACTAATTTTAAAAAATAACAAAGAACTATATAATCAGTTATCAGAAAATGGCTTAAAGCTTGCAAATGATTTTGATAGAAAAAAGCTTGCTAAAAAGATGTTTGATATTATTAAAAAGTTAGTTTGACTCCCAAATCCCTCTAGTATCTATTAAGATTTTTTCCCTTAATCTACTTTTATCTATCTTAAAATACTCTTTATGGTGCACAAGTAGCACTAAAATATCAGATTTTTCAATAATTGTATTTAGGTCATCTGTCTTAAAATTTAGATGCTTATGAGATTTAATATATGGATCATGTACTAGTAATTCGATACTATCTAATTTTGATAATTTTTCAACAACTTCTAAAGCGGGGGACTCTCTAATATCATCAATATCTGGCTTATAGGAGATACCTAAAGCTCCTACAACAGGCTTTTTAAATCTATTAGCATGAATTAATACTCTTTTTGTAATAATATCTGGTCTTGCTTCATTTGTAATTCTTGCTCTTTTAATCAATTTTGCTTCATCTTTTGCAGCATCAACGATAAACCAAGGATCTACAGCTAAACAATGTCCTCCTACTCCTGGTCCTGGAGATAATATATTAACTCTTGGATGTTTATTTGCCAATTTTATTAATTCCCAAACATTAACATCTAGTTTACTACAGATATTATCAAGTTCATTTGCAAAAGCAATATTTACATCTCTATATGAATTTTCTACTAATTTTGTTAATTCTGCTGTTTTAGCATCAGTTATAAATATCTCTCCCTTTACAAAAGTATTATAAAACTTTTTACAAACTTCAGAAGATTTTTTATTAACTCCTCCAATTATTCTATCATTTTCAATTATCTCTTTAAGAGTATGTCCTAATAAAACTCTTTCTGGTGCATGAGCAATAAAAAGTTCTTTTCCTATATTCAACCTACTCTCTTTTAAAAGCTCTCCAATATATTCTGTAGTTCCAATAGGAGATGTTGATTCTAGAATAACCAAATTTCCTTTTCTTAAATATGGAAGAATTGATTTTGTTGCTGATTCTATATAGGAGATATCTGGTTTATAGCTTTCTTTAAATGGAGTTGGTACAGATATAAAGAAGACATCAGCTTCTTCTGGAGTTAATGAAACTTTTAACTTATTTGAATTTATCGCAGATTTTACAACAATATCTAAATCTGGCTCTAAAATATTTATCTCTCCTTTACTTATTGTGTTAACAAGAGATTGAGATATATCTACACCAATAACGTTATAACCTTTAGTAGCTAGAATGGCAGCAGTAGGAAGTCCAATATATCCAAGTCCCATAACACATATTTTTTTATTAAACACTATTTTCTCCCAATTTTTCTAAAAAATCAACTATTCTTTTAGATGAATTACCATCTCCATAAGGGTTTGTTGCTTTTACTATTTTATTATAGTAGTTTTTATCTTCAATTAATTTTTCAACAATTTTAATAATATTATTTTTATTTGTACCTGCTACGATTAAGGTTCCAGCATCTACACCCTCTACTCTTTCAGTTTTCTCTCTTAAAACCACTACAGGGATATCAAAAGTAGGAGCCTCCTCTTGTATTCCTCCAGAATCTGTAAGTATAATTTTTGAAGATATCATCTCTTTAATAAAATCAACGTAATCAAGAGGTTCTATTAAATTAACATTATTAATATTTTCAAGAATTGATTTTATTATCTCTCTTACTTTAGGATTGGGATGCATGGGAATTATTATTTTGTAATTACTATAAGTATTTGCGATCTCTTTTATGGCATTACAAATATTTATCATTGGTATTCCAATATTTTCACTTCTATGAATTGTTATTAATATTTTATTCTCTTTTTTTGATTTTAAGGTTGAAGCTACTCTTTTTACAGTATCAATAACCGTATTTCCTGTAATTATTATACTGTTTTTATCTACTCCATCATTTATTAGATTTTTTAAATTTACTTCAGTTGGAGTAAAATGAAAACTTGCTATTTTACTTACCAATATTCTGTTAAGCTCCTCTGGAAAAGGAGAATAGATATTGTGAGTTCTTAAACCTGCTTCAATATGAGCAACTGGAATTTTTTGATAAAAAGCTGCTAAAGCAGATACAAAGGTAGTTGATGTATCTCCTTGTACCAATACGATATCAGGTTTCTCTTTAATTAATATTTTTTCAATTTTTGTCAAGATAGATGCAGTAATATAGGATATTGATTGATTCTCTTTCATTATATCTAGATCTATATCAGGATGTATATTGAAATAATCAAATAGTGGTCTTGCTAAATCTCTATGTTGACCAGTATATAGAAAAAAAGTATCAATATTTCTCTTTTTTAACTCTGTGAGTATAGGCATTACCTTTATGACCTCTGGTCTTGTTCCAACAGATATTAATATTTTCATCCATTCCTCATTACACAAAGATGATTATACTAAAATTAGAAAAATCGTCAAGTTATAAGTTTAATTAATCAAAAAGCTTTTTAAATCATTTTAAATTCAAACTTTGTACATCTAACTGATGATTTTTTCTTTTTTTTATGCTATAATAAAAATACTGCTTATTATGAGTGGTATTTTAAGGAGTTAGGGCTCCTTATTGATATTTATTTTATAACTTAATTGGGGGATATATGAATTTTAAGAAAATCTTAATAGCTAAAAATATCTTATTTTTAGTTTCTATCTTTTGGGTATTTGCTTGTAGCAATCCTCAAAAAGAGGAGTACAGTTGTTCCGAATCACATCCAACAGGAAAATGTGAAGATGGAAAAACTTGTGTAGATGGGGTTTGTGCAACTCCTGTAGATTTTTGTTCTGCAGAGCATCTAGATGGAGTTTGTGAAAATCAAGAGCAGATTTGTGTAGATGGAGTTTGTCAGGACAAGGATAATAATGATTGTTCAGATGAGCATCCAGCAGGAAAATGTGAAGATGGAAAAACTTGTATAAATGGAAGTTGTTTTGAAGATGATAAATTATGTTCAGAAACCAATCTAACAGGAAAATGTGTTAGTGGAAAAACTTGTATAGATGGAAACTGTGAAGATAATGCGAATCTATGTACTTCTCAAAATAAAGATGGTTTATGTGTGGAAGGAGAGACTTGTGTAGATGGTTTATGCAAAGCAGATACGGAGTTATGCTCTGCTGATAATCCAAGTGGAATCTGTTCAGAGGGGAAAATTTGTATAGATGGAAGTTGTCAAGAGAAAAAGTGTGACGAAAATGATAGAAGAAACTGTTATCCAGGAGATGACTCACAAGTAGGTAAAGGAATTTGTCAAAAAGGGGTTCAAGTTTGTAATGATGGAGTTTGGGGAGTTTGTAAGAATGCAGTAACACCAAAAGAGGAGCTTTGTGATGGTATTGATAATAACTGTGATGGAGTTATTGATGATGGAGTTTTAAATGCTTGTGGTTTTTGTGGAGAGAATCCAGTAGAGATTGCGAACAACCATATTGATGATGACTGTGATGGCTTAATCGACGAAAATGATGAAGGTGTAGAGGATTGTGATGGCAGAACTCATCAACCATGTTATACTGGAGATCCTGCAACAAGTGGTAAAGGAGTTTGTCATGGAGGTTTTAGGGATTGTGTAAATGGTAGTTGGGGAGCTTGTATTGGTCAAGTTTTACCAGCAACGGAAGTTTGTGATGATTCTCAAGATAACAACTGTAATGGTTTTACAGATGAATTTTGTAATCCTACAGAGTGTGTTAAGGTAGCAGACAACGAAATTTGTGACAACAATAAAGATGATGACTGTAATGGTTTAATTGATGATGGTTGTGATGATAATCCTAGAGAGTGTGAAGATGGAGCTGTTGAGATTTGTGGAGATGGTCTTGATAATGATTGTAATGGTCTAATTGATGATTCTTGTAGTTGCAATGCTGGAGATAGAATGGACTGTTTTTCTGGGGATCCAGCTTTAATTAGAAATAGAGAGAATGTATCTTGTAAAACAGGAGTTATGAGTTGTGTTGGAGGAGAGTTTTGGAGTGAGTGTACAGGAGAAGTTCTTCCATCTTTAGAAGTTTGTGATGGTATTGACAACGATTGTGATGGAATTATTGATAATAATGCGGTAGACAGCAATGTTTGTGGCGAGTGTAATGCAGATGTTCCTTTAGAAGTTTGTGGAGATAATATTGATAATGACTGTGATGGTTTTGTCGACGAAGATTGTCCTGATCATTGTGTAGGATCTTTAGAAGTTTGTGATGGAGTTGATAATGACTGTGATGGTCTTATAGACGAGGGTGTTTTAAATGCTTGTGGAACTTGTGGCGAGAGTTGTTATATTATTGATGTTGTAGGTGATGGCTTAGATGATGGAACTTATGATGGAGTTGGTCATACAGATGATGGTGTAACACTAGATACTAGAAGAGTAGAAAATAACTTTATTTGGATTGCAAATAGTGGAAATGATCAAGTTAGAAAATTAAATACTATTACAGGAGAAACTTTCGGTCCTTTTAGTGTATGTGATAATCCATCTAGAACAGCAGTTACAAGAGATGGGGGGGTTTGGATAGCTTGTAGAAATGATAGTAAAATTACTAAATTAAATCCAGATGGAACTTTGGTACCAGGTTTCCCTATACCGTTAGTAAGTGGTTGTGGTCCAAGAGGAATGGCTATAGATAAATATGGTAATGGCTGGGTTGGTTGTTATGGTAATGATAAAGTATATAAGTTTTCTCCAACTGGTTCACTTTTTTCAGGTTACCCTGTTTCTACAGGTTCTAAAACTTATGGTCTAGCAATTGATAGTAAAGGTTTTTTGTGGAATTCTGGACGTTCTTCAAGTTATAATTTTAGATTAAATACAAATAAAAATCCTGGAGATCCTGGTTTTGTAACTCTACACTCTAGAGGAGGAACTCCTTATGGTATAACTATTGATCATGATGATAATATTTGGTATGGCTCCTATTCTGGTTCAACAGATGCTCATATCATAAAAATGACTTGGGATCCTAATGCTCGTAATGGTGCAGGAGATGTTATTCCTCATCTTTTTGCTTCTGGTGGAGGTCGTGGAGGTCGTGGTTTAGCTGTTGATAATAGAGGTCATATTTGGTGTGCATATAGTGGTAATGGGTATGTTTGTGAATATCAAGTAGATGGTACACCTATACATTGTTATAATATTGGTGGAAATCCTGTAGGTGTTGGAATTGATAGTGAAGAGGATGTTTGGGTTGTTACCTATTATAATGGAGCCAAAGAGTTTAAATTTAACGAAAATAATCCAGATGCTGTAAGAACAATTGTTTCTCACTCTCTAGGTAGTGGATTAGTTTATACCTATTCTGATATGACAGGTTATAATTTAAGAAATATTACAGCACCTAGTGGAACATTCACTTTGATTCAAGATACAGAGCATACAGATGCTACTTATGATTCTGTAAATATTGTAGGACAAATTCCTAATAACTCAAAAATAAAAGTAAGAGCTAGAGTTTCTAACGACCAAACTAATTGGAGCAATTGGAGTGAGTTTGGAAATTTCGTTGATAG
>Ga0256827_10001026_pt1 | contig 17646 bp, 13 predicted proteins | sample CV84metaG_FD_185977 | JGI IMG/M metagenome (GOLD analysis project Ga0256827, IMG submission 185977) | Hydrothermal vent microbial communities from East Pacific Rise, Pacific Ocean - CV84 | ecosystem: Environmental > Aquatic > Marine > Hydrothermal vents | place: Pacific Ocean: East Pacific Rise... | reverse complement strand
ACGATGCACTTAATTTATAAATATTGTTATATTAATTCAATTCGTAAGGATAAACAACTTTCCAGTCGTTTTCCATATCAATTACAGTCCAACCATCTTTTTCAGCTTGGTCTAAACCTTTATCTAAACGACCAATATGCGAATTTCTATCATACGCCCATTCTCTAACAGTGTCGGTATGATGAACGTACAGCATAAAGCTTTTGTATTTGTTAGATGCTGTCCATTGCATCATTTGTAAATCACCATCAGAGTTTCCCGATGCAAAAACTGGCTTTTTCCCTATTATTTTTTGGATATTTAAAGGTTTACCGTCTTTATCATCAATAAAATCTAGAGCAGGCAATCGCTTAATTATAGGGTTTCCATTATTATAATCGAACTCAGTTTTTATTCGGCTACCAATAATTTGTTCTTCTGGAATATTGTATATCTCTGGCAAAAAAGCACGCATAAAATCAACTCCACCACCTGAAACTATATAAACCTTAAAGTCATTAGATTTTAAATATTCAAGTAACTCTAACATTGGTTGAAATACTAATTTATCGTAAGTAACATTTTTTGTTGGATGTTTGGCCGTTTTTACCCACTCTTGAACATCTGAGTTAAATTCTTCGGTAGTATTTCCTGAATGTGTAGCCATCACTAATTGCAATATGCCACGCTCTCCCTGTTTACCTAATTCTGCCATGTCATTTTCAAGTACAGCTTTAAACGGTTGCTCTGTTTTCCATTCTGGATGTGCGTCAGCCATTAGTTTTACTTTATCAATAGCAAAAAACAATTGAAAATAGGCAGGTTGTTCCGACCAAAGATTACCATCATTATCAAAAGTAGCAATCCTATCTTTTATTGGGATAAAATTTTCACTTTCTGAATTTGTAACGTCAGAAACATAAGCAATAATATTACTTTTTGAACTTACATCGTTCCAAGAAGGAAGCTGATCTATTTCTGTTGTTGCAGGTTGTGTGTTTTGTGTTTCTTTTTGCGTTTCTTTTTCAGAGGTTTCACATGACATGAAAAAAATACTAAAGAATATACTTACTAAAGTTATGTATTTAAATAGTTTCATAGTTATTTTTAATTTATTATTCACTTATAATTAATTAGTATTGGAATTTTTATAACAAAAAACCGAATATAATATATACTCGGTTTTTTATTATAAAAAGGATAGAATTTAGTTAGTTTTTGCGTTTTTCATTTTCTCTAACACTTGATCCAAACTAAAACTTCCTACCTCTTGTCGTTGAGGATACTCTTTAAATGTTGCTAAAAATTGAGCAATTTTCATCTGGGCAGGAACTAACACAAATGCGTGATCCATGAACCAGTGGTCGTAATCTGAAGATTCGTGTGATGCTCTTTCATAAGGGTCGCCTTGTAAATCTATTAATAATGGCATTCTTAAAGTAGTATACTCATATCGCCATACACCAAAACCGTGATGTTCCTGAATTTTGAAATGCATTTTCCATCGTTTATATCTAAAAGCATTCAAAGAACCATCATCATCAAAATAGAAAATTTCGCTTCGTGGGTCTACTTTTGTTTCGCCTGTAAGTAATGGCAACATATTATACCCATCAAGATGTACTTTAAAATCTTTACCATCAGCTTTATGACCTTTTAATAGTTTTTCTTTAACATCAGGTTCGCCTGCTGCTGCAAGGAAAGTTGGCATCCAATCTTCACCAGAAATTATATCATTATTTACTTGTCCTGGTTTAATTTTTGCAGGCCATTTGATTAAACAAGGAGATCTAAATCCACCTTCCCAAGTAGTTGCTTTTTCACCTCTAAAAGGAGTCATACCACCATCTGGCCAAAACATTAATTCTGCACCATTGTCAGTTGAAAATATTACTATCGTATTTTCTTCAATACCTAAGTCTTTAAGCGTTTGAGTTAACGCACCAACAAGTTTATCCAGTTTAACCATTCCATCAGCATACATTCCCAATCCTGTTGTTCCTTCATCTTCTTCGTTTAGATGAGTCCAAACATGAGTAAGAGTTGCATTATACCATACAAAAAAAGGTTTATCCTCTTCTACCGATTTCTTCATAAATTTAATAGCAGCATCTTTGGTTTCATAATCTACTGTTTCCATTCTCTTTTTAGTTAATGGACCCGTATCTTCTATTTTACCATCTGCATAAGAATGAATAACTCCTCTTGGTCCGAATTTCTTTTTAAATTCTGGATCTTTAGGATAATCAGGATGTTCTGGCTCTTCTTCAGCATTTAAGTGATAAAGATTTCCAAAAAACTCATCAAAACCATGATTTGTTGGTAAATGCTCGTCACGATCACCTAAATGGTTTTTACCAAATTGACCTGTAGCGTATCCATGATTCTTTAATAATTCTGCAATGGTTGGATCTAGTTCGCTTAATCCCTCTTTAGCACCTGGCAAACCTACTTTGGTTAATCCTGTTCTATAAGGCGATTGTCCTGTAATAAAAGCAGCACGTCCCGCAGTACAACTTTGTTGTGAATAATAGTCGGTAAATAATATACCGTCTTTACCAATTTGGTCGATATTTGGAGTTTTATACCCCATCATTCCCATGTTGTAAATACTTGGGTTAGACCATCCAATATCGTCACCCCAAATGACTAATATATTGGGCTTTTTGTTTTTTTGTGCCATCATCATAAACGGCAGTACAAAAAATACAATTAAAAGTGTAATTTTCTTCATATTTAATAAATTTTAATTTTTAAGAGAGCAAAAAGTTGTTTAATACTCTTATTCGGTACAAAATTACATAATTATATCCATCTAAAAAACAATCATTTTGTGACAGTAAATTACAAATTTAGACGATATTCACATGGAGACACTCCATTCCAACTTTTAAAAGTTCGTATAAAATTTTGTGGGTTGGAGTAATCTAATTCTTCGGCAATTTCTTTAATTGAAAGGTTTTGTTTGCTTAATAATTCATAACTTTTTCTTTGCAAATACCTTCTTTTAATTTGAGAGAAATTAGTTCCTTCAAGTTGCAGGTTTCGTTCAATGGTTCTTCTAGAAACATTGAATATATCAGCTATTTCGTCTAGTTTTGGGATATAGCCTAATTTAAAGCTTTCTAATAAGCGTTCAACCTTAAACTCTGTAATATGATGATTGTTTAGTTCAGTTTTTGTTGGTTCTTCTAGTATATTGGGTATTTCTTTAGATAACAATGACGTGTTAAAAAGTATCCAGCTTTCGTCTTGATTTAATTTTATAGTATAATTTCCTTTTGGAAAAAAAGATTCTAAATGATAGCTGCTATTTGCTGTAATTCCTAATTCAATAGGAGTGAATTTTTCCCCTCCTACAAATACAAAAGCATCTAAAATTCTTAAAATATCTATTTCTTCAGAAATTAGTTGTCCTCTAGTTCTATTTCCATTTATTTTAACGGAAAACTTAGAAACCGTACCTTTGGTTTGTAATTTTGCGGTGTAATTTGTTCGAACATATTTTTGATATTTTATAACCGTTTCTAAAAAGCTTAAAAAATTTGGACTTTTATACATATGCCTACTTATCCGTCCCATTTTTGTAGCTTTAAAATGCTCGTTAAATTCAGTAGCTAAACAATTTACACCTAATTTATCAGATATTGATATTAATAACTCATCTAAAAGTATATTAGGAATGTACTTATCAGGATTATATAAGTCTAATTTTTTTAAATACGAAGATTGTAAAAATTGATTTGGATTTATTCCATTAGTCTTTAACCCTGTAAATAATGAGGGAATATAGCCATTTAAAGTGATATGAATGTTTATTTTATTCAAAAGCTTTGTTTTATAAGGCTAGATAAATAATTACCTAGCCTTATTAATTTGTATTTTTCCAGTCATTATAACGCAGTGCCATAAGTTCTCCATCATCATAAATGGTAATAGAAAGATAATTAAAAATAGTTTTGATTGTTTCATTGTTAAATTTTAGACAAATATAATAATAATTTATTATAAATCTAAATAAGTACTTAAATATTTAATTATAACTAACCTTTTGACTTTATAGACAGACACTATTTAATGCTCGTGTTCAGTTTCTTCTTTTTTTAAATCAGATAACAAATAATATGCAGAATTTAGTACAATTTTAGTGTCTTTTGGTAACTCTTTTAATAAGCTTATTTGTGTATAAGCATCATCAGATTGCCCAATTATTACTTCTGTCATTTTTAATTTAATAGAATCAAATTCTTTTATATTTTTATGATTATGAACTTCGTGAGAATGTTCTTCTCTTTCATCATTGTTTTCTGTTTTGTGATTATATTCTTCGTGCTTATCATTATCAACAATAAAAATATACGATTTTATTCCATCAGAAACAACAGCATCATTTGGTAAAGCCTTTACATAGTTTGTATCTGTATGCAAATGCCCTGTAATATACATTCCTGGTATCAAATCTTCTGTTTTATTATCAATATTAGAATGAATTGGAACTGCCCGAGTATCTTCTTCAATTTTTTTACCAATAGCAAAAATTGTTGCAGTATATTCTTTTTTAGCTTTGTTTGAAACCGTAAAATGAATTTTTTGCCCTATGTTTAAATAATGAATGTCTTTTTCATAAACTAAAAAATCTGCATGAATAGCATTGTTATTAACCACTTCAAATAAAACATCTTGTGTGCTAACAAAACTACCTAACTTAATATTTATTGAGTTTATATAACCCGATATTGGTGATATTAAACTAATTAAATTTGTTATTTCACCTTGTTTTACTTTACTTGGCGATAAATTTAATAACAACAAACGTGATTTAAGCCCTTGATAACGTGCCTTTTTAGTGAAATAATCCGATTTTGCTTTTTGAAAATCTTGATCGGAAGTAGCTTTTGTTTCAATAAGATGTTTTTGCCTTTTGTAGCTCTGTTCTAGATACTCTAAATCGTTTGCTACTTCGGCAAATTCTTCTTGTAAAGAAATAAAATCGGGGTGTTCTAAAACTGCAAGTATTTGTCCTTTTTTAACTTTATCGCCATAAAAAACCTTTATTTGTTGCACAGTTCCTCCAATTAAAGTAGTAATATCTGCTTTATCTTGCGGTGCAACTTCTAACTGACCATTAATTTTAACAATGGTAGTTAAATTTCTCATTTCGAAACTACCAATTTTTAAATTAAGAGCTTTTTGTTGCTCTTTATTTAATTTTACTACACCCTCTTCGCCATGCTCATGTTCATGTTCATGTTCGTCGGTATTAATATTTTCTGTATTACAAGATGCAAATATTGCAAACATTAATATTGCTATATATTTATTTATTTTCATCATTTTAATATTTTAATTTTGTTTTACTATTATTTTATTATTTCCTTCAAGCCATTTATATAAAATTGGGATAACTATTAATGTTAAAATTGTAGAAGTAAGCATACCTCCAATAACTACTGTTGCCAGTGGTCGTTGCACTTCTGCTCCTGCCGATACAGAAATTGCCATAGGCAAAAAACCCAAAATATCTGTTGATGCTGTTAATAAAATTGGCCTAATTCTACGAATTGACGCTTTTTTAATTATATCGTTAATACAATGTTTACCTTCGGCTTTTAATTCGTTAAACCCAGATATTAAAACTAATCCGTTAAGAACAGCCACACCAAAAAGCACAATAAAACCAACACCCGCCGAAATGCTAAAAGGCATATCACGCAAGTATAACGAAAAAACACCGCCCACCGTGGCAAAAGGAATAGCAATATAAATCATTAGCGTTTGTTTAAACGATTTTACAGCAAAATAAACCAACATAAAAATTAAGAATAAAGCTATTGGTACTACTAAACTTAGGCTTTTTGTTGCTCTTTCTAAATTTTCGAAAGCTCCACCATAACGAATATAATAACCTGTTGGTAATTTGAGTTTTTCATCTAAAATATTTTGAATTTCGTTTACCAAAGATTTTACATCTCTATTTTCAACATTTACTCCTATGTAAGTTTTACGATTAGTGTTGTCTCTACTAATCTGCATTGGTCCCGGCTGATAAGAAATATCGGCAACTTCTTTTAATGGAATTTGTTTCCCACTTTCTAAAGAAACATACAAGTTACGCAAGTTTTCAATGTCTTTACGATGACTTTCGTCTAAACGAACCACCAAATCGAACATACGTTCACCTTCGTAAATTCTGCCTGCAATACCACCACTAAAAGCAGTTTCAACAATAGTATTCATATCCGAAATATTTAATCCATATTGTCCCATTTTATTACGGTCGTATTTAATTGTAATTTGTGGCTGACCTTTTGTTGCTTCGGCTTTAACCCCTGCCACTCCTTGTATTCCAGAAACCAAACCTGCAATTTCTTTTGCTTTATCTGCCAAAATATTTAAATCGTCGCCATATAATTTTATAGCCACATCTTCTCTAACTCCTGTTAGCAACTCATTAAAACGCATTTCTATAGGTTGCGAAAACTCGTAATTAATACCAGGGAAAACACTTACAGATTTTTTTATTCCTGCAATCAGTTCTTTTTTAGAAGCAACTTCTTTCCACTCGTTTTCAGGCTTTAGAATAATAAAAATATCTGCTATATCAATAGGCATAGGATCCATAGGCAGGTCGGCAACTCCAATTCTAGATTGTACACTTTCTATCTCATTTGGAAAATTTGCCAAAATAGCTTTTTCTATTTTTGTTGATGCTTTTTCAACTTCGCTAAGCGATGTACCAGGTTTTAAAAATGCGTGCATCGCAATATCTCCTTCGTCTAACTGCGGTATAAATTCAGAACCCATTCTAGAAAACACAAAGCCACCTGCAATAATTAATAAAATAGCTAATGCTACAATAATTTTACCTTTACTTAAAGCCCAATCTATAATATGATTATAACTATTTTCTATCTTTATAATAATTTTATCTCCAAAAGATTTTTTATCGGTTTTTGGTGCTTTTAAAAATGTTGCCGAAACCATAGGGATATATGTTAACGAAAGTAGCATAACACCAATTACGGCAAAGCTAAATGTCATAGCCATTGGTATAAACATTTTACCTTCAACTCCACGTAACACCATTATTGGTATAAAAACAATAAGAATAATTAATTGACCAAAAAAGGCAGAATTCATCATTTTACTTGCCGATTTATAAGCAAGTTCGTTTTTCTTTTCTTGCGAAAGTTTTGTGCCAATAATACTTTTTTTGTGCAGATAAAAAATCATACTTTCAACAATTATTACTGCCCCATCTATTAAAATACCAAAATCTAATGCCCCTAAACTCATTAGGTTTGCCCAAACTCCAAAAATATGCATCATTATAAATGCAAATAGCATAGCCAAAGGTATTGTTGATGCTACAATTAAACCACCACGTAGGTTTCCTAAGAAAATCACAAGTATAAAAATTACTATTAATGCACCAAATGCTAAGTTTTCAGCAACTGTACTTGTTGTATGTTTTATAAGTTTACTACGATCTAAAAATGGTTTTATTTTTATACCTTGTGGTAGCGATTTCTCAATTAATAACATTCTTTCCTTAACATTATTAATAACATCATTAGAATTTGCACCTTTCAGCATCATAACAATACCGCCAACAGCTTCGCCTTTACCGTCTTTTGTAAATCCGCCATAGCGAACAAAGCTGCCAAATTTCACTTCGGCTACATCACGAATAAATATAGGATTTCCATTAATATTTTTTACAAATGTGTTTTTAATATCATCTGCCGTTCGCATTAAACCTTCGCCACGAATAAAATTTGCTTGATAATTTTTTTCAATATATGCTCCGCCGGTATTTTGGTTGTTCTTTTTAAGAGCATCAAACATTTCGGATATTGTAATACCCATACTTCTTAGCTTGTCAGGATTAATAGCAATTTCGTATTGTTTTTTTCTACCGCCAAAAGAATTAACCTCCACTACACCTTTTAACATGGCCATTTGTCGCTTTACAATCCAATCCTGCATTGTACGCAATTCCATATCATCATATTTATCCTTAAAATCGGGTTGAACTTCGAGTGTATATTGATATATCTCTCCCAAACCTGTGCTTATAGGTGCCATAAATGGTTCTCCAAAACCTTGTGGGATTTTTTCTTTAATTTCTATCAATGCTTCGCTAACTAACTGACGAGGAAGGAATGTTCCCATATCATCACTAAAAACAATGGTTACAACCGATAGGCCAAAGCGTGAAATGCTTCTAATTTCTTCTACATTTGGTAAATTTGCAACTGCAAGTTCTACTTGATAGGTAACAAATTTTTCTATGTCTTCTGTTCCTAAATTTGGAGCGGTTGTTATTACCAAAACCTGATTGTTTGTAATGTCTGGCACTGCATCAATAGGCACTTTTGTCATTGAATAAATTCCGCCTATAATTAATGCCAAAGTCATAAGCCAAATAAATGCCTTATTTTTTATCGAAAAATGTATTATACTATTTATCATAATTTAGATTTTATGTATTAGACCGTAGCCTAATAAACTTAAAAATGAGATTTCTTCATTATATATTCAAACCACATAGCTTTTCGTGTTTTCTGCTTTTTCTTTTCCCTTTTTTATTTGTTTAAATTTATAACTGTAACCTAGCTATGCTTGAAATTTTAAACTCTAAGAAAGAAAAAATAATACCAATTTAATTTCAAAATTATCGATGTTTAATTTATATAAATCCACATAAATTTATAAAAAGCTAAATATATTGAATATATTAAAAATCAGAAAAATATAAACAATGTGTATTGTTAATTAGTGTCTGTCTATAAAGTCAAGAGATTGAACTATAAAGTTCGAGTTTACTCACTTTATAATGTTTCTTGTGTTCGTGAGCTCCTTTAAGTCGGTTAACGCCTGTGAGGAATTTAAACCGCAAAATACAAAGGTATTTGAGGATTTAAATTTTGAGCAACAACGCAGAAATCGGACTTTATAGACAAACTCTAATTACACATTGTAAATTACTAATTATTCAGATGGTGAGCCACGAGTGGGCGATGTATCGAGAAAGGCAAAATATTCTGGGAAATAAAAATCTGTATAAAATATAGCCTTTAAAAATTTGTTTCTACTAAAATCTATTTCTAAATCGGAAATATATCCAATATTTTTTGAACTTTGTTTAAATAGATAGTTAACAGACAATGTGATATTGCTAATGATTATATCGTTAAGGTAATGACAATGAGTATTATCTGGCTTATCTCTTTCGTTATGTTCGTTATGCTTGGTTGCAACGGCATGATTGTAATGATGATTGTGAGGAATTATTGAATGAGAAAATATTACTAATCCTATGATTAGGAAAAAAAATGCAATAATATTTTTATAGTTTCTCTTCATTTAATTTAAGATAATAATATGCAAATATATTAAATTTATTAATATTATTGTTTTATTTTGTCTATTATACCAAATTCTCTCTAACTAATCTTTGTTAATACTAATAAAATCGAAAGGATAAAGAATTAATTTTAATGAAAAAACAGGAGATGTAAAATGTTGATTTATTTTTGGATTAGAGAGTAACATAATTCTATAACCAATTCCTGTTCCAACTCCAATTCCTTTTATTATTTTATATTGTCCTGTAATATTTGCTTCGTACATAATTACCGGAGCCATATTATTAGTAAATGTTTTATTATCTAAATCATACTTAAAATAAGAAACACCACCACCAATTTGTATTGGTAGGGTAAATTCCCATTTTGATGTTTTGTAAAAAACATATTCGGCAAATATTGAAGCATATTCAAGGTGTAATTTAGAACTTATTTCATTATATATTTCTCCATTATATTCTATATTTTGATTTATATAAATGCCTGTATGCAGCATACTAAAATCTAAACCTGCTCTAAATTTATCTTTAAACTGAAGCCCTATTTTTACGCCATAAATCCATGCACGATAATTAGTTATAAAAGAGTTTCTGTTGTCGAAACGAAAAGTAAATGTTGGTTTTGATTTTAAACTTTGACCAATTTCATAAAAAAATTCGTCTTTTTTCTTTTGAGAAAAAGAGCTTAAAGAATAAATGATAAACAATAAAATAAATATAAATTTTGTTTTACTCATTTTTTTATTCTTTTGGGATATTTATTTTTCTGCCGTTTATTCTTTTTAATATACCATTTTTATATCTTTCGGTAATAATTGGCAAACCTGTAGTATCGTATTTTTTATGTAATTTATCCGGTTCTCCCATAACGTAATAATATTCTTCTCTAATAATACCGCTATCATAGAAAAAAACATGCCTCCCATCAGGTACACCTTGAACATAATTACCTTCAAAAACTAATCTGTTATTTCTATTATATGCTTTCCAAACACCATTACGCTCATTGTTTTCATACTCTCCTTTCATAGTAACATCGCCGGTATCAAAAACCCATTCTCCTGTTCTTTCTCCGTCAAAATATTCTCCTTTTGCAAGTATTTTTCCGTCTTCGTTGTATTCAATAAAACTACCTTCCTCTTTGCCACTAACATATTCTTCTTCTCGCCAAACTTTGCCCGAAGGATAATACCAAATCCAAGTTCCCGAATGTTTATTTTTAGTAAACGAACCTTTTTGTTCAATATCACCATTACGGAAATAATAATTCCATTCGCCTGTTTTTCTGTTTCTTTTGTAATTACCTTTTGCTTTTATTTCGCCCGTTTTATAATAGAACACCCATTTACCTGTTTTTTTGCTATTTACATCAAGAGCTCCTTCAGAAATCATTATTCCAGATTCGTCAAAGAATTTTGCTGTGGCAATATCGCCTTGCTCGTTATAATATTTGTGTAATCCAACTGGTATGGTGTCTATGTAACCACCTGTGCTTTTGGGTTTCCCCGATGTGTAAAAATCATCTTTTATAATTATTTTTGGTTCTTCTATAATATTATCTGATATAAGAGAATCTTTTCTGTAAAGATATGATTTTATCATTTTTCCATTTTTGTCGAATACCTTATAATAACCATTTAATTTACCATTAAAATAGTTTTTTTCCGTTTTTATTATATTATTAGGATAAAATTCTTTCCACGTGCCATTTTTGTTTTTCTGTTTGTTGTAACGATTAATCTTTTCTTTAAAAACTAAATAATCGTTTCTGTATTCGTAAATTGTTACAATTAATGTATCGTGTTGTAGCTGAACGGCTCTGCCTTGTCTTTTATCGTTTTTGTAGTATATAATTTTATCTAATTTACCTTTTTTGTATCTATATTCCGAGCCTTCTTTCAAATTATTTAGATACATTGTTTTAGAAACTAAACCTCCTATTTTAACAGAATCTTTGTTTCTTGTATAAATATAATTATAAGTAAAACCTGTTCTTTTTCCTTGGTAATAATTTATTTTTTTTGTTGTATCTCCATCTTCATCATAAAAAATCCAAAGGCTATCTAGTTCAAAAAATTTTCTGTTACCTTCTGATTTTAATTTGCCATTTTCATAATATGTTTTCCAATAGCCATCTGGTTTGCCATTTTTCATTAAACCCTCGCTAGCTAATTTTCCATCTTTATAATAAAATTTATTATAACCGTTTGGGTTTATATTTTTTTGAGAAAAAATATTGCTACTAATAAGAAAGCTTATTGTTAAAACTAATATGTATAATGTTTTATTCAAATTCTCTTTTTTAGCAAAGATACTAAATTAGTGGAAAGTATAAAGTTGAAAGTTGAAAGTATAAAGTATAAAGTATAAAGTGTAAAGGATAAAGTGATCTTTTGTTAACTTAAATTGTAGATAATCAGTATGATACATTTGTATTTTTTGTTTTAAAAAAAATGTAGAATAAAAACTAAAAAATATTTTGATAATATATCTCAATGATTTAATTTTGCACCACAGTTTTGGAGAGGTGGGAGAGTGGCTGAATCCACCAGTTTGCTAAACTGGCGTACCTTTAACGGGTACCGGGGGTTCGAATCCCCCTCTCTCCGCCACTAACATTGTTAGTTTACTTAAAACCAATCTTTTACGAGGTTGGTTTTTTGTTTTATGCTAACTATTTGCCAACAAACTACTATTTATAGGGAGCATAATGACAAAATAAAGAAACTTATAAATATTGATGTATCAGCAGAAACAGTTCAACGATATGAAACTTCATACAGACATACTGAAAACTTTATTAAGAAATATTATAATAGAGAAGATTCCTTTAGCAAATACTAAAGAAATAAATCTTTTGGATTTATTTCTAAAAATTCCTGCCATAACAAACCTGTTGTTCCAACTAACAATATCTTTTTTGGATTAAATTTCTTTTTAAATGTATCCATTCCTTTTGTTGGTTTTGTTTGTCCACTTTTTACTTCTATTCCTATGATTTCATCATTTTTCTTTATTACAAAATCTACTTCTTCGTTTCGGTGTCGCCAATAATAAACTTTATAATTACCTTCATCAGATTTATTAATTAAATGTGCTCCAATAACTGTTTCTATTACTTGTCCCCATTTTATTGTATCTTCACGAATAGCATCATAATTTAAATTTGATAATGCAGCAAATAATGCTGTGTTTTTCACCTGCCATTTTGGTGATGATGTTTTTTCTCTATGTTCTTCTTTATAAAATTTTGTTATTCCTGTTAATAATCCAGCTGTATCTAATAGCTGTAAATAATTTGAAATTGTTGTTGTATTTCCTGCTTCTTGTAATTGCCCTAACATTTTATTGTAGGATAATATTTGCGATGAGTATGTAACTCCTAATTCAAAAACTTGACGCATTAAAGCTGGTTTACTTATTTTTGTTAGTAATAATATATCTTTCGAGATAGTACTTTCAATCAATGCATTTTTTACATAGTCTTTCCAACGTGTTTCGTCTTCAATTAATGATGCAGCTCCAGGATAACCACCAAACCAAGCATATTGCTCTGCATTAAATCCAAAACATTCTTTCATTTCGGTGAAACTCCAATGTGGTATTTTTATTAATTCAAAACGTCCTGCTAAGGATTCATTTAAGTCTTGTTGTAACATTAAACCTGATGAACCTAATAGTATTACTTTTAAGTTTATTTTATTAAATGTATCTGTATCCCATAATAATTTTACTGTTTCACTCCAATTTATAACTTTTTGAACTTCATCAATTATTAACAGAAACTCTTTTTCTGTTGATGTACTTAGTTTTATTCTTGCTGTTTCCCATTGTTGTTCTATCCAAATATTTGAAACATTAGGAACATTATCAGCCGTTACATATAAATAAGGTATCTTAATTTCATCACATAGCTGCCTTATTATTGTTGTTTTTCCAACTTGACGAGGTCCTGTTAATGCTTGAATGAATTTTCTTTCATTAATAATTCTAGTCTTAACATCCTTAAAATAAACTCTTTTATACTCCATATTTGCAAATATAACAATTTACTCAATGCAATGAGTAAATTTACTCAATGTTTTTTTATTTATTCTTTATTCAAACAAAAAGCTATTCTCAATATTTAAGCTACTCTCTGCTATTTTATGCAGAAACATATCTCTGAACATAGCGAAAATCCCACTTCTCAGGTTCAACATTCAAAACCTTTTAAACAAGAATTTCTTTTGTAATAAACAGCAACAGATACTAAAGCTCCTAGTATTTTTATTTATAAATAGGGTCTGCTGAAAAGCTCTGAGGTGTATTAGATTTTTATATTCTGAAATGCAGATGTATATACATACCTCAAATTGAAGAAGATAAAAATATGATGTGCCTCAGAGCAAGCATAAAACTATGATTTTAACATTTGTAAATGCAAACTTATAAGTACATATGTTTTAAAAAGTTTGCATTTACAATAGCGTATTTTGAATTAAGTAGTTTTGTAATAGCTTGTTATACGTTTCTCAGCAGACCCTAATTAGTGTCTGTCCATAAAGTCCGATTTCTGCGTTACGCTTGTTTGAAAAATGGTCATTTACAAACAAGCATTATTAGTAAATTAAAATATCATAATTCTCCGCAAAAAAAACATGAAAACTTTGTATTAAAACTCGCTGTGTTACTATATCTTCAAAAAAATTAATATATAGTTTTTTCTATTAAAAAATTATAGTACTTTTGCAATCCAAATTAAATCAATATATAGTCTAATTTATTAATTATTAAGGAATTAAAATTATGAGTGAAAAAGAAACAAAAGACGTTCAAGACGAAAAAGTTGAGAATGTTGAAGTAAAAACAGAAGAAGTTGCTGTAGAGGAAGTTGCAGAAACAAAAGAGGAGGCAACAAAAGAAGAAGAAGTTGTTGTTGAAGAAGCAAAAGAAAAAACAGTTGAAGTAAAAGAAGAAAAGCCTGTTGCAGAAAAAGAAGAAGAAGAATTCGATTGGGATAATTTATCAAACGATGAAGATTCTTATAGCAAAGAAGAGCGAGCAAAAATGGAAGAAGTGTATAACGAAACACTTTCAACTGTTGTAGAAAACGAAGTAATTGACGGAACAGTAGTAAACATCTCTAAAAGAGAAGTTGTAATTAACATTGGCTACAAATCTGAAGGTGTTGTAAATGCAAACGAATTTCGTTATAATCCTGAATTAAAAGTTGGTGATACTGTTGAAGTATTAGTTGAAACACAGGAAGATAATAACGGTCAATTAATTATATCTCACAAACGAGCAAGAACATTACGTTCTTGGGATAGAGTTAATTCTGCATTAGAAAACAACGAAATTATTAAAGGTTTTATCAAGTGTAGAACAAAAGGAGGTATGATTGTAGATGTATTCGGAATTGAAGCATTTTTACCAGGTTCTCAAATTGATGTTAAACCAATTAGAGATTACGATGTATATGTTGAGAAAACAATGGAATTTAAAGTTGTTAAAATTAACAACGAATTTAAAAATGTTGTTGTATCGCACAAAGCACTTATCGAAGCTGAGCTTGAATTACAAAAAGCTGAGATTATATCTAAACTTGAAAGAGGACAAGTTCTTGAAGGAACTGTTAAAAATATCACTTCATACGGAGTATTTATCGACCTTGGTGGCGTAGATGGTTTAATCCATATTACCGACTTATCTTGGGGAAGAATAAATCACCCAGAAGAAATTGTTACTTTAGACCAAACAATTAATGTTGTAATTCTTGACTTTGATGATGATAAGAAGAGAATAGCACTTGGTTTAAAACAACTTACTCCACATCCTTGGGATAACTTAGATCAAGACTTAAAAGTTGGCGATAAGGTTAAAGGTAAAGTAGTTGTATTAGCCGATTATGGTGCATTTATCGAGATTGCTCCTGGTGTTGAAGGTTTAATTCACGTATCAGAAATGTCTTGGTCGCAACACTTAAGAAGTGCACAAGAATTTATGAAAGTTGGTGATGAGGTTGAAGCTGCAGTACTTACTTTAGACAGAGAAGAAAGAAAAATGTCTTTAGGTATTAAGCAATTAACAGCTGACCCTTGGGAGAAAATTGAAGAAAAATACAAACTAGGTTCTAAACACACATCAACAGTTAGAAACTTTACTAACTTTGGTGTATTTGTTGAGTTAGACGAAGGTATTGATGGATTAATTCATATCTCAGATTTATCTTGGACTAAGAAAATTAAACATCCTGCAGAATTTACTTCAATAGGAGAAGTGTTAGACGTAATTGTTTTAGAAATAGATGTTGAAAACAGAAGATTAAGCTTAGGACATAAGCAAATTGAAGAAAATCCATGGGATGTATTCGAAGATTTATTTGCTGTTGGAAATATTCACGAAGGAACAATTATTGAAATGACTGAAAAAGGAGCTGTTGTTTCGTTACCTTATGGTGTAGAAGGATTTGCAACTCCTAAACATCTTACTAAAGAGGACGGTTCTAGAGCTAAATTAGAAGAGAAATTAGAATTTAAAGTAATTGATTTTTCTAAAGAAGGAAAGAAAATTATTGTTTCTCATAGTAGAGTTTTTGAAGATGTACAAAGAGAAGCTGCCGGTGAAAAACCAAAATCTTCTAAGTCTTCTAAAAAATCTAAAACTATTAAATTAGACAAAACTACTCTTGGTGATGTTTCTGATTTAGCTGCTTTGAAAACTAAGATGGAAAAAGACGAAAAAGACGAAAAATAAATTTTTTCTAAAAATAAGGTAAAAATCCCGAATTAATTCGGGATTTTTTTTTATATTTATGCCATGGATTTAGTAGTAGAAAAAAAGGACAAATATACATTAGTGACAATCAAAGCAGAAAAGCTTGATACTCACATTGCACCAACATTAAAATCGGAATTGGTTTTAATATCAGGTAACGGAGAAAAAAATATAATTATGGACCTAAGTAATTGTAGATACTGCGATTCGTCGGGTTTAAGTGCAATACTTGTTGCAAACAGATTATGTAAAAATGCTGAAGGAAAATTTATACTTTCAGGATTACAAGAAACAGTTGAAAGACTTATAAATATCTCTCAGTTAGATTCTGTTATAAATATAACTTCTACGTTAAAACAAGCAGAAACTCAATTTTAATTTAAAAAAATGAAGTTTGAGTTAACTATTTTGGGTAGTAATTCAGCTTTGCCTACACCAAAAAGATTTTCGAGTGCTCAGATATTGAATATTAACGAGCGTTTTTTTTTAATCGATTGTGGCGAAGGTACACAAATTCAACTTAGAAAATACAAACAAGTATTTTCTAAAATCAATAATATATTTATTTCGCACCTACATGGCGATCATTTTTTTGGTTTGCCGGGTATTATTTCTTCTTTTAGTTTACTTGGCAGAAAAGCCGATTTAAACATCTATTGTCCAAAAGATTTAGAAAATATTATTAGTTGTTTGCTTGGCGGATTTGGAGATAAAATTACTTTTAAAATTAATTTTGTTTATACAAATCCAAACCAAGAAAAAATTATATATGAGGATAAAGAAGTTATTGTAAAAAGTTTTCCGTTAAAACACAGAATAGAAACAACAGGTTTTTTCTTTTCAGAAAAACAAAAAAGAAATCGTTTAATAAAAGATAAATTAGAAACATATAATATTCCTATAAAATTACGTGATGGAATAATTAATGGTAATGATTTTATAACAGAAGACGGAACTGTAATTGCAAATAAATATTTAACAAAAAAACCTGCAAAACCACGTTCATATGCATATTGCTCTGATACAGCTTATACCGAAAAAATTATTGAAACAATAGAAAATTGCGATTTGCTTTATCACGAAGCAACATTTTCTGATGAACATAAAAATAGAGCGAAAGAAACACTTCACTCTACCGCAAAACAAGCAGCAGAAATTGCTAAATTAGCAAGTGTTAAACAATTAATTATTGGTCATTTTTCTCCTAGATACAAAAGCTTAGAAAAATTATTAGAAGAAGCCAAATCGGTTTTCGATAATACTAATATAGTAAACGATGGCGATGTATTTAGGGTCTGTCTATAAAGTCCGATTTCTGCGTTGTTGCTCAAAATTCAAATCCTCAAATACCTTAGTATTCTGCGGTTTGAATTTCTCACACGCCTTGAACTCAAACTTTCTACACTAAACACTTGGGTTTATAGACAGACACTACTTAGTCGAAATATCGGAAAATAAAATCTTAACAAAAAATTCTTATGAAACTATTTTTTTGAAATTTTAGCCCAAGTATCTCTCAATCCAACAGTCCTATTAAA
>Ga0256827_10001025_pt1 | contig 17653 bp, 32 predicted proteins | sample CV84metaG_FD_185977 | JGI IMG/M metagenome (GOLD analysis project Ga0256827, IMG submission 185977) | Hydrothermal vent microbial communities from East Pacific Rise, Pacific Ocean - CV84 | ecosystem: Environmental > Aquatic > Marine > Hydrothermal vents | place: Pacific Ocean: East Pacific Rise... | reverse complement strand
AAGAATTATATCACAAATATCTGGATATAAATATGATGGTGAAATGGATGGTTATCATATTTGGAGTAAAAAATAAAAAAAATATATGAAAAAATTTTCATCATTTTTAACCGAAAGTGTTAAATATAAATATAATAAAATAATAGATTACACATATATAAAAGTTGATTCTAATATAGATAAAATTAAACAAATTTGTAATGAAGCAAAAGAATATAAATTTTATTCAGTATGTGTTAAACCAGAATTTTTATCTTATGCAAAAGGGTTTTTAGATGATAGTGATGTTCAATTATGTTCTGCTGTTTCTTTTCCAGATGGAAAAGAATCTAAAAAAGAAAAAATTAATGAAATAGATAAATCTATTATTAATGGTGCAGATGATATAGATATGGTAATTGATTATAATAAATTTAAAAAAATATTAAATATTAAGGATGAAGATAAAAAAGAAAAACAATTAGAATTATATAAAAAAGATTTATATGATATAGTAAGAAAATGTCATAGTTTAAATAATGTAAATTTAAAGGTTATAATAGAAACCAGTGAATTATCTTATGATCAAATAAAAATAATATGTGATATTTGTGTATATGCAGGTGTTGATTATATACAAACATCAACTGGTTATAAAGGTGGTATAGAATTAGATAAAATTAAATTTATGAGAAAAATATTACCAGATAATATAGGAATAAAAGCTAGTGGTGGAATTAGAACTTTGTCAGATATTCAAAAATGTGTAAATGCAGGTGCAGATAGAATTGGGACATCTGTTAATCCTTATTTATATTAAAATAAATAAATTTATGGGAGAAGAAAAAGATTTATATTTTAAATGTAATATATGTAATAATATTTTTTATAAAAAAAATAAAAAAAAAGTTAATAATGATATTATTCAAAATAAATTTAAAAATTCATATTATTTAGATAATGGATATTGTGAAGAATGTTATAATTATATAAAATGGGAAAATATGAATTATAAGTAATTATTTTTTTAATTTATATTTAGTGTTTTCATCAGGTGTCATATAGTATCTTAATTTTTCATTCCATTTTATTTGATCATTTCTAATTAATTTATTCCATTTTTTATTAGATATTTTTATAATTTCACCACTAGGTTCACATAGAAGAATTCTATATTTTTTTGTATTTTTTTTAGTTTGATTTGTATTTTTGTGTTTAATATATATTTCATTGCCTATAACAATAATTAAAAACATTATCATTAATAATGATACAAATACTACTGAATTTAAGTCATTATCCATATATTTTGTTTTTTATTCCATTTAATATATTTCTTTTTTAAAAGATAAGAAAATTCTTTATGTTTAATTTTTATAATTTCACCAGTATTTTTGTTAACTATGGTATCATAAAAAAAATTATCTGATATGTATATTAAAAATGTAGTTAAAAATGTAACTAAATAATACATATAAGCTATTATTAATAATATAATTAAAAGTACAATCATTCTCTATTTTTTAAATATTCATCAAAAGATGATCTAAATCCTAAGAATACTTTAAATTTATCATTTTTTATATTATATGATAAATCTACTAATTTTGTTTGATTATCATAATTGATTTTAACAATTTTTTCATTTTCAATATTAATTTTGCAAATTAAACAATCTTCATCTATACTTTTTTTTTCTTTTAATAAAATATTATTTGTTTTTTTTATTAAATTTAAGTTATCATTTTTATAATAAGATACAAGACTACCATAAATTACATCATAAATATCATCAATTGTTATTAAATCTGATTCAAAACCATCAATATCGTTAAAAACATCAATCATATTACATGTCCATTATAATTTAATATATTAAGAACAAAATTATTTTTTATATAATCTTCTAACCAATTTTCTTCGTCAAATGGGTCAATATGTTTATAATTTAAATTAAATTTTTTGTTATAATATTTATTTAATATGAATTTAATTGAATAACTTATTATATCAAATATAAATATTAAAAATATAATAATATTATACATTGGTATAAATACATCAATATTACCTTTTCGGAAAAAAGATATAGTAGATGGTATATATGTTATTAATATAAATAATAATGTATATTCAACTAAACTCATATTTATTTATTTTTTATAAATATAATTAATTTATTTTAAAAAAATAAATAAATAAATCAATAATATTTTGGTAATTCATTAAATTCATCCCAATCATTAAAATTTATATTTAATTTTTTTAAATATTCCATTAACAATATTTTTTTTTATTATCTATAAAAAATTTATTTAGAAATAGATTAAAAAATTGTTTTAATTCATTAGAATTATCTTTATGATTACCAGATTCAATATAATCTATCATTATAGAATTAATAACTTCTTCAGGTTTCATTTTTTTTAATAAATCTTTCATTTGTAAATAAAATGGACAAAATTCATCCATTACATTAGGATAATCATTTAATGGTATTCCTTTTATTATATTTTTATTTTTACTATACCCTTTTCCATATCCTTTTCTATAACCTATTATATGACCAATTTCATGTATTATCCAAGAGTATGGATCATGATTTTTTAATGTATTTGATAAAACTATATAATCAATATTTTCTAATTTTTGAAATTCTGGATGTTTTATTTTTTTACCTTTGGCATGACTTTCACTTAATCCTGTTTTACCATCATATAGACTAGTTTTTGAATATGGTTTCACCCAAACTTTATATAACTTATTAATATTATCCCATTCAATTTCCATTGATTCACTATAATCAATATTACCATTTATTTTATAATATTTAATTAAAATATTTTTTAATTCATTCGTATTATTATATGAATTGTATTTTTTTAAATATAACATAATTTATTTTATTTTTATTTTTATATATAATTAATTTATTTTAAAAAATAAAATTCATTTATATCACAAAATTTTATTTTTACATTTTCTATATTTTGAACATTTTTATTTATTGATAAATTACCATGAAAATGACCAAAAAACCAATGTTTTAATCCTTTATCTTTTAATTGATAAAATATTCTAGATAATTTAAGTTGTTCATTTATTAAATCTTGTTCTAAATGTGGGTCATATTCAAACCATTTTTTTAAATTATCATTTTTAAGTTCTTCTAATGCTAATTTAGGTCCAGTATGAGATACTATAATATCAATATGTTGAATATTACCGATATCACAACTACATAAATTTTCATTTGACCACCATACAATTTTATTTTCTCTTAATAAATCCATTCGATATACTCTGTCTATACTATGTGCTCCACCTAAAAAAAGTGTTTTATATCCATTAATATCAATTATACTACAATCTTTTATAAATTTTAAATTTGAAAAATTATAATTACCATTAAAATATTCTGGATCATCGTGATTTCCTCTTAAAACATACATTATATTATTATTTTCTTTTAATTTATCAGAAAATTCATTTAAAATTTTATCATAATATTTTTTATTTTTAAATCCAATACCAAAATCACCTAATTGTATAATATTTGTATTTTTTAATTTATGATAATTTGTTATCATATTTTGAATATATTCAAAATTTGCATGTATATCTCCTAAAATAACTAAATTCATTATAATATTTTTTATTTTTTATATATAATAAATAAATATAAAGAGTTTATAAATGATAAAAAAATTTAAGTTATTTGAAAAGGTTGGTATTAAAACAGATATTATGATTTTTTCAATAGAATTATATAATTTTATATTAGATAATTATAATAAAAATAATGATGTAATGTATTTTCCTATTGAAAAAATACCAAAAGATATAATAAATGATAAAATTGTTAAACAATTTAAAATTATTTTAAATAAAAAAATAAAAAATCCAAGAATTAATATATTTCTTATTAATCAAAATAGTTTAAATGTTGTTTTAGAACTTGATAGATTAACTATACCAAATATAACACATGAAATTTTTCATTTATTTCAATATATAAAAAAAAGATTTAAATTATCTAAAAATGCAAAATTAAATGATAATATATTACATTATTTATCAAATACTGAAATTGATATGTTTAATTATTTAATTTATTTAACAATAAAAGAAGAAATGGATGCTTTTATAAATGGATGTATAACAAGATTATTGTTAAATGATACAACAATTGATAATTTTGAAGAAAAATTAAAACAAACAGTAGAATATAAATTAGCAAAAATGTTAATTAAACATAATGACACAAAAGTTAAATATCCACAAGATTTTGTAAATAAATGGTTTTTTTATTACAAAAATGGTAAACATTTTAAGAAAAAAAGTTTTTTTAATAAATTATTACCAATTAAATTACCATTATATATGAAAAAAGTCAGTTCAATAATACCTAATAAGTATTTTTATTATGATGAAATATCTTATGATGATTCTATTAAATTTATTAAAAAATGGGAAAAAGAATTTGAAAAAAGTGGATATGAATTATTAAAAAGATTACATAAATTATATTATTTTATTGATATTTATAATAAAGATAAAAAATAAAATTAAGATTTTTTAATTTTTTTAAAAAATAAAATAGTTATATTTGAAAAATGAGAAATAAAAATTAATATATAATAAAAAAATAAAAATAGTATATGAATTTATATAAAAATTATATGGAATATATTAAAGAGGAATTAACCCCAGAAGAAATAGAAGAAAGAAGAAAAAATGCATTAGAAGCAAAATTAGCATCTAATATGAAAATGTATTTATCTAAAAGATTAATGGATCATTTAAGAAAAATGGAAAGTCCAATTGCTAAAGAATTATTAAATTTATCTAGAAAAAAAATAAGATTTGATTTTTCTTTTATGGATTTAACTAGTAAAAGTGGACAAATTTCTTATATGAAAACAGCTAAAGTTAAAAAATTAGAAGAAAATGGTTTAAATATAGAAAAAGCAAGAAATGATTATAATTCAGAATTATGGACATCATCTCAAAGAATTGTTGCAAGAGTAAATAGAACTGTTCAAAAAATATTTAAAAATAAATTTACAACAGCTGATTATGAAAAATTTGGTAATGAATTTATTGCATTAATAGAAAAGGATAATGCTAGATTAAGAGTAGTATATGGTAAGGAAATTAATAAATGGTATTTAGAAAAATATTATAAAGAATTAAAAAGTTCATTAGGTGGTTCATGTATGAGACAAAGTAGTAGAAATTCTTATTTAGATTTTTATGCATATAATACACCAGATAAAGGAAATTATTCATATGTTGGATTATTAATTTTATTGGATGATAATGATAAATTGTTAGGTAGAGCAATTATTTGGTTTAATTCAATAAAACCAGAACCTGGTAGAATATTTATGGATAGAGTTTATACTACTAAAGATTCTGATATTGATATTTTTAAAAATTATGCAAAAAAGAATGGTTGGTTATATAAAGAGTATCAATCTTATGATAAACCAGCATATATAGATCCTCATGATGGTAGAAGACATACAATGACTCTTTCATTTAGATTAGAGGAAAATAAAAAATATGATTCATATCCATTTTTAGATACAGTAATGTATTATACACCAAAAACAGGAAGAATATCTAATACAACAGGTATAAATAAAAAATTTGAAATTTATAAATGTAGAAGTACTGGTGGTGGGTATGAAACAATTCAATAAAAAAAAAATGAAATGAATAATAAATTAAAAAGATTTCAAGAATTTGAATCTTATGATAAAATAGAAATAAAAAATTAAAATAAAAAAAAATCTTAATAATTAATTTTATTAAGATTTTTTTTATATCTTTGTACTATGAAATTTATAAGATATGGTGGATTAAATGCAATAAAACAAAAACATTATAAAACAGGTGAGAATAAAACATTTCATAATCCACCTGTAAGAAAAGGATTTTATGCTTTTCCATATCCTTATATAGATAAATTTTTATTAACTGCTACTAATAAACCAGGTCATATATCAAATAAATCTGAATGGTTAAAAGATGATAATAATGATAAAGTTAAATGTATTGATTTTTATAATGAAAATTGGGATATTAGAAAAAAATGGATAAAATATTTAAAATATAAAAAAATTAAAATATCAAATATTTATTGTATAGATAATTTTATTGCTTTTTATAAAAAACCAAAGATTTTTGATTATAATGGGCTTATATGGCATCATTTAGATCTAAATCAATATTTCATAATTAAAAATAGTGGAGAATGGTCATTAAGTACAATGGATAATTATATAAAATTATTAAAATTAGAAAAACATAAAAGATTAAATGAATTAAATAAAATAAATGGTAAAATAACTGGAATAATTGATCCATTTAAAGGTCCAGGGTTAACATTTTCAGTTGATGAACTAGAAGTTTTTATTGAAAAAATATAATAAAATATGAAAAATATTATGATAAAATTAAAAAAGAAATATGCAAAATCAAATATAGTATTTGAAACAAATAAAGAAATGTCAGATGATGGTTGGTTTATAGATGTTAAAAAAGTTAATAAGAAAAAAACTGAAATTTGTTCAACAATTATTAAAAAAGATTTAGATTTGTGGGTAAATAGTTATTTAAATAAAGGGTGGATAATTTTAAAATAAAAAAATATGAATTGGGAAATAAAATTAGAATTTATATCATATAGACATAAAGGTATTTTATATCAAAATGATTTTTATATTAAATCAAAAACAACAAATAATATAATTATACCCGTTAAATCAGATTTTATTTTTTTATATAAAGATTTACTTGGAAGATATGTTGGTGTAAGTACAAAATATTCTTCAAATTTGAAACATTTTCTTTATTTTTTTAATAAAATAGGAGATTTTATATTACCATTAATGATATTTTTATCATTTATGTTAACATTATCAAATAATAAAATTTTAATACTTGGTATTTTAGTATCTATTAATTTTATAACAATAAAATTTTTTATTGAGGAATTTTTACACATTTTTATAAATGGTCCTGTAATTTTTAATAAATTATCTATAATTAAAAAATTAAGTAAAAAAAGAAAAACAAAAAATGAAGATGTTGAAAAATGGATATATAAAAAAACATTATTTTTAGAAACAATAGAATGAAAAAATATAATAAAATATTAGATAAATTAGATTTAACGTTATTAATTACTACTAGGTTATATGAAGATAAATATGATATAATTAAATTACAAAATGAATTATATCAATATATATATCCATTTAAAACAGATGAATCAACATTTAATATAAGAAATATAAATAAATCTAAATTTAATTTAGTTTTTATTATCAGTGTAGGTGTTCGATTTTTATATCTTAATATTGATTTTTTATCAACAAAAGATAATTTTATATTTTATATTTATAATGATATAAATATTATATCAAAAAATGGTGAAATATTAAAAGATATAACAAATGATTCTATTATTTATTTAAATAAAAAAAACCCAGAATAATATTTTAATTATAATATAAAAATGTTTATATTTGTATGGGAAAAAAACCAAAAAATAGTGAACTTGATGATATAGTTTATTATTATTATTTAAATGAAAAATATATTGATTTTCAAACATTAATGTATTTAATAGGAAAGAAAAAACCGTTTGTTTGGAGATTATTAATACGATTAGAAATACCATATATAATTTATCTAAATAGATATCTGTATAAATTTGATGATATAATATCTAGTGTGGAACTAATGGAACTAATTGATATTGGTAAATTAGGATTAGATTAATTTATATATAAAAGAAAAAAATAATATGATAGTATCATCAAATATAATAGATAAATTTTATACAGATATTGAAAAAATAGGATTTAAAAAACATAAAATATCTGATAATGAAATTAAATATTTAGAATCTTTAGATAAAGATACTATGAGTTTAGAACTTATCAATGAAACAGAATTTCATATTCAAAGAATAAAAATTAAATTAATTTTTACAAAAATTTTTAGTTTGTTTTTTTTATTATTGAGTTTAATAAATTTAAATTTTAATATTATATCATTTTCATTTATATTTGTATCTATATTATTTTTTATTAATATTAGAGTTTTAAATAAAAGATTAAAATATCACTATTTTAGTAAAGGTTTATGTTTAATGAATATTGATGAAAATATTTTTGATAATTTAATATAAAAATATGAATAAAATAATTTTTCTTGGTGTTTGTTATTATCTTGGGGAAGGTAAAGATGAAAATGTGTTTTTAATAAGAATGATAAGTTTATTGTTCTTTTTATTTAATCCATTATTATTTATTATGATGTATTTATTATATTATTATTTTAATATAATTAAAAAATAAAAAATGCTAAATTTATTTAAAAATTTAGCATTTTTTTAATTATATTAAAATATTTTTTTATCCTAATGTGGATTGATTGTATGATTGAACACCAGTCGGAACCCATTCTTCTCTTCTATAATCCCATTTTGGATAATTATTAGGATAATCTATAAAAAATTGTACATATTTATCACCTTTATCAGTTCCTTTTATATTTTTATAAATTTTACTTTTAATTGGATGATTCATAATTTCTCTTTCAACATTAATGAATTCTCTATCGTTTTTATTAGATTTATAATTATCATATTTGTCTTTTAACCAATTTTCATTCATATCATCATAATCATAACCTTCAATAATTTTACCTGGTTTATTTTCAAGTTTATTTAAACTATCAAATTCTTTAAAACTTAATACATTGTTTAATTTACCCATTTTTTTTCTTTTTTTTTATATTTTTATATATTAAAAAAAAATATCAATTTTTTTTCATTTTCTTTTTTTATATATATAATTATGAAATACATAAAAAAATTAGATATAGATTTTAATGATTGGGATGAACCCCAAAAGAAAAAACATAAATATTATTATGGTATTATAACACAAGATCATATTGAGATATATCCAGTTGATATTGATGATGATAAAGAAATTTATCGATTTGGTGATAATTATAAATTAAATAGATTATATTATAATAATAGTTATTTTTTAGAAAAAAATGATTATTTTGTATTTATGAATAAATTATTGAAAACAGGTATTATTCATTACATTTATAATGTAAATATAGATAAACAGAAATTAAAAAAATCATTAATAAATACAATAGAAAATGCAAATGTATTATCAACGTGGTCAAAAGATAGATATATTAATATATTTAATAATATAAATAATATTTATTATAATGGTGAAGGTTGGCAAGTAATAAGTTATTTACATTAGAATATTTTTGGATATTAATTATTAATATATATTAAAAAAATAATAAATTAAAAATGAAAAAATTTAGTGAAATAAAATCTACAGGAATAGAAACAAAAAGATTTCATAATAAAACAATGGATAATTTATATACTATTGTTAAAGAAAATTTAGATATTAATCTAAAATCAAATTATTCAGTTGTTGAGAATGTAAATGTTGATGTAAATTTTGATTTATTAATTGAAAAATTAAATCAATATATTATAGACCAAAGAAATGATGAAAAAGTAAAAGTTTTAGAATCAATTAAAGCATCATTTGCAACTGGTACTTTATCATTAAAAAAAATTAATGAAGAAATAGAAGCTTGTACTTGTTCAGAAGAATGTGAAGTTGCACCTACTGAAATAAATGATAAAGTTGATAGTAATGATGATGAATATATTGATGATTATGATGATAATTTAGATGAATATGATCCTGATTCAGAATATAGAAGTATAGATTAAATAATAATTATTTCAAAATAATAAACAAAATAGATCCTTTAACATATAGATTAAAATTATTAATTATTATGTTAAAGGATTTATTGTTTTGGGAAAAATTTAGACCACAAAATTTTAAACAAATTGTTTTATTACCAAGAATAAAAAATTTTATATCAGATGGAATAAAAACAAATTTGTTATTACATGGTTATATGGGAACTGGTAAAAGTTCATTAATTAGAATTTTATTAAAAGATAAAAATTATAAATATATTAATGCATCGTTGAATAATGGTATAGATGTCTTACGTGAGGATTTATATGATTTTTGTACATCAAGACCATCACCGTTTATTAAATCAACAGATACGATGAAATATGTATATTTGGATGAATTTGATAATACAACAAGTCAATTTCAAGAAGCATTTAAAGCATTTATTGAAGAATATAATGATAAAGTAAGGTTTATTATAACAATGAATCATATAGAAAATGTTATACCTGAAATTTTATCTAGATTTAATAAAATTGATTTTGATCCAAAAAATGATGATGAAATTAAATATTTAAAAAATGGTTATTTTAAATATTTGAAATCTATTAGTAATTATCTTAATAAGAAAGATAATTTTAAAATAGATGATAACATAATAAAAAAAATCATCAATAAAAATTTTCCTGATCTTAGATCATGTGTACAAGATATTCAAGAATATTTTATAACAAAAAATGATAATATTTATTCAAACATTGAAAAAGATTTTTTATATATACACAATTATATAATGAACGGAAAAAATGATACATTGGAAAATTTTGACTTTGTTGATAGGAATTTTAATGAAAATCCATTAACTTTGTTAAAGGCAATGGGAAGACCATTTATTAAATATTTAATTGATAATCATATTGATATATTTAAAAATAAAGGGTTTTCTATTATTAAAGTTTCTAAAGAACATAATGAAACATTTAGTAATCAAACAGTGGATCCAATTGTACATTTAACAAATTATATAAACGAAATAAAAAAAATAATTTATTAATATGGAAACAGATAATATAATTACAATTTTAGATGAAAATGTAGATATTAGAGAAGAAATCATTGATTGGTTAAATGATAATGGTTATTTAGATGATTTTAAGATATATGCCGGTGGTAATGATGAATATTAAAATAACAATTTAAATTTTTTAACATATGAGATTAATAGAATGTCCCAGAGATGCTATGCAAGGCATTAAAACCAAAATACCCACAAATCTTAAAATAAAATATATTAACACTCTATTAAGAGTTGGTTTTAATATTATTGATTTTGGTAGTTTTGTGTCAAAATTAGCTATCCCACAAATGTCAGATACTCAAGAAATTATAGATAATTTATATTTATCTGATACAAATACTCAATTATTATCAATTGTAGGAAATTTGAAAGGTGCTCAAAATTTAATAAAAAATAAAGATATTAAATATATTGGGTTTCCATTTTCAATATCTAATACATTTCTTAAATTGAATATAAATTCAACAATTGAAAAATCATTAAATAGATTAAATGATATTATTGATATATCAATACCATATGATAAAAATATTATAGTATATATATCAATGTCGTTTGGTAATCCATATGAAGATATGTGGAATGTAGATTTGTTATTAGATTATATTGATAGATTATCTGATATGGGAATAAATGATATAAATATATCAGATACAATGGGTTTTTCAACACCAGAATCAATAGAATTGGTTTTTAATTCTGTTATAAATGAATATCCTGATATTCATTTTGGTTTTCATCTACATACAAATAATAACTGGTATAATAAAATAAGGTCAGCATATATATCTGGTGTTAGAAGTTTTGATTCTGTAATTGGTGGAGTAGGTGGTTGTCCAATGACAGGTTATGAATTAGTTAAAAATTTAAATACTATTGATTTAATTGATTTTTGTTTTGATAATGATATAGAACTAAAATTAGATGAAAAATGGTTAAAAAAATCAATTGATTTATCTAATTTTATTTATGATAAATATAAATAAACAAAATAAATTATTATTTATATAAAAGAAATGAAATTAACTCATGATGATAATGGTAAATATATAAAACCAAAAACTGTAAAATGGATAGATTGGAATACTTTATCATTAGATGAATTAGTTGAATATTTAAAAAATAAATTCAAATTTGATAGTAGTGGAACATCAAAGGCTGTATCAAAACTTATTGAATTTTATGAAAAAAATAAATAATTTATTATGAATGATATAAAAAATTTAAAAGAAAAAAAAATCAATGATTATATTTCTAATATTTTATTAAGTGAAGAATCAATAGACGTTGATAAAATGAGAAATGAACTTGGTATGATTTTAGGTGAAAAACCAGGTATTGATTTAGAATATAAAACAGAATCATTAATTGTTGAAGATGGGAAAAAAACAATAAGAAAAGAAAAATTAGAATCTATTAATATATATTATACATATGAAGATAATGATATATTAAAATTTGATACATTAAAATATTTAACAGATTAATTATGAAAAATTTAATTTATTATCTTATTTATAGTGAAGATAAATTATATCAAGATTTTTTAATATCATCAATTAATACATTAATTAAAAAAGGTAATTATCGTGGTGATATATTATTTATAATAGATGATCATAACAAAGATTTTATATTAAATATAAATATACCAAATAGAAAATACATAATGTATTTAAATGATATTAAAATACTAGCTTTAAATAAATTTAAGATATATCAATTTGAACATATTAATAATTATGATAATATTTTATATATAGACACAGATATTTTAATTAATAATGATATTAATCCAATATTTGATAATTTAAATAATAATATTTTTAATTTTTCATATGATGATAGAAGTATTGATAATTGTATAGATAAAAAATTAATAGAAAATAAAAAAATGATAAATAGTGGTTTATTTTTATTTAAAAAAACAAAACAAAATTTATTAATTTGTAAAAAAATATTTTCTTCTATAGAAGAAAGTGAACGTTGTCTTGAACAACCAATAGTAAATAAATATTTTTTATTTAATGAAAATAAATATAATGATAATTTAACTGAATTTGTATATTTTAATTACAATAAAGATTTTTGTGATGATAAAAATAAAATATTTATTCATATATTAATGCATCATCCGTTATCACCTGGTTTTATAAACTTATATGAAAAAATGATAAATAATGATATTTTATTTAATGATATTATAATGAATTTTGATATACATATAATTTATGATATGTACTCGAATAAAATATATATGAAATCAAAATATAATAATTATAATAATTTAGAAATCATAATTAATATGAATGATAAAAAATATATATTTAATGATATTATATTATCTAATGATTGTTATACATATTTAATACCACCATTTAAAATTGATAATAATTTTGACATAATTATAAAAAATGGGAAATATACTTATTATAGAAATAATATAATTTGTAATTCTTATTTGTAATTTTTTTATTAATAAATAAATTTTGTATTAAATTTTTATTTATATTTGCAGAATAAATCATTAAAATAATAATATGGATAGTTTAAGAATTTCAAAACAAATTACAAACAGAGAAACAGATTCAGTTGATAAATATTTGAAAGATGTTTCAAAATATGGTCTTATTTCTGCTGAAGAAGAATATGCATTGGCAAAAAGAATTAAAAAAGGTGATCAAATTGCTGTTAATAAATTAATTAAAGCAAATTTAAGATTTGTTATATCAGTGGCTAAACAATATCAAAATATGGGATTGACATTTGAAGATCTTATATCGGAAGGTAATATTGGTTTAGTTAAAGCTGCTTATAAATTTGATGAAACAAAAGGATTTAAATTTATATCATATGCTGTTTGGTGGATTAGACAATCTATATTAAAGGCTATTGCAGAAAAATCAAGAGTTGTTTATTTACCTTTAAATAAAATAAATACAATAACAAAGATAAATAAAGCATTGCAATATTTAGAAAATAAATATGGTAGAACACCTACTAATATTGAAATTGCTGATTATTTAGATATAAAACAGAATGATGTTGATGATTATTTTAAATATTCATCTAAACATATGTCTATGGATAAAACTATAAATGAAGAAGGTGATAGTTTATATGATGTATTTGAAAATAAATCAGCAATTAAACCAGATCAAGAAATGGTAGATGATTCAATTAAATTTAATATTAATCGAGTATTATCTTCTTTATCAGAAAGAGAATCTATGATTTTAACAAAACATTTTGGATTAAATGGTGAAACACCAATGTCATTAGATGATATAGCAGAAATGTTATCTTTAACGAAAGAAAGAATTAGACAAATTAAACAAACAGCTTTAAGAAAAATTAAAACATCTGTTAGAGGAGATTTGTTAATGAATAGTTTATAAAATAAAAAAAAACAGGAATAATTATTATCCTGTTTTTTTTTGTTAAACATTTTACATTATATTTTATATAAAATAAAAAAATTATTAAGTTATGATTGATAATAATAATGATAAATTAAATAATTTAAATATTTTTAATAGAAGTATTTTTAAAAAATCAACAAAAGAAGAAATAGAATCATCTTTAAAATATTTTACATCTATTGAAGATTATGAAAAATGTATAATTTTAAAAGAACTTTTAAATATAGAATATTATGTTGATGATCCAATTAAGGATGATGTTAAACAATTAAATGAATTAATACATAATCAATCTGATATTTTAGAATCATTAGCAAATATATCGGTTGAATTTAAAGATAATGAAGATATATTAAATAATATAGATGAATATGCTGATGATATCATATTAAATATTTTGCAAAATGATAAATTAAGAAAACAATATTTACAACTTTTATATGAAACTATTTTAGAAATTGATTTACCACCTATAAATGATAAACATTTAAAATTATTTAAAAAATATAGACAAGATAGTATTGATAATATTAAAAAATTATTATATTAACTTGTTTATTTTTATATATATAAAATAAAAATATTATGGCTTCTTATAAAGGTATAACAATAACAGATACAATAACAGCGTTAGATGGTTTAAATACACAAACAGATAATGCTTTAGTTTTAGTTGATTCAGTAAATGTTAAATTATCTAAAACAGTTTATAATAGTTATACAATTAATTTTACTTATAAAGTATATAAAAATGCTACTAAAGCTGGGGATCCGATGAATTATAAATTTACAGATTTAATAACTTCAATAACTGGTCAAACTGGTGATGTTCATGTTACAAATACTTGTTATAAACAAATTGGAACATATTTAACAAATAATAGTATAAATTATACTTATGTAAATATTTAATATAAACTTTATTTAAAAAAATTTAATATTAACATTTTTTGATAATTATAAAAATCTTTATCATTTGTAGGTGGACCGAATTCTCTAAAAAATAAACCTTCATAGATTTTATATTTTTTATTATTTTTTTCAAATACAACATTTTCTAATCGTTTTTCAATAGTATCACCAGTTTCATTTATAATAACATTTGTTGTATCATTATCGAATGAAAATTTTATATTTCTTTTATTATCTAATTCTTTTATTAGATCTTTTATATAATTATTATTAATTTTTCTCATAATTTTAATTTTTTTTCAAAAAAAAACTCTTGATAAATTATCAAGAGTTTTCTATATAGTTTTTTTCTAAATCCAAAAATTATTTTTTTAATACTTCTCTTTGGTAATATTCATCAAACCCTTCTAACATATTTGATATTGACATATGATTATCCAATCCAATAATTTCATCTATTAAACCAAATTCTAATGATTCATCTGAATTAAACCATTTATCAACTCTTGAAATTTCATAAACATCATCAAATGATTTATTAGTGTTTTCAGCTAATTTTTTAAATAAAATATAATTATATTTTTCTGCTTCAAGTTGACTAATTCTGGTATCTTGAATATTTCCACTTGTTCCATGACTAACCATATGTGTCATTACTTTTGAATAAATTAAAGAACTTCTTTTTCCTTTTGTACCTGAAGATAATAAAACAGACCCCATTGATGCACACATCCCCAAATTGATTGTAACGATATCTGGTTTAACGTAATTCATTACATCTATAATACCTAACCCAGCAAGAACAGAACCTCCTGGTGTATCTAAATGAATGGTAATATCTCTATCTGTATCAACACTATTTAAATACATTAATTGAGCTTGTACTACTGATGATGTATGACTTGTAATAGGACCAGATATCCATATAATTCTATCCATCATCATTCTATCAAATACAGACATCATAGACACTCTCATTTTTCTTTCTTCTAAGATCATAGGTGTCATAGAAGCTGATACTTGAGTACTTATACCATCATCTACTAATTTTTCACTTAATCCAATATGTTTAGTTGCGTAATTCTTAAAATCTTTTCCTAATTTTTCCATAATTTTTATTTGTTTATTATTTACCTTGTCCTCTGTATGGTTTTTTATACAATTTTGATGTCTTTAATTTTGACATTTTTGTTTTTGAATGTACACCTTTTCTTCTTTTTTTCATTTTAATATGTTTTTATTTATATAAAAATAATAATTAATTTTTAGATTAAAAAATTAAATTGATAAATATTTAAAATCTTGATTATATTCAATATTTTTTAACGACTCAATTAATAATTTTTTAACATTTTTAACATCATTTATATTTGATGTTTCAACTGTTGTATGCATATATTTTAATGGTATAGATATTAAAGCACTTGGTATTCCACCATTTGAAAATGCAAATGAGTCGGTATCAGTACCAGTTGAACTACCAGATACTTTTCTTTGAAATGGAATATTATTATTTTTTGCACTTTTCTCTATTAATTGAATTAATTTTTGTTGTATAGTTGGTCCATATGTTAAAACTGGACCATCTCCACATTTTATATCACCATTTTTAATTTTACTCATCATTGGTGATGTTGTATCATGTGTTACATCAATTATAATTGCAACATCAGGTTTAATTGTTTCAGATATCATTCTAGCACCCTTTAATCCAACTTCTTCTTGTACAGAATTTACTATGTATAAACCAAATGGTAATTTTGTTTGTTTCTTATTAATAGATTTTGCAACTTGTGATAATATATATCCACCTATTTTATTATCTAATGCTTTACCAACATAATATTTATTATTCATTATTGAAAATTTATCAGGATAAGTTATTAAATTTCCAACATAAATACCCATTTTATTAACTTCTTTTTTACTGTCAGCACCAACATCAATAAAAATATTATCCATAGATGGGTGTGTTTCCTTTGTTCCTTTTCCTCTTACATGAATAGCAGGCCAACCAAAAAAACCATCAATTATTTCACCATTAGATGTATGTACATTAACTTTTTTAGATGGTGCAATTTGTTGATCAACACCACCATTTTTAATTACATAAATATATCCTTTATCACTAATATATTTAACTCTAAATGAAACTTCATCTACATGTGCTTCAATAACAACTTTAAAATCTGATTCTGGGTTTATAATACCAACTGCTGTTCCATAATTATCAATAATTACTTTATCAACATATTGCTTAATGTAATCTATCCAAATTTGTTGCGATTCATTTTCAAAACCTGATGGCGATAAACTATTTAAATAGTTAAATAAAAAATCTTTTTTTTTCATATATAAAATGTTTAATAAATATCATAATCATCCATTGATTGATATAAAAAATAAAAAAAATATGATGTTATAATTAAAACAGCAATAGGTATAGATAAATTATGTATAATTATCTTTTCATTTAATAATAA
>Ga0256827_10001024_pt1 | contig 17659 bp, 12 predicted proteins | sample CV84metaG_FD_185977 | JGI IMG/M metagenome (GOLD analysis project Ga0256827, IMG submission 185977) | Hydrothermal vent microbial communities from East Pacific Rise, Pacific Ocean - CV84 | ecosystem: Environmental > Aquatic > Marine > Hydrothermal vents | place: Pacific Ocean: East Pacific Rise... | reverse complement strand
TTTAATTTGAATAATAAAAATATAGATAAGACTTTAGCCATGCTTTTTAAAGCTGAGAACGGTCAGGTAGTCATAAACCGACTAAAGTTTATCATAATAAATTTAAAAAAAGTTTTTTAGTAGGTATTTTCACTATTATTTCCATACTCAATGTGAAAAAAAATGTAGCTTTATTTCAACGCCTCAACCACCAGCTCATTAACAACCTTAGGATTCCCTTTCCCTCTAGTAGCCTTCAAAACCTGCCCCACAAAGAACCCAAGTAACTTCGTATTCCCCCCTCTAAACTTCTCCACATTCTCAGGATTATTAGCAATAATCTCTTCGATAATAGGCAAAATCACAGCAGGGTCACTTATCTGTACTAGCCCTTTGCTTTCAACTATCTGTGTTGGGTTTGCTCCACTTTTAACCATCTCTTCAAAAACCTGTTTAGCAATCTTAGTTGAGATGGTTTCATCGTCTACCATTTTAATGAGTTCTGCCACTTGTGCAGGGCTAAATTTTAGCTCACTTATCTCTTTTGTTTTTAACTCTCTAGCTACCTCATTACTTACAATATTTGCAATACCTACAGGGCTGTTAACAGCCTCTAAAGCTTCTGCATAAAAAGCAGAGAGTTTTGCATCACGAGCCAAGGTATTGGCTACTTCGCTGTTTAGTTTTAGTTCGTTGGTGTAGTTGTCAAATAGGGCTTGTTCTTCTGCTGTCATTGGAACTACTTCGCCATCTATCTGTACTTTTTTAGTTTGAGCTTTTGGCTCTTGTTTTGGTGCTTTTTTCTTTTTAGATGATGACTCTTTAAGCCCTACAATCTTATTAAATACAGGTGCTTCATCGGTGTAATCTATAGGGTCAGCATAAAAATATCCCTCTCTTTCAAACTGAAAACGAACATCGGGTTTTTCATTAATAACAGCAGGTTCTATCAGAGCATTTTTAATGATTTTTAAAGAGTTAGGGTTTAAATCTTCTACACCCTCTGGAGCTTCGGTTTTGAATAGTCGGTCATAGAGTCTTACTTCTATGGTTTTTGCTGTGTTTGCTTCTACCCATTGAATGGCACTTTTTACTTTAATACCACTGGTATCATTCCCACTTTTAGAATCTGCGTGATACTCTGCTTTTATCTCAATTACATTTCCATCTGCATCTTTAACAACCTCTTTACAAGTGATAATGTACGCATATTTAAGCCGTACAGGTTGTGTAGGTGTTAGACGGAAATAGCCTTTTTCAGGATTTTCTGCAAAGTCATTTTGGTCAATGTAAATCTCTTTAGAAAATGGTAGTTTTCTTGTTCCCTCTTTTGGTACATCGTGTGGGTAGTATGAGGCTTCTATCTCTTCGCTTCCCTCATAGTTGGTAATGGTCACTTTAAGAGGGTTCATAACACACATAACTCTTGGTACTTTGGTGTTTAGGTCGTCTCTTATTGCAAACTCTAGTTGTGCTACATCTACCATAGAGTTTGCTTTGGCTACACCGATACTATCACAAAAATTTAAGATAGACTCAGGGGTGTAACCTCTTCTTTTGTACCCTGCGATGGTTGGTAATCTTGGGTCATCCCATCCGTCTACTTGACCACCTTGTACCAACTCTAAAAGCTTTCTTTTACTCATAACAGTATAGTTAATGCCAAGTCGTGCAAACTCATGTTGGAATGGTCTTGGGGTTACTAGCCCTAGGGTGTCAAGTACCCAATCGTAAATATCACGGTTGTTTTCAAACTCTAGGGTACAGATAGAGTGTGAAACCCCTTCGATGTAGTCAGAGAGACAGTGAGCAAAGTCATACATTGGGTAGATAGCCCACTCGTCTCCTGCTCTAAAATGGTGTGCGTGACGGATTCTATAAAGCAATGGGTCTCTCATTTTCATGTTAGAAGCACCCATGTCTATTTTGGCTCTTAGTACATGTTCGCCATCTTTGAATTCGCCATTTTTCATCTTTTCAAAAAGCTCTAGGTTCTCTTCTACGGAACGCTCTGCATACTTGCTTCTTTTTCCTGCTTCGGTTACCGTTCCACGAAGTTCACGCATCTCTTCTTCGTTGGTACTATCAACATAAGCTTTTCCCATTTTAATAAGTTGGATAGCATAATCATGAATTTGATGAAAATAGTCAGAGGTGTAACGTACATTCTTGTCCCACTCAAAGCCTAGCCACTGCACAGCATCTTTTAGGGCTTCTACATATTGGGTATCTTCTGTGGTTGGGTTGGTGTCGTCCATTCTAAGGTTACAATGCCCTTGGTAATCTTTGGCGATACCAAAATTGATACTGATAGATTTGGCGTGACCAATATGAGGGAAACCGTTTGGTTCTGGGGGGAATCTTGTGACTACCTCTTGGTATTTGTTTGATTGTAAATCTTTTTCAACTATTCTTCGTAGAAAATCTTTGCTCTTATTCATTATTATTAAACCTTTTGATTGTGAGACTTTTATAAGGGGTGTATTTTAACAAATTATTAGTTCTACACTGCTTACGCTTTTTTGGTATCTCTTTAGTACTAAGATAATGTTTTGATTTCAAAAAAATGACAATTTGACATCTTTTGGATAAGAATAAACATTTCATGTTAAAATACTTGTATGAAACAAGAAACAGCACTTAATATACTCAAATCAGGCAAAAATGTTTTTATCACGGGTTCAGCAGGTACGGGTAAAACCTATCTGTTAAATCAGTACATTCAGTATCTAAAAGAGCGACGTATCTATCCAACGATTGTTGCCCCAACAGGTATCGCAGCGTCACATCTAAAAGGGCAGACGATACACTCCTTTTTTGCATTGGGGATTCGGGATACAGTTGTGGATAATGGTTATGTGGAGTTTTTACTCGAAAAAAGCTATTTAAAAAGTCGATTTTCTAAATTGAAGCTGCTTATTATTGATGAGGTTTCGATGGTTTCGCCTGAAATCTTTGCTTCAATGGATAAGGTACTGCGTGCGTTCAAAAACAATCCTGAGCCATTTGGTGGAGTTCAGGTTATTATTTCTGGAGATTTCTTTCAGTTACCCCCTGTAAGTAAAGAGTTCAAAGAGAAACGTTTTGCTTGGCAAACGCCTGTTTGGAAAGCTTTGGGCTTAAAAAGTTGTTATCTACAACAAAAATTTCGACAAGATGATAACAGCTTGATTCAAATACTTGATGAGATTCGATTGGCATCAGTATCTGAGAGTTCACATACCTTATTAGAGAGTCGTTTTCATAAAGAGTTGAGTTCTAACTATCGACCGACCAAACTCTATACGCACAATATTGACGTGGACAGAATCAATTTAGAAGAGTTGGGCAAACTACAAGAGAAGCCTCATCTTTTTACCTATACGTCTACAGGGTCGGCGAAAAATATCGAGAAGATTTTCAAAACAGCTTTGCTATTAGAAGAGTTAACACTCAAAAAAGGTGCTGTAGTTCTTTTTATAAAAAATAATCCCGATAAAAATTATGTCAATGGAACAACAGGGGTGGTGCTTGGTTTTGAAGGGGATATTCCTGTGGTTCAAACCTCTACAGGTCAAAAAATACGGGTACTGCCCGAAGAGTGGACACTTGAAAATGATAAAGGCGAAAGCATCGCTACGGTTTCACAAATTCCTTTGCGTTTAGCTTGGGCGATTACCATTCACAAATCACAAGGGATGACGCTGGATTCTGCCGAGATAGATTTGTCTAAAACCTTTGAAGTGGGGCAGGGGTATGTGGCACTGTCTCGGCTGAAAAATATTGAGGGTTTACGTCTGATGGGAATCAACGAGATGGCGTTACGGGTTGAGCCGTTGACCTTGAGAATTGATGAACCGATTAAAAAAGCTTCATTAAAAGCGAGTGAAGAGATAGAGGGCTTCAGTGAAGAGGAGCTTGAACAGCGTCACTCTAATTATATAAAGAGTTTGGGTGGATTGCTCTCTTTTGTTCAGATAGAGGAAGAAAAAAAGTTGATTCGAGCAGGGAAAACGTTTACAAAGAGTGATGTTCCTACCCATTTAAAAACAAAAGCATTAATGGAGAGTTGTGAGAGTGTCAAAGAGATAGCACAAAGTCGGGGAGTAACCGAAGGGACGATTATCAATCATTTCACTACTCTCAAAAAAGAAGACTCTACGATTGATTTGAGTAAGTTTAAACCCAAAGGGCGTATTGTCAAATCTATTGAAAAGATGATTTTAACATTAGAAAAAGAGCAACATGAAGCGCATTTTTCAGAAGATGGGAGATTACGACTTAAATCTGTTTTTGATGCACTCAATGGAGAGGTCTCGTACGATAAGATACGATTTGTTTTGTTGTTTGTCTAAATAAAGAAAGCGTAAATAGTTCCCAAATGATTTTATAAACATGAAACCTCTATTTATGTTCTCCTTTTTCTATGCCACAATATGTTAAACTTCGTCAATTTAAAATAACTCTAAGGGTAAAAAATGGTTTTTATTGATGATGTAAGAGCAGAAGAGGTAATGGATAGTCGTGGTAATCCTACCGTTCAGGCAACAGTTAGTTTGAGTGATGGAACGGTAGCTTCGGCTATTGTTCCCTCTGGAGCAAGCACAGGAAAACGTGAAGCATTAGAACTTCGTGATGGTGGAGACCGTTATTTAGGGAAAGGTGTGCTTAAAGCTTGTGAAAATGTAAACAGTAAGATTGGCGATGCTGTTGTAGGACTTTCTCCTTTTAATCAAGCAGAGATTGACCTAGTGATGAAAACCGTTGATGGTACAGAGAATTATGGAGAGCTTGGAGCAAATGCTGTTCTTGGTGTCTCTATGGCTGTGGCTCGTGCTGCGGCAAAATCGTTGAATATGCCATTGTACCGATACCTTGGTGGAGCAAATGCCGTAACGCTTCCTGTTCCTATGTACAATATTATTAACGGTGGAGAGCATGCTAACAACTCGGTAGATTTTCAAGAGTACATGATTATGCCTGTTGGATTTGACAGTTTCTCTAGAGGACTTCAAGCAACATCAGAGATTTATCAACACCTTAAAAAGATTATTGATGCAATGGGCGAAAGCACAGCTGTAGGCGACGAGGGTGGATTTGCACCAAACCTAAAGAGCAATGAAGAGCCTCTTGAAGTGATTATGAAAGCGATTGATAAAGCAGGTTACAAAGCAGGAGAAGAGATTGTATTGGCTCTTGATGTGGCTGCATCTGAGATTATTAATGAGGAAGGACTTTATGTACTTAAATCAGAAAATCGTGAAATTACAGCATCAGAATTGGTAGATTACTACGCTGACTTATGTGAAAAATACCCTATTGTTTCAATTGAAGATGGATTAAGTGAAGACGATTGGGACGGTTGGAAGATTATGACTGAGAAATTGGGAGATAAGATTCAAATTGTTGGAGATGACCTTTTTGTAACCAATGTTTCTATTTTGGCAGAGGGAATCGAAAAAGGAATTGCAAATTCAATTTTGATTAAACCAAACCAAATTGGTACGGTTTCTGAAACCATGCAGACCATTCGATTGGCACAACGAAACGGCTATACTTGTGTAATGAGTCACCGTTCAGGAGAGAGTGAAGATACCTTTATTGCAGACTTTGCAGTAGCTCTTAACACAGGCGAAATTAAAACAGGTTCAACAGCAAGGTCTGATAGAATTGCTAAATACAACCGTCTGTTAGAGATTGAGCGAGAGCTGGGACAGTTTGAATTCCTTGGGGCATCAATCTTTAACTAAGAATGAATGAATTTTTTAACAATATAGCACCTTATATTAGAAGGCTCGAAGAGATTATTGGGCTTTCATTCAAGGTCTTTATTCTTACAGCTATTGTCGTCACTTCTTTAGGGATTTATGTGGCAAACCTTCTGTTTGGAAACCATTCCTTGGCTGTTTTAGATAATTTAAAACATGAAAAAGAGACCTTGCAAGTGGAAATAGAAGTATTGAAACAAGAGAATGCCAAGCTTCATAAAGACTATTTGGAGTGGACAGACGCACAAAAATAGTCTTTTAAAGCTCAATGTTTTTTGAAAGCAGTACTTCTAGTGCTACGGTAAACTTATACTGTTCAATGAGTTCTTTCAGTTTATGAAAGATAGCAGAATCTTCAGGGCTTAAATGATGCTCTTCAAGCTCTTTCATTATATCTTTACATATTTTGGGACGTTTTCTCTTTAGGGCTTCTTCAAGTTTTAAAAAGAGTCTCTCTTTTAGCTCTTCATTGATAAAATGTTCCTCTTTTATAAACTCATGAGGAATATACTTTAGAAGCACTTTATAGAGTTTTTCGACATCAATAGGCTTATTAAGATGGGTATTCATCCCATGAGCTGTACTTTTTTCCATATCCTCTTTCATCGCATTAGCTGATAGGGCAATAATTGGAATCTCTTTATTTTTTTTGCGTATAATCTGACTGGCTTTATAGCCATCCATAATGGGCATTTGTATGTCCATCAAAATAAGGGCATATGATTTTTTCTCAAAAAGTTCTATCCCCTCTTTCCCATTATTCGCAATGTCCAATTTTAGATTGGAGTTTTCTAGTAGACCCATAATAATCTCTTGATTAATCGGGTTATCTTCGACTAATAGTATCTCTGTTTCTTTGAGCAAATTTATATTTTTTTCCAAAAGTACGGGTCGTTGATGGGTGTAATTATGGTCTTGAATGTGTTCTTTATTCTCTTGAATCTCTTCCAATTCAATTTCGAAGATAAAACTGCTTCCTTTGTGCTGAACACTCTCTACCCAAATTTTACCATTCATTAACTCAACCAATTTTTTAGAGATGGTAAGCCCTAAGCCTGTCCCTCCGTAATTACGTGTAGTACTTCCATCAGCTTGTGAAAACGGTTTAAAAAGCTTTGCTTGCTCTTCGGCTGTGAGTCCCATACCTGTATCTTTAACTTCAAATCGAAATCGTTTATGGTCAATTTTTTGAATGTAGAGAAGAATCTCTCCTTGTTGGGTAAATTTAACAGCATTGGATAAGAGGTTGGTTATGACCTGTGATATTCGTAAACTATCGCCATAGAGTCGTTTGGGTGCTTCTTTGGCATAGTGTACTTTGATTTTTAAACCTTTCTCTTTGGCTGTAAAGCGTATTAAGTCAATGGAACTTTTAAGCATTTTATGGACATTAAAATTGTGTTTATCAATAAGTAGTTTTTCGGACTCCATTTTAGAAACATCTAAAATATCGTTAATAATTGAGAGCAACATTTTAGCAGAGTTATCAATCTTTTCGATATAGGCTCTCTGTTTATTATCCAAATTTGTTTGCAGTGTTAGATAGCTCATCCCGATAATTCCATTCATGGGTGTTCGTATCTCATGGGACATGTTGGCAAGGAATTCAGACTTTAGTTTAGAGGTCTTTTCAGCTTTCTTTTTCATTTTATAGAGTTTGTCATTATGATTTTTGAACTTCTCTTGCAGGTGGTTAAATCCATCTACCAACTTTCCTATCTCATCATCTCTCTCAACAACCATTTTTGTATGAAAATCAGGTTTCTCTGTTTGTAGGTTCTCTAATGCCGAGCTTACTTTAGCAAATCTACGTTTGATAGAAATATAGAGATAGAGTGTAATGTTTGTAATAATAAAGAGACTGAGCATTGCAAACATAAAGGTAAATTTAAAAAATTTTTTACCATCTATTGAGACTTGATTGAGTGAGCTTAAAAAGCTTTCTGAGCTAATATTATTTTGTGTCTGAAATAAGACCTGTACGGATTTTAAGAGTTTACGTACTTTTAAAAGTTCATCTCCTTTGAGAGACTCATTTTTTTCTAAAACATCTTTAATAACATAATAGTTGTAGGAAAAATATTTATTGAAGAGTTGAATCTCTTTCTCTATTGAGTATTCAATAGAAATTTTATTTTGAAGTTCTTTAATTTTAGTCAAATTATTTAAAATTTCTTCTTTAATCTCAATAGTTTTTTTTAATCTATTAAGGTCATTTTCATCGAAAATATTTTGAAAAACTTCTTGTAAATTTTCTAATAGCTTTAAATTTTTATTGTGTATGGTTACGATAGGAAAGAGATGTTCTCTTATCTCTTTAATCTGTTTATCGTTATGTTTTGTATAGAAATAGCTTTGAAAAAGATAAAAGATAAAAAAGAGGAAGACTGAAAAAAAAATAAGGGTTGTTTTTTGGAAGATACTTAGGTTAAACATGGGTACTTTAAAGTCCTTAAAGTGTGAATTAAAAGTTCTTAGTATACCATGTTTTCTCCTTGCTTTATCTGTATTGTAAAATCTTAATATCCTCTTTATGGCTTAGTGTACAGCAATAATGCTTGCTCCTGATACGCTTGCAGAGGAGTATGAAATGTAGTTTTGATTACTGCTTATCATGGCTTTTATCTGTTGACTTGAAAGCTTTTTAGGAGGTAATCGGTCACTTTTATACATCTCTCTTGCCCAATAAGAACGAAGTTCTTTTGGAGATTTTTTAACAATTTCACGATAAAATTCTTGAAAATTTGATTTATTGTCTAATGGAATAACACGAATACCACGGATGGTATGGGTTTTTTTTAAATAGAGATCAGCTAACTCTTTTTTTGTTATGGTCATTGACTTTAATTGTTTGTTATCTGAAATAATATGAATTTGAGAAAAAGCCAAAGAGCTGAACGATAATAGTAAAATAATGAATTTCATAAATATACCTTAGTTTATTTGTGTTACGTGAGAGAGAGTATAATTTATTAATTATAAAATAAAACTTAAAATATTTTATTAATATTATAATTAATAAAATAAAAAGTTTTATTTTATCGAAAAACTTTAATTTAAAACCTTAAGAGTTATTAAATATTTTTATCTGTTTTATGAGTTTTTCTTTTTGAAAAGGTCTGTAGATAAAGGAGATATTTTGTTGAGGATAAATATCTTTGATTTCAGACTCATTCTCTTCTTTTGTAATAAAAATTAGAGGAATCTCTTTTACATTGGTATGTCTTTTTAAAAAATTAAAGACTGAAACACCACATAAGTCATCAAGTTCTGTGTGGAGTATGACCAAATCTATTTTTTCTTCATCAAAAATTTCCAGAGCTTCATATTTGTTGAGTGCTAATAAAATATCAAAATCATTATCTAAGATTTCCATTAACTCATCAATTTCATTAGGTTCATTATTGATAATTAAAATATTCGATATATTTTTTTTATTAGAGGGTAAGAGTAGACTTAATTCTTGAATATTGATTTTAAGTGTTTTTGAACACTCTTCAATAAGTTCGCTACTTGGGTTTTTTTCTTGATGCAGTTGGGTACATACTGTTTCTAGGTAAGTCATTCCTAAAGTAGAGGATAATCCTTTAACAGCATGAATAACACTATGTAGCTCTTCCTTACTTAATGTATTGAGTTCCATATATTTGTATCTTTTTAGAAAGTTATTTAATATTTTTATATATAAGTTTTCATTGCCATTAAGATATTTTAATCCAATATTCGTATTTATATGTTTAAAAATAGGGAGAGAACGCGTATTGCTTGGCACTGTTATCCTTTTCATTCAACGATGATGATTTTAAGTGAAATAATAGCTATAAAATAGGTAGTAAGCGTGAAAAAAGTGATTGTTTTATTCATTTTTATAAAAAATAGGTACATGTTAGTAACAGAAGAGAAATAGATTTTTTTTATAGGCTAAAAAAATCTATTTTATAGGTTAAAAGTGGTTTATAAGTTTACTTTGTAAGTGTCTACGAACATTTCCTGCAAATGACGAAGATGATTGAAGTAAAAGAAGTACGGTTAGTGTTGATAGTGTTTTCATTAATTTATCCTTTGTTTGTATGGATAAATTATAAACTAAGAATTGGTAAGAATAGTGAAAATTAAAGAGAATATTAGTATAATTTATTCAAAATCGAATTATATTTAATGAAAGCTATACAGATGAACTCTTCTTCCCCGGAAAATTATATTATTGAACTTTTTAAAAGAGTTACCCCTTATAAATGGTCTATTCTATTTATTATGGTAATTTTTATCGTTCTGATGCAAATAAAGCTCTACTTTACCCCTTCTGTCTATGAATCTTATGCCATTATCAAAGTAAAAGTTAATGAGAATAAGGTAGATACCAAGGATTTATTAAGGGACAGTCTTTTTAAAACCAATACCGTTGGCATAAATCAAGAAATGGCTATTTTACAAACCTTTCAAACCAATCAAAAAGCTTTACAAAAAGTTAATTTTCAAGTAAAGTACTTTATTAAAGAGGGGTATAAAAAAGTAGAAATTTATAATGACCTTCCTCTTCATCTGCATCATCTTAGTAAAGTAAATTCTAAGTTCATTAATCACTCTATTCACGTTGAACCCTTAGAAAATGGTTTCTCTTTAAGAAGTAAGGAGGAAGGGAACTCAACTGTTTATTCCTATAATAAAGAAGTTGTAACCCCTTTCTTTACAGGGATTATGAGTAAAACCGATGCGTTTCTAACGCCTATTGATATTAAGTTGCAAGGAGGTCGTCGTCGTATTTATGAAAATATTATAAAACATTCGCTTAATGTCCAACAGTTGAAATTAGATACCAATCTTATTAAAGTTGCTTTTCAAGATCATATTCCCGAACGTGCTAATCAATATATTGATGCCTTAGTAGATGTCTATATTAATAGAAGTATTACGAAAAAAAATAGCATTAATAGTAAAATATTAAATTTTTTAGAGGAACGTTTAGCAATTACAAAGAAAAAGTTGGAGATTTCTGAAAATGAGTTAGAAGAGTACCAATCTGCGAATAAAAACATTGACCCCTCTATCAATTCAAAAGACTCCTATTCACGATTAAGTGATATTGATTTGCAACTTTCAGAGGTTCAACTCAAAGGGCAGTTGATTCAGAATCTTATTGTTTTTATAAAGCGTAATCGTAATCTTGACTCTATTGCACCAACTCTTTTAGAGTTTAATGCTCAGTCAACCTTGAAACTTATTACGGACATTCAATCTTTACAGATAAAAGAGGATGATTTAACCTTAGAATTTACAGACAGATACCCACCTTTAATGAAGTTGCGTAAACGTATAAGAAGCATACGAAAACAGATTGCTCTAAATGTAAAGAATTTACAATCGACACTAAATTTTAAACGTAAAAGTCTTTTAAAACAGAAAGAAAAATATGAAAAGATTTTAACGGCTCTACCTAAAAAAGAGAAAAATTATATTAACTTTAAACGAAACTATGAGGTAAACTCAAAAATATATACCTATCTATTGGAGAAAAAATCAGAAAATGAACTGGTTCAAGTAGCAACCATTTCAGATTATGAAGCTGTGGATAAAGCCTACTCCTCTTTTGTTCCGATTAAACCGAAACGAATGGCGTTGTTAATTCTTGCAGGGATTATTGGTTTAGGTTTGGGGATTATTTTGGCATTGATTCGTTCGTTCTTCAAAAATAAAATTTACACACAACAAGAGATAGAAGAGCGAATAAAGCTACCTTTTTATGGGCAGATTCCTCTCTTTAGAGAAAAAATGGGAATCAACCGAGCCATAGAAGAGGCGTATAAAAAGTTGGCAATTAATTTACAGTTTTCAAAAAAAGAGCATGAGGGAAATATTATTCTGATTACCTCTTCGACGAAAGGAGAAGGAAAAACGACAACTTTAGTCAATCTTAGTAGTATTTTATTTAGAAAAACAAATTACAGCTCTATTTTGGTGGATTTGAACATGGTTGAACCCTCGTTACATAAACACTTTGGTATGGATTTACAATATTCGGGGATGAGTACCTATTTGAGTAAACGGGATAATCTTGGTAATATTATCTTTGATACGAGTTATCCAAATTTAGATATTATTACTGCAGGTCCCATTCCTCCTGATCCTGCTGAATTGCTCTCTTCGCCTCAATTAGAGGAACTCTTTATCGTCTTGAAAGAGCGATACGATTACATCTTTATTGATACTTCCTCTTTTGAAGAGTTACCTGATGTGTTGGATTTGGTAAAGTATGCCGATAAAAGCTTGGTTATTCTAAGAGAAAATGTTACTTCTAAAGCCTCTTTAGAAAAATTGGAACAGGCTATTCGAGAAAGAAAGCTTAAAAATATTGGTTTAGTTTTTAAGTCAACCGTTAAAATGAGTAAGGAAGATTTGGAAACACCTCTTATTGCTCAACAAAACAGACCAAAACAGTTAACGTAGCTCTTTCATCATCTTCATCCATCCTTGTTTCAGAGGATGTTCTTGATTGGGCAGTAGCCAATCTTGGTCTTGAGCGTAATAGACAACATACTTGTCGCTGTAGCTTAACGCTTTTTGAAGCGTTGCTTTTATATGGTGTAGGGTTGACGTTTTACGGGTATCGTACTCTTTATAGTTACTCTCTTGACCTTTGTTAAACACCATAAACCCTACATGAACCTCATTTGACCATGATGCTCTCTCTTCTTGTGGGATTGTCCATTGATACGTGGAGTCCAATCTATTCGCGACACTGCTGGCAATATCGTACTTTCGCCACTGGTAGGCTTGTTGAAACTGTTTATCTGTTCGGTACTTATAGCTCTCTCCCATATCGTGTAGGCTCGCATGTTTTGTAAGTCCTTGCTTGAATCCTATAAAGATGGCTCCTTTGTATTCATGTTCTCGTGGTAATCCTACATCACTTACCAAAATATTGAGTTTATTGGAGTTGACATGTGCAAAGGAGGGACCATTGTAAACCAATAGTGTCAAATTTGGGTAAACTTTTGTCATGCTTTGCATAATCTCTTTAAAGCGTTGCGTCACTTTCTGCATGTGGTCTTGAAAGCTATAGAGAGGATTTCTATAGGCTTTTTTGTCAACCCACGAGGCTTCACTCCCTTTGATTTCCCACTGTTTTGAATCTTGTTTTATTTCATCTCTATTGGGAAATTTAAAGTTGTTCATTTTGTGTGCATTAAGAGTATAAGGTTCATCATCAAAGACAATGCCTGTAAAGTTTAAATCTTTTGCTACTTGTGCCACCACAGCAAAGTTATTGGAGACATTTTCCCATACGTTGTCATTCCAAAAATCCCCAGGAAAATCCATATTTATCTGCATAAAATTATGCTTGTTTGGATAAAGATTTTTTACTTCTTTGACTTCATTCCATACGGTTTTATAATCAAGTTTTACTCCCTTTTGCATACTAATATTGGTGTAAGTATTACCGACCATCACAAAGCCTGAAAAAGGAAGGTTGTTAATTGCTTTGTAGTTTTTTACAAAGTTGTCTGCCATCATGGGTTTCCAATAGTTTCCCTCGGCCAAGATAAGATATTTTTCATCAGCTAAGAGAGAAACGTTTCCTATAGAGATAAATGTGAGCAGGAGAATAAACCATTTTAGATGTTTCATGAGTCTTCTTTTTCTCTCTATTGTATCGGAAAAAACTAAATATTATTTAACATTTACCGTTATAAAGGGAGTTTTGATATAATTTATTTCTAATATAATTTTAAGGATATGTGGATGATTTATCTTCGATGGTTAAAACAGCGTTTGGTCTACTTTAAACGTATTATGGTTACATTTTTGGATGCTTCAATCCATCAAAAGCAGTCGCAGTTTTTACTGCACAGAACAAATGCCCATCGTTGTCCCTACGAAGCAATACTCTTTTATAATCTTTTTGGTCGAATACTTTTTTCTATAAAAGAGACAGTAGCTTTACTCACTTCCAATAGAATATTTCAAAAAACGATTATGATTGATGGTTTTGATAAAGAAGTTGACTATAACACGTTATATCAAGAGGGAAATAATCAAATTTTATACCCTAAGTCTCCTATGCTTAACAGTGAAAAGGTTAAAATAGAAGATGCTTTTTATAAGAAAATAGCCAACTCTTTTGTACTGGCATACCGTCATGATAGCGATGCCAAAGAGATATCTTCGGAGTGGGATAGAATCTCTAATGAGTTTAGAGAGATATTTTTTGATAAAGAGAATAATATCATTAAAGAAAATTTACAAAATTTTAGGGGAAATCCCGAAATTTATACCAAAATTTTTAATAATCAATACCCTTATATTCTAAAAGAAGATGGCTATCCTAAAAGTTATCTATCGGCGATTGATTTGGTATTAGAGTACCATCGTTTTGCTGAAAAGATAGACAAAGAGGTCTTGGCATCGGTCTCGGAGAGTAGAGCAGGGAATTATAAAGCCATTCACTACCGAGGTAAAACACTTAGTGAACAACTTTTGCAAAATTTAGTGGTGGCAAATGATATTATAAAACATGTACCATTTTCAACAGAGAGACGAAATGTTGTTTTAGACATCGGTGTAGGCTTTGGAGGAAGTACCCGAATTATGAGTTATTATACGCCAAATACAACGCAAATACTTTTGGATTTACCTGAAACACTTTTTTTAACAGCCTACTATTTAAAATACAACTTCCCCAATAAAAAAATAGCCCTTTTAGAAGATATTTATCCCCATTTAGAGAACTTAGAAGCGTTTATAGAAGAGTATGACTTTATTATTATTCCACCTTTTGTTTTAGATTATATTCAGGATAAAAGTATTGATCTAGTGATTAATGCTTCATCTTTAGCTTTTATGTCTGAAGAGTATTTAAATCATTATTTAAAAGAGACAAAGAGGGTCTTAAAAGATGGAGGCTATTTCTATTCCCTTAATACAACCGAGAACAGTGAATGGGGTACAGGCTCACATCATTGGGACTATCAAGCAGATTATCTGACCCTCATGTACAATTATGACAATCGCTTCTCCTACCCTCAATGGTTGGGAAAGAAGATAGAATAACACATAAAAATATGTTGATTTTTATTAGATTTTAGCTATACTACTTTAAGAAAAAATTAATATATTATAGGAAGATGCTTATGGGTCAATCTGGCGATAAAATTGATGCAAAAAATGCAAATTGGAAATTTAACGGCTCGATGGTAGAGCATTTTGAAGAACATGTACGAAAGTCTGTACCTCTCTATCAAGAGGGACATGAACTGATAACAAAATTGAGTGATTATTTTGTCAAAGAGGACTCAGTCTGTTATGAATTGGGTTCATCAGCAGGAACCTTAACGCATAAGTTAGCCGAAAGACATGCGTTTCGAGATGCTAAATTTGTGGGGATTGAAATCGAAAAAGACATGGTTCGAAAAGCCAATGAACTCTATAAAAGTTCAAATTTGTCGTTTATTTGTGACGATATGACAACCGTTACTTTAGAAAAAGCAGATTTAATTGTCTCGTACTACACCATTCAATTTATTCATCCAAAACTTAGACAGCAACTGATTGATAAAATTTACAATACCTTGAATTGGGGTGGGGCATTTATTCTTTATGAAAAAGTACGAGCCAATGATGCACGCTTTCAAGATATTATTTCCAATCTTTACATGGAATACAAACTGGATCAAGGCTACGATGCAAAAGAGATTATCTCTAAGGCACAAAGTTTAAAAGGGGTGCTTGAACCTTTTTCGACCGAAGGCAATATTGATATGCTCAAGCGTGCAGGCTTTGTGGATATTTTATCGGTACAAAAGTATATGAATTTTGAAGGTTTTTTGGTTATTAAATAATGGAAGTTAAAAATTACAGTTACTATTGGACATGGGCAGTTGTCTATGCGACGATTTATGTTTTTTTTATACCTTGGGTAGATATGCTAGGACGAGAATTTGCCGATACAGCCAACTATATTTTCCGTATTACCTACATGCAAGAGGGAGGAAAAGAGGCAGAACTCTCAATGATTCAAATGATACTTGATGAACCTGTATGGAAGGGAGTGATTTTTATTTTGGGAGTTAGTTTTGAGGACTATCGTCTCGCTCTTTATTTGGTCTCTTTTGTGGCACTTTTACTCTATGGTTCATTCTTTTTTAGAAGAGTAGAGTCCTATGTCGTTATGATTTTGTTACTTAATCCGATGTCTGTAAATCTGTTTATAGAGCAGGTACGAATCTCTTTGGCATTTGGAATATTGCTTGTGGCGTATGATGTCTCTTCCAAACGTATACAACTTTTGCTTGCTTCTATTGCATTTTTTATTCATGCTTCCATGCCCATCTTTATAGGGGTCTATTATATTCTACACTATTATAATAATCGAGTAGAAGCACATAAATACTATTTAATTACTTTAGGTATAGCCTTGGGTATGGCTCTGTTTATGAAGTTTGGATTGGATATTATCTTGACTGCTATTGGCGATCGTCATGCAGGTTATGGTGATATTGCTGCAGGAAGTTCTCTTGCCTATTCTATAAGTTGGTTCATTATCGCTATCATTATTGCTGTTTTTGCTGATTTTGAAAACAGTGAACAGCGTGTTCTTGCTGGCTACGCCATTGTCTTTATGACTTTTTTCTTTTTTGGCTCTATTTTGGGTATTTATGCTCAGCGTTATGTGGCTGTGATTATGCCTCTTATTATTATTGCCATTGGTTATTTACCTCGGCACATTAAACAAGGAACGTACCTCTTTATGTTTGCTTACAATCTTTTTATGTTTAAATATTGGTTACAGTTGACGCTCATATGAAACAAACTCAACATACAACAACATTAAAACGACTCTCTGAGAACTTTGTCTCGTTACTTGTTCTTCAATTTATTAATTACCTGCTTCCTCTTTTTTTAATTCCCTATCTTATTCGGATTTTAGGCATAGAGGGCTTTGGAATTTACAGCTTTGTCTTGGCAATTATCATGTATGGCGTTCAAATGAGCGATTATGGCTTTGAACTCTCTGCTACTTATCACATCTCGTTAAATCGTGATAATCAAGAAAAAATCAATGAAATCTTCTCTTCTGTACTCTCTATTAAGTTTCTTATCGCGTTTATCTATTTAATCTTTTTGACATTTTTAAGTTTTTTTATAGAGAAACTTTTTCTCTACCAAGAGCTTATTTTTATTGCATTTGGTACTCTGTTGGGGCATCTTCTCTTTCCTCTATGGTTTTTTCAAGGGATAGAGAAAATGCGATACATTATGTATTTAAACGGTTTCTCTAAACTTCTTTTTGTACTCTCTATTTTTATCTTTGTTAAAGAGGAGTCCGATTTATACTTATTGTTGCTATTAAACAGCATAAGTACGATATTTATAGGAATTATTGCTCTTTATATGGCGATTTCAAACTTTAATATTAAGCTCTCTTTTCAGCCATGGGAAACGCTTATCTATTATCTAAAAGAGGGTTGGTATATTTTTACCTCTAAATTCGCTGTAGAGTTTTATACCACTGCCAATATTATTATTTTAGGCTTTTTTGCCACGCCATTGGTCATTGGTTATTATGCTGTATCTATAAAAATTATTCATGCCTTGGGAAGTCTCTTAGACCCCTTGACTCGAACGGTTTACCCCTATTTAGTCAATGTCTATCAAAGCTCAAATGAAAATTTTGTTACACGAAATCAACAGTTGGCTGTGGTTATTTTTATAATAATGTTCCCTGTTGCTCTTTTGGTTGGCTATTTTTCAGAATTTATTTTAGAAATCATTACAGGAAAAGAGGCGATGCCTTTAAATATAGAGATTTTACAGGTTTTTTCTATTTCATTAACGGTCTATCTCTATGGAAGTCAATTTACCAACATGCTTGTAACCATTAAAGCCACCAAATTTTTAAACACCATTCTCTTTATCACAGCAGGACTCAATGTTCT
>Ga0256827_10001023_pt1 | contig 17672 bp, 15 predicted proteins | sample CV84metaG_FD_185977 | JGI IMG/M metagenome (GOLD analysis project Ga0256827, IMG submission 185977) | Hydrothermal vent microbial communities from East Pacific Rise, Pacific Ocean - CV84 | ecosystem: Environmental > Aquatic > Marine > Hydrothermal vents | place: Pacific Ocean: East Pacific Rise... | reverse complement strand
AACCAAATACAAGCCGAAATAAATAAAACCGACAAAGAAATAGACCAAATGGTTTATAAACTCTACGAGCTTACAGAGGAAGAAATTTTGATAATTGAGAATTCATAATGGAGAATTGATAATGAAAGGAAAGAATTTAGTATTGGATAAGAGTTTTAATTTTGCAATTCGAATTGTTAATTTGAATAAATATTTGGTATCTGAAAAGAAAGAATATATTTTATCTAAACAAATTTCAAGGAGCGGAACTGCTGTTGGAGCATTGATAAGAGAAGCACAACACGCCGAGAGTAATGCTGATTTTATTCACAAACTATCAATTGCTTTAAAAGAAGCTAACGAAACAGATTATAGGCTTTTGCTTTTAAATAAAACCGAATATATCGAAGATAAATTATATCAATCTTTAAATAATGATATTCAAGAATTACTTAAATTGTTGGTGTCTATAATAAAATCATCAAAAAATAAAAAGTAGTATGCTAATTATCAATTCTCAATTAATAATTTTCAATTCATAACTTATGGCAGATAACAAACCAAACATACAGCACTACAACAAGTTAGTTTCGAGTATAAGTAAAATATTATCGGAAGCTAAAAGCAATATTGCCACAACTGTAAATACCACAATGGTTGTTACCAATTGGCATATTGGGCAGTATATTGTAAAATACGAGCAAGGCGGAAAAGAACGTGCCGAATATGGAACGCAATTGCTAAAACGCTTATCAGAAGATTTAACAAAAGAATTTGGACGGGGTTTTTCGTGGAGAAATCTGTATAATATGAAAGAATTTTATATGCAGTTTCCAATTTTGCAGACGCTGTCTGCAAAATCTGTAAATTCAGAAAACAAGAAATTGCAGACACCGTCTGCACAATTGAGTTTTGAAAAAGGGCAGACAGTGTCTGCCAAATTCAGCGATAAGGCAAAAGCCTCATTATCAAAGCTTACTTGGTCGCATTTTGTAAGGTTATTAAGCGTAAAAGATGAAAACGAACGCAATTTTTACATTATAGAAACTGCCGAAAATAATTGGAAAGAAAGAGAATTAGATAGGCAAATTAACTCATCGCTTTACGAACGATTAGTTTTAAGCAAAGACAAAAAAAACGTTAAGGAATTATCGGAAAAAGGACAGCAAATACAATCGGAACAAGATGTTTTAAAAGACCCTTTGGTTTTGGAATTTTTGAATATCAGACAAGAAGAACAATATTCTGAAAATGATTTGGAAACAGCTATAATCAATAATTTGGGAGAGTTTTTACTCGAATTGGGTAAAGGATTTACGTTTGTAGCTCGTCAGCAACGTATATCATCGGGAACAGAGCATTTTTATATTGATTTGGTATTCTATAATCGTTTACTACGTTCGTTTGTTATAATAGACCTTAAAATAGGAAAACTAAAACATCAAGACATTGGGCAAATGCAAATGTATGTTAATTATTACGATAGAGAAGTTAAAACAGAAAACGAAAATCCGTCTATTGGAATAATTTTATGTAAAGAAAATGATGATTTTGTAGTAGAATATACTTTACCGGAGGATAATAAACAGATTTTCGCAAATGAATACAAATTATATCTACCTAATAAAAAAGAACTTCAAAAATTATTAGAAAAATATTTATAAAATTAAGAATGAAAGAATTAAGCCTACAAGACGAATTTAGCGAGTTTTTACTTTACACAGCACCAAGTGGCGATGTAAAAGTTGAGATATTTTTTTATAACGAAAATGTTTGGTTAACACAAGAACGTATTGCTCATTTATTTGGAGTTCGACGTCCTGCCATAACCAAACATTTAAAGAATATTTTTGAAAGTGGAGAATTGCAGGAAGATGTGGTTAGTTCTATTTTGGAACATACCACTCAACACGGTGCTATTGGCGGAAAAACACAAAGAATAGTATCCGATTTTGATAAGGAGATTAAAAAAATAGAAATGAAAAAGAAGTAATTACTATATGCAAAACAATAGGCAAAATATAATCATATACAATACCGCAGACGGTAAAGCATCAGTAGCCTTATATGCCAAAGACGCTAATATTTGGATGAGCCAAAATCAGTTGGCAGAACTTTTTGCCACCTCTGTTCCAAACATCAGTATGCACATATCAAACATACTGAAAGAAGGCGAGTTAGAGCAAAATTCAGTTGTTAAGGATTACTTAACAACTGCCTCAGACGGTAAAGAATATAATGTTACATTTTATTCTTTGGATATGATTTTGGCAATTGGTTTTAGAGTGCGAAGCAAACGAGGAACACAATTTAGAATTTGGGCAAATAAAAACCTTAAAGAATATATGGTTAAGGGTTTTGTAATGGACAATGAACGCCTAAAAAATCCCGATGGCAGACCGGATTATTTCGATGAGCTTTTAAAGGTTACGAAGTATTAAAGGCTGACAAAGAAGATATTAAAGAATTGAAACAAATTGAAAACGAAATTAAAAAACTGAAAAAATGATAAAGAAAGCCCACACAACAGCCATACACATTCCGATGAAAAATCGGAAAAAGTATGTCTTGCCAACTCACCTAGAAAATAAATCTAATACACCTCAGAGCTTTTCAATAAACCTTAAGTATTCTTAATCATATGTATATCTCTTTGTGGGAAAGGTATTTGTATTTTGTTTTTAGCAAATTCTGTGTTAATCTGGAAACGTATATCAGATTTAACTCTTTCGGCTGCCCAAGTTTCGTTAAGCCAAAATACTAAAGAAAAATCTAAAGAAGATTCTCCAAAATCTTTAAAAAGCACAAAAGGTTTAGGCTTTTTTACAATTGATTTATTGCTATCTGCAATGTCTAATAAAATGCTTCTTACATGTTTTATATCTGTGCCATAAGCTACCCCAACACTAACATTAAACCTTGTTTTTGCTTTTATATGCGACCAATTAATAACGCTATTATCTACAAATTTAGAATTAGGAATAATAATAGCAATATTATCGCGAGTTTCAATTGTTGAAGTTCTAATACCAATTGATAATACTTTTCCTACAGTACCATCGTCAAGTTCAATAACATCATCAATTTTAACAGTTCGTTCTATTAGCATAACTATACCCGAAGCATAATCGTTGAAAAGTTGCTGAATTCCAAGACCCAAACCTACAAGTAATGCTGCCGAACCAGCTAAAATTACCGATATATTTATATTTAAAACACTAAGCGAAACAAAAAAGAAGCTTATCCAAATTAAATATTTAACTATCTGGTATATTGATAAAAAAGAGCCATCAGAGAGACCTTTTCTTTCAGCAATTCTTTTTAAAACTCTTTTTAATAGAAAAACTATTGTGTAAAAAATTACAAACAATATAGAAATTATAATTAACTGTGATACAGATAAATGATAACTGTCAAATTCTATTAGTCTATATTCTAAAAATTCTTTCAATTGTTTTTTTTTAATCCCAATTGGGCTATTTAATTCTCTGGTTTGCGACGAACAAAACTACACTTAAGTATAAGTTAAACATTTGTTTTTTAAACAAAAAAAATTGTTCGCTTACACGCTTTTTAAATTTTTTATAAAAGTATAAAAATAAGGGGACTTTTAAAAATTAGTTTTTTATCTTTGCAAAAGCAACTTAATTTAAAATTAGAGAGTCTAAAACAATATGTCATTAACAGCTAAAAAATTATTAGTAAATATTGCAATACTAATTTTAGTATTAGCATCGGGTGTATTAATGATAGTGCTGAAAGAAATGCAAAAAGACACAACTGAAAATCCTGTAAGTAACACAACATCAGTAGTTACTACTAAATAATATTTTTTATTTGTTCTGCAATTCTTTCGCCATCAACTGCCGATGAAACAATACCTCCTGCATATCCTGCCCCTTCGCCGCAAGGATACAAGCCTTTTATTTGTGTATGCTCAAGTGTTTCTTTATTTCTTGGAATTCTTACAGGAGAAGATGTTCTAGATTCTACGCCTAGAATAATTGCTTCGTTTGTTAAGTATCCTTTCATAGATTTATTAAATTCTACAAAGCCTTTTTGTAAGCGTTTGCTAATGTTTTTAGGTAACCATTTATTAATTTCGGAACTTTTTACTCCTGGGTGATAAGAAGTTTCAGGTAATGTTTCCGATTTTTTATCTTCAACAAAATCTTTTAATCTTTGTGCAGGTGCAATTTGTCCCTCACCACCGTTTTTGTGTGCGAGATTCTCAATAAATTCTTGATATTTAACTCCTGCTAAAGCTCCAAATTTTTCAAAATCGTTTAAATCTTCTTGTTTAATTTCTACCACAATACCCGAATTTGCATATTTAGAATCTCGTTTTGCCGGCGACATTCCGTTTACAACAATCTGATTTTGCTCTGTTGCTGCCGGCACAATAAATCCACCAGGACACATACAGAACGAATAAACACCTCTTTCATCTATTTGTTTTACAAGATTATAACTTGCCGCAGGTAAATAATCACTTCTTATTTCGCAATGATATTGAATGGAATCGACTAAAGTTTGAGGATGCTCAACTCTTACACCAATAGCAAATGGTTTTGATTCTATTAAGATTTTATTTTTATGCAAAATTTCGTAAACATCACGGGCAGAATGACCAGTGGCAAGTATAAGTTTTTTTACATTAATTTCTTGATTATTATTAATTGTAATTGATTTTACAGCATTATTAACAGTCTTAATATCAGTAAGTTTAGAACTGAAATGAATTTCGCCACCTGCATTTAAAATAGTTTCTCTAATTGCTTTTATAATACCTGTTAATTTATTTGTTCCGATATGCGGATGTGCCTCGTAAAGAATTTCTTGCGAAGCTCCGTGCAGGTTTAATATCTCAAGAATACGTTTTACAGAACCCCGTTTTTTTGAGCGAGTATAAAGTTTTCCGTCAGAAAAAGTGCCTGCTCCACCTTCGCCAAAAGCGTAGTTAGAATCAGAATTAACAATTTGTTCACGATTTATTTTTGCAATATCAAGTTTTCTTTCACTTACATTTTTACCTCTTTCGAACAATATAGGTTTTAGTCCTAGTTCTATTAAACGCAATGCAGCAAACAATCCGGCAGGACCAGTGCCAATAATCGTCACTTCTTCCTTGTTGCTTACATCTTGATAATCAAACAAGGTGTTTTCAAAAACAAAATCGTTTTCGTTGATGATAACCAGTAATTTAAGATTAATTTTTATATTTGGTTTTCGTGCATCAATAGATTTTTTAATTATTTTGTATTGACTAATTTCTTCAATAGAAATATTAAGTTTTTTTGCCACTATTGGTAAAAAAAACTTTTTGTCGGAGACCTGTTTTGGTCTTAAAATTAGGTTTATTTCTTTCTGCATAATAATAATTTAATCCCAATAGGGATATTTAATTCTGCGACTTGCGACAAACAGAACCGAGCTTGTTAATTGTGCAAAGGTAAACTATTTCTTTGTTTAATACTGCTGTTTCTTAAGAGGACTTTTGGGGAGTTCTAAAAATTAGTTTTTCAACAAAAATAATTATTAGAAGGCCCCTTTTATTATTTACTCCCAATATGAGTATATTTAATTTCCCGACACTTGCCACTAACAGAACCAAGCTCAACTAAGTTAAACATTTGTTTCTTAAATTATATTTTGTTCGCTTTGAGATAAATGCTGATAAAACCCTAGTGAATTTATCGGCATTTATGATTACTAATTGGTATTATTTGTTATTTTTGTGTATTATAAGAAAAACTTTAATATAAGCCTTTTTACTTAGAGTCGGTCTGTAAACTCAAGAACTTGAACTAGGAAGTTCGGGTTCAAAGCCTGTCCCGATTTATTTCGGGGACTTGCGTAGGTTGAAAAATGTGAGTTTATATATGTAAATAACTATTTTTCAAACAAGCGTAACGCAGAAATAGGACTTTATAAACAGACACTAATTAATATAGAATATGGAATATAGTTGTCATACATGCAAATACAGATCGTTTGCTATTAGCGTTTTAGACGATGATCAGATGTGTATGCTTGACAATAATTGCACAGAAGTTAATTTTAAAAAAGGCGATATTGTTTTTAAACAAGATGCTTTTTCTTCTAATGTAGGATATCTTAAAAAAGGTTTGGTTAAACTGCATATGAAAGGTATAGCAGGTAAAGAACAAATAATAAAAATTGCAAAAGCACCTACTTATCTTGGAATCCCTACAACTATTGGCGATACTGTAAATAAATATTCGGCAACAGCAATAGAAGATTGCTCGGTTTGTTTTATTGATTTGGAAATATTTAAAAAATTAATTCTCAGCAATCCGCAATTTGCTTATGAAATTATTCTTAATATGTGCGAAAATGAACTTACACATTTTAAAAATTGTTTACACAAAACACAAAAAAATGCTCGTGGTTTAGTTGCCGATGTTTTGCTTAATTTTGCTAATAATATCTACGAAAATGCAAGTTTTACTCTTCCTTTAAATAGAAATGAAATTGCTGATTTAATAAACTCGTCGCGCGAATTGGTTAGTAGAATTTTTTCCGAGTTTAATAACGACGAAATTATAAAACTTAATGGTAAAAAAGTTACTATTACTAATCTTGAACTTTTAATAAAGATTAGCGAAAATGGCTAGTATAAATAAAGGCTAAATGGATTAAGTATATCCTGAAATAAAACCTTAAACCTTTAACAGAATGCCATTCTAAAAATTAATTAGTGGATTTTTAGATATTCTAAACTTTTTATTTACTTTTACGTAAATTATTGAAAACAATAAAGGTTAATGCATAAATATTTACTTTTTATAGTTATTTTAATATCATACAGTTCGTTATTCTCACAGAATAATGATACTAATGCTGTAAGCCCTATTCAAGAAAGCTTTGCAACCCCTACCGACACAAGCGAATTCGATTATTTTTATTCAGAAGAAGAAGAAATAAAATACTTAAATTTTAAACCTGTTTTTGGTTTAGGAGTTGGAACAATTTCATATTTTGGTGATGTAAGAGACCAATATCAATCAATAACAACGGGGCAATTTGCATATAATTTCTCAGTATCTAAAGGATTAAGCTCATTTTTAAATATCGATTTTAAATTTATAAAAGGAACATTTTCGGGCAATGAATGGCTTGATGATAGAAATCTAAACTTTAAATCAGATTTTCTAAGTGGCGGTGTGTCAGTATCATACAACTTTGAACATCTACTTAGAAAAAAAGGACAATTACTAGAATACCGAAAACAAAGAAAAGTTATACCATATCTAAGTCTTGGTTTTCAGACCTATGCATTTAATTCTAAAGCAGACCTAAAAGATGCAAATGGAAATTATTATAATTATTGGTCTGACGGAACAATTAGAAATGTTGCCGAAGGCAGTGTTCCCGAAGAAGAAAGTATAATGCTTATAAGAGACTATGAATACGAAACTGATATACGAGAACTAGATAACGATGGCTTAGGGAAATATTCATTGCAAGCATTTGCAATTCCTATTGATTTAGCTTTAGAATTGCAATTGCACGAAAGAGTTCAGCTACGTTTAGGAGCTACTTATAATTATGCATTAAACGATTTAGTTGACGATGTATCTAGTGCCGGAGAAGGCGTTAGAAAAGGCAATGGGCGAACCGATAGCTATCTTTATACATATTTTACTTTTAATTTTGATATTTTCTCGTCAGAAAAAGAAATTGAAGAAAATATAATAGAAGAACCTTATGACGAATCATTATTTAACGCTATAGATTTTGAAGATGAAGACAATGATGGAGTTCTTGATTTTGACGATGATTGTATTGGCACACCACAAGGCATAGCAGTTGACACAAGCGGTTGCCCTTTAGATGGTGACAAAGACGGTATTCCTGATTATTTAGACCAAGAAGCAAATACACCTTTAGACTCTATTGTAGGATTAAATGGCGTTATGCTTACTGAGGCTGACAAAACAGAAGACACAAATAGAACAAGGATTTATTATTGGGAAATTTGCACATATTATCCTAGCATGTGTGGAAAAGAAATTTACAGATTATCAAACGAAGAATTACCTGTTAAATACTTATCTCTTGACAAAAACGAAGATGGATATATCTCTGTAGATGAGGTTAGTATTGCAATAGATGAATTCTTTGATATGAAATCTGATTTCAATATTGATGATATTTATGAGTTAATAGAATTTTTCTTTGGTCAGTAACTAAATTTAAAGATAAATATAATAATGCTGTCTAAAGACGATATCAAAAAGCTTAGCAACAAAGGTTTTAACGTAAAACAAGTTGAAAAACAAATCAATAATTTTATAAATGGCTTTCCGTTTACTGATATAGTTGATGCAGCAACAATTAACAACGGAATAGAAATAATTGATAATAATAAGAAAAAACAGCTGATTTCTAGTTACGATAAATATGTAGAAAATAATATTGTAACAAAATTTGTTCCTGCATCGGGTGCTGCTAGCAGAATGTTTAAAAATTTATATGAATTTTTAGATAAAGAAAAATCTATAAACGATGATGAATTTGTAAAATATTTTTATAATAACATTAAAAAATTTGCTTTTTTCGATGAGTTAAATTCAATTTTGAATGAGGATAACATTAAAATATCAGAAAAAAATATAACACAAATAATTAGTTACCTACTAACCGATAAAGGCATGAATTATGGTAAACTGCCAAAAGGTTTATTACTTTTTCATAAATATAACGATGAGATTAGAACAGCATTTTCTGAACATTTAACCGAAGCCGGTTTATATGCAAAAAGCAATAGCAAAACATTAAATCTGGTTTTTACAGTTTCTGCAGAACATAAAGAATTATTTGTTGAATTGTTTAAAAAGCTAAGCTCCGATTATGAGCAAAGATTTAAAATTAAATTTAATATAGAATTTACCGAACAACTATCGTCAACCGATATAATAGCTGTAAACAAAGATAACACAGCCTTTAAAGACAAAAACGGGGAGTTTCTTTTTAGACCAGGTGGACACGGAGCGTTAATAGAAAACCTAAATAAAATACAATCTAAATTAATTTTTATAAAAAACATAGATAATGTTGTTCATGAAAATTATGTATCGGATACCATTGAATATAAAAAGATATTGGCAGGAGTTTTAATTGAGAAACAAGAGAAAATTGCTTTTTATTTAAAACTTATTGATACTAAAACATTTATTGAAATAGATAAACTAAAAGAGTTTATTGAACAAGAACTACATTATAAGTTTACAAAATCAATTGATATTAATTTAGAAAACTGCAAAACCGTATTAAACAGACCAATAAGAGTTTGCGGAATGGTTAAAAACGAAGGAGAGCCAGGTGGCGGTCCATTTTGGGTTAAAAATAAAGATAATTCTGTTCAACTTCAAATTGTTGAAAGTGCAGAAATTGATAAATCTGATAAAAACAAAATGAAGATACTCGAAAAATCAACACATTTTAACCCCGTTGATATTATTTGTTCGATAACAGATTATAAAGGTAATAAATTTAATTTATCAGAATTTGTAAATCATAACGCAGGCTTTATTTCCAAAAAATCTATAAACGGAATGGAGATAAAAGCTCAAGAATTACCGGGTTTATGGAATGGAGCTATGGCATATTGGAATACCATTTTTGTTGAAGTGCCAATCTCTACATTCAACCCTGTTAAAACAATAAATGATTTATTAAGAAAACCTCATCAAAAATTAACAAGCTTGCCTTAATAGAACAAAATATAGGGGGCTTCTAATAATTATTTTCAAAATAGATCGATATTTCTCAAAAAATCATGAAAATATTAATTTTTAGAACTCCTCGATAATTAGTGCTTGTCCATAAAGTCAAGAGATTAACTATAAAGTATAAAATTATCATGTAGTGGTTTGACAGTTTATTTTACAAATTAGATTTTTTTCTTACCTTTATACCGATTTTTTTTAAAGGGAGACTTCTAAAAATTAATTTATTTTTGAAATAAATAGAAATCTCATAAACTAATAGTTTGTAAAAAATAATGAGCGAAATACAAAACAATATTGTTTATAGTAAACAGGTTTTGGAGTTTGTAACTGTTGCAACCGAATATTGTAATTTTATTGAATCTGTAGAAAAATTTACAAAAAAAGACTTTATTGTAAAAATGCATAAACTTTTATCTTATGTATATCAAAAAGCCGTTTTATTACCAGAATTAGAATTAATTTACGATGCAAACCAGAAGTTTGTAACCGAACTTGATTGGAACAAAGCAAAAGACAGTGTTAATGCAAAATTAGTTTCACAAGATGAATTTGTGAGCGTAGAAAATATAGAAGAATATCAAGAAGATACTGATGCAGAATATACTTTATCGGAATTAATGGCAGATATTTATCAAGAATTAATGGATGCAATTAGTATTTATCAGATAGGAAACGAGGAGGCTATGAATGATGCCATTTATGATGTAAAACTGAGTTTTGAGCAATTCTACGGAGTAAAAATATTAGTATTGCTTCAAGCATTTCATAAAATGACATATGGCAATATAGATTTATCTGATGAAGAATTATCTGAGACTAAAGACACAAAAATTAATAATGATAATTGGGTAAATAAGCAATGGGAATAAAAAATAATGGATAAAGAAATTAAAAAATCAATATCGAAAGATGAAATAAAGGAATTTGAACAACTTAAATTTGAAGGATCTATTTATTGCATAAATTCTGATAAGGATTTAATAAAGTATTTACCCATAATAAAAAAAATAAAAATATTAGGTTTTGATACCGAAACCAAACCAAATTTTGTTAAAGGCGAAGCAAATCAAAACAAAGTTTCATTATTACAATTAGCTTCTAGCGAAGAAGCTTTTTTGGTTAGATTGCAAAATATTAGCATGAAAAAAGAATTATTTCAGGTACTTGGCAACAAAAGGATTAAAAAAATCGGGCTTGCTATTAGAGATGATTTAAAAGCATTAAGAAAACTAAAAGATTTTACGCCTAACAACTTTGTTGATTTGCAAGAATATGTAGATCAGTTTGGTATAGAAGATAAAAGTTTAAGAAAAATAACTGCTATTGTTTTAAATATGCGTTTATCTAAAGCCCAACGCTTATCTAATTGGGAGAATGAAGAATTGCAAGAAAGCCAAAAAATATATGCAGCAACAGATGCATGGGTTTGTGTTAAAATATATAATAAACTTCGACTTAAAATTTAATCACAATTGAAATTCTATCCCACATAATTTTTTATTCCGGAATATTCTCCAAAACATCAACAAGATGTTTTCTAAATTTTTCAACTGTAGGAATTAAAACTCTTTCGTCAGGCGAATGAACATCACGTAAAGTTGGACCAAAAGAAACCATATCTAAGTTTGGATATTTTTCTAAAAACAAACCACATTCTAAACCAGCATGAATTGAACGAACAACAGGTTTGTTACCAAAAAGTTTTTCGTATGATTGTTCTGCAATTTTCAATATTAAAGAATTTGGATTAGGCGACCAACCCGGGTAACCATCACCTTGAGTGGTTTTTGCTCCTGCCAAATCGAAAACAGATTTCACCATATTTGCAATATCTGTTTTCATGCTTTCGGTATCGCTTCGTTGACTTGTTGTAACTTCAATAATTCCGTTTTTAAATTTTACCGAAGCCAAATTTGTTGAAGTAGAAACCATATTTTCCATACTTGGGCTCATGGCTATAACTCCGTGTGGACAAGCATATAATGCTTGAAATAATCTTTTTTGTGTATCTAGGTCTATAATTGTGTTTATTGTATTTGCTTCGTTTAAAATAATTTCTAAATTATCTTCTTTTACAGAAAACTCTGCTTTAATTTCTTCGGAAATTTGATTAAAATATTTTTTGAAATCAGAAATATATTTCGATGGAATTACAAACTCGGCAAAAGCTTCGCGAGGAATTGCATTTCGCAAATTTCCACCATCAAAAACATTTAAACCTAATCCAAAATTATTTGAAGCATGATATAAAATACGGTTTAATATTTTGTTAGAGTTTCCATAACCTTTGTCTATTTCGTCGCCAGAGTGTCCGCCTTTTAAACCTTTTACATCTATTCTAAAAGATTTGAAATTGCCTGTAATATTTTCGTTTTTATAGCTAAATTCTGCTACAGTATCAATACCTCCGGCACAACCGATAAAAATTTCGCCTTCATCTTCTGAGTCTAAATTTATTAAAATATCACCCGATAAAAACCCGGGTTTTAAAGCAAATGCCCCTGTTAAACCTGTTTCTTCGTCAACAGTAAAAAGGCATTCTATAGGACCATGATTAATATCTGTGGCGGTTAAAACATCCATTTGTGCAGCAACTCCAATACCATCGTCAGCACCAAGAGTTGTTCCTTTTGCTTTAACCCAATCGCCATCAATATATGCTTGTATTGCATCATTATCAAAATCGAAATCTACATTACTATTTTTTTCACAAACCATATCCATATGAGATTGAAGAATAACAGTTTTACGGTTTTCCATGCCTGCTGTGGCAGGTTTTTTCATCAGTATATTTCCTATTTCGTCTTTTTTTGCTTCAATATTATTTTCTTTTGCCCAATTCATTAAAAAAGCAATAATTTTTTCTTCTTTTTTTGATGGACGTGGCACTTGGCAAATTTGCTCGAAATATTTCCAAGTTGCTTTTGGTTCTAAATCTCTAATTTCCATAATCTGTTTTATTATATTTTATAATTCTTCTGCACCAGCTTTACCGTGGCAGTTCTTATATTTTTTACCACTTCCGCATGGGCAAGGTTCGTTTCTTCCAACTTTCTTTTCTACTTTTACAGGAGCAGGTTTTTCGCGAGTTTCGCCGCCTTGTGGTGGCGGAGGCAAAGAACTATCTGTTCTACTTGTCTCGTATTTACTCATATCTAACTGCTTAATTTGTCCTTGTTGTATATTTGCTCCACTTGTGATTGGTATATGTGCTTTCATTAAAATAGAAATAATTTCTCTATTTATTTTTTCAACCATTTGTTTAAATAATTCAAACGATTCAAATTTATAAATTAATAATGGGTCTTTTTGTTCGTACGAAGCATTTTGAACTGATTGTTTTAAATCGTCCATTTCACGTAAATGTTCTTTCCATGCATCGTCGATAGTAACAAGAATACTTGCTTTTTCAAAATCTTTAACCACCTCTTTGCCTTCGGTTTCGTAAGCAGTTTTTAGATTTGTTGTTATATTATAAACTTTTACACCATCAGAAATTGGGACAACAATATTTTCGTACTGCCCACTTTGGTTTTCGTAAACATCTTTAATAACGGGCCAAGCTTGGCTTGCAATAGTATCTACTTTTCTTTTAAAAGATTCAATTGCAGCATTATAAAGTTTTTCGCCTAATTCTTCTTGGTTTAATTTAAAGAACTCTTTTTCATCAAAAGGTACTTCTATCGAAAGAACTCTTAAAATGTCAATCTTAAAATCGTTAAACTCTGTATATCCATAATGTTCAGCAATTAATCCTTCGCAAACATCATAAAACAGATTTATAATATCTACACTAATTCTTTCGCCATAAAGGGCATGTCTTCTTCGTTTGTAGATAACTTCACGTTGGGCATTCATTACATCATCATATTCTAACAAACGCTTTCTTATACCAAAGTTATTTTCTTCTACTTTCTTTTGTGCTCTTTCTATTGATTTAGAAATCATAGAATGCTGAATTACTTCGCCTTCTTTCAAACCCATTCTATCCATCATTTTGGCTATTTTGTCTGAGCCGAAAAGACGCATTAAATCATCTTCGAGTGATACATAAAAAAGTGAAGAACCTGGGTCTCCTTGACGACCAGAACGACCACGTAATTGGCGGTCAACACGACGAGATTCGTGTCTTTCTGAACTAAGAATTGCTAAACCTCCTGCTTTTTTTACTTCGTCGGAAAGTTTAATATCTGTACCACGACCTGCCATACTTGTAGCAATTGTTATTGCTCCACTTTTACCTGCCTCGGCAACAATTTCTGCCTCTCGTTGATGATATTTGGCATTAAGTACATTGTGTTTTAATCCACGAATTTTAAGCATTCGGCTCAATAATTCAGAAATTTCAACAGTAGTTGTTCCTAATAGAACAGGTCTGCCTTTTTCAATTAAATGAGCTGTTTCGTCAATAATTGATGTGTATTTTTCACGTTTTGTTTTATAAATTACATCTTCTAAATCTTTTCTTATTATTGGTCTGTTTGTAGGTATTACAACTACATCTAGTTCGTAAATATTCCAAAGTTCGCCTGCTTCTGTTTCGGCAGTACCTGTCATACCCGAAAGTTTATGATACATTCTGAAATAGTTCTGCAAAGTAACAGTAGCGTAGGTTTGTGTTGCAGCTTCAACTGTTACATTTTCTTTTGCCTCAATTGCTTGATGTAAACCGTCGGAATATCTACGACCATCCATTATACGACCTGTTTGCTCATCAACAATTTTTACTTTGCTGTCCATTACAACATATTCTACTTCTTTCTCGAAAAGCGTATATGCTTTAAGTAGCTGATTAACAGTGTGTACTCTTTCAGATTTGATTGCATAATCGCTAATCATTTCGTCTTTTAAAGCTAATTTTTCTTTTTCATCTACTTCTGACTTTTCGATATTTGCAATTTCTTCGCCAATATTTGGTAAGATAAAGAATTTATTATCTTCGGTTGTGCCTGATATTAAATCAATACCTTTATCTGTAAGCTCTATAGAATTGTTTTTTTCATCGATAACAAAATAAAGTTCATCGGTAATTTTATGCATTTCTTTATTGTTATTTTGCATAAAATTATTTTCTGTTTTTAATAACAGGGCTTTATTTCCTTCTTCACTTAAATATTTAATTATTGCTTTAGTCTTTGGTAAACCTTTGTGAGCTCGTAAAAGTAATTTTCCACCATCTTCTTTTTTACCTTCGGCAATTAATTTTTTACCTTCGGCAAAAATTTTAGTTACCAATGTTTTTTGCTCACGCACAAGCATTTCAACCTTTGGTTTATACTCATCAAAAAGTTGTTTGTCGCCTTTTGGTGTTGGACCAGAAATAATTAATGGAGTTCTTGCATCATCAATTAAAACGGAGTCAACCTCATCAACAATAGAATAGTTATGTTTGCGTTGCACAAGGTCTTTAGAGCTTATAGCCATGTTATCCCTAAGATAATCGAAACCAAACTCATTGTTTGTTCCGTAAGTAATATCGCAAGCATATGCCTCTCTACGTGGGTCGGAATTCGGACTGTGTTTATCAATACAATCTACTGATAGTCCATGAAACTCGAATAGAGGCCCCATCCACTCAGAGTCACGTTTTGCAAGGTAATCGTTAACTGTTACAAGATGCACTCCCCTACCTGTTAATCCGTTAAGAAACACTGGTAGTGTAGCAACCAATGTTTTACCTTCGCCAGTTGCCATCTCAGCAATTTTTCCTTGATGCAGAACAATACCCCCGATTAATTGGACATCGTAATGTATCATATTCCATGTTGTTTCTGTTCCACCTGCTTCCCATGTGTTATGCCATATTGCTTTGTCTCCATTTATTTCTACATGGTTTTTATATGTTGCCAAATTGCGGTCGAATTCTGTGGCTGTAACTTCTAATGTTTCGTTGTTAGTGAAACGCTTTGCTGTTTCTTTCATTACAGCAAATGCTTCGGGTAAAATATCCAACAGAACTTCCTCTATTTGCGTATCTATTTCCTCTTCTATTTTATCAATTTTATTGTAAATATCTTCTCTATCTTCTATTTGAACATTGTCTTTGTCAATTTTTTCTTTTAAGTTCTTTATTTCATCAAGATTTTTTTGAATGTAATCTTGTATTTGTTGTTTAAGATTGATGGTTTTTGCTCTAAGTTCATCGTTTGTAATATTTTCCATACTTGGATAAATATCTTTAATCTTATTAAGTAATGGTGTTACTTCTTTTACGTCTCTTTCAGATTTGCTTCCAACAAAAGAGCCGATGATTTTATTTATAAAACTCATAATATTTTTTTCGTTATTTTACAATCTCACAAAAGTAACAAAAATTTTTATGTATTATGATTTGATAACTGATATTGTTGAAAAACTAACAATAGCGTCTTAAATAATTTTTTAAATATTTGTATAAATCTGTATTTATCAAGCAACTGCAACTCCTCCTTCCAATTGAAATATTGATATTATATAATATGATATTAGAAAATAAATTTTATTTAGGGTCTGCTGAAAATCTCTAAAAGCTAAATAGATTAATTATAATCCTATGTTTTGTAACATGTTAATTTTCACTTCTTTTTACCAAATAAATTTCTATGTTTGTTTTATGAAAACATTAATTAATAAAAAGATAAAACAGAATATGAAAAATTTACAGAATTACCCCCCTATTTCTATTTAGACAAAATTAAAATATTATTGATAGTATTAGCAATGGCTGTTTCAGGAAATGTACAATCGCAATATGTGGCGAATACAAGTGTTTTTTCCAATGCAAATTCAACACATGGAGGATATTTGTTAATAGGAAGTGATAAAACTCCTTTAAGTCTTTTGCATTTAGATTATTATCACGATGTAAATTTACCACGCAGAGAAGTTGCTTTTCAAATGACAGATAATTTTACAGGATATTCTAATACTGATGGATTTAAAATAACATTGGATAGTAATGTGCTTTTTAATCAACAAGAGTATGCCGGTTTAGTATTTTTAACAGATACCACAGAACGAATGCGAATTTCAAAAGATGGATTTGTTGGTATAGGAATAGATAATCCTCACGAAAAATTAGAAATTAATGGTAATGTTAAAATAGGACAAAATGCACTAATTTTTAAAGATGTAAATCATGGAATAGCATATAAAGAAGAATTTGCCGGAAAAGAGATTGGCGGACCTGTAGTTTATGGCTGGAGTGGTGGAGCATTAGGAACAATGCAAAATGGAACAGAAAAAAACATTCTTGTTTGGAAAGAAAATGGCAGAGTTGGAATAGGAACAGACGACCCAACACAAGCACTTGATGTAAATGGTAAAATAATTAAAACATACAATAAAAAAGCATTGCAAGGCATTAATACATATACAATAAACACAAGTAAATTAGACAAAGGAGTTTACTTTGTAAAAATAACAGCTACAGAAAACATCCAAGTATTTAAAATTATTAAATCAATTGAATAATGAAAAAACTAATAACAATATTATTATTTGTATTTACAATAGTAAACATACAAGCTCAATTATATATAGAATTTAACTCAGGTTATGCTAAAGGTATAAATAATAAAAAATATTTTGAGAAAGAAAACTCATATACCAACAAAGATTATTACAATTTAGATACCAGTAATTATAGCCAATATAACCTAGCACAAGGTTTTTTTGTTGAACCACGCGTGGGTTATAAAATAAACAATTGGTTATCGGCTTCTGTTGGAATCTATTATAATAATAATTCCAAATGGAATGCTTATGCTAACACAATAAAACATTTTGATAATGATGAGTATATTGATATGATTTATGTAAGTGATTCTGGACAAAATGCAAGTCTTAATCATTCTTGTTTTTCTACATCTTTTTCTTCAAAAACAATTTCTATTAATCCAGAAGTTTCATTTAATAAACAAATTAAGAATTTTAATATTAAATTAAATTTGGGGG
>Ga0256827_10001022_pt1 | contig 17708 bp, 16 predicted proteins | sample CV84metaG_FD_185977 | JGI IMG/M metagenome (GOLD analysis project Ga0256827, IMG submission 185977) | Hydrothermal vent microbial communities from East Pacific Rise, Pacific Ocean - CV84 | ecosystem: Environmental > Aquatic > Marine > Hydrothermal vents | place: Pacific Ocean: East Pacific Rise... | reverse complement strand
TGTAATTTATCAGAGTAATCATCGTAGGGGGATAAAGCTATAACCTTAAAACCTTTTTTCTCTAGACTTTTCATTAAATTTAAACGAAAGTTATAAATATTCCATGATGTATTTAATACAATTAATATAATATTTTTTTTAATTATTAAATTATTCATGAATAATCATTTTAAATTTTCCATTTTTACTAGCCTCTATCTCTTCAACTTTTTCATAAAAAATTTCTATACTATCTCCTAGTCTATACCTTAATTCATAATTTAATTCTTTTTCAAGATTTTCAATAGAAATATATTTTACATGTATGCTATAGTCAGTATCATTTTGTATTAATTGAAGTTTTCTAACTCCTGTAAGATACTTAACAACATTTGATATATTTGAAACTGTTATTTTCCCTCTCTCTGGAGAATATATATAATCAGTTGTTCTACCTATAATCTTTTTGATTAAAGGCATTTTTGAACCGCAGGAACATAACTTATCATGCTTCTCAAACTCTATTTGATCTCCAATATCAAATCGTATCAAGGGCATACATCTTGTAGTAAATGAAGTGACTAATAACTTATCATTCTCAATTTCAAAAATTCCTGAATTCATATCATAATGAAGAGATTTATAAGGACATTCATAAATAAAAGGAGCACCTTCACTAGATGCATACTGATCAGGTACAGGACAGTTAAAAAATTCTTCTAAAAAATCTTTTTTATATTTTTCCAAAGGTTCAGAAGTAGGGAAAATAGCTTTTAATTTCAACTTCTTTCTTATTTTTTTCTTTTTCCAAATATAGGCAATATCGTAAATTGCAGAAGGAAAACCTGCTATATATTCAATATTTGAGTTATTCAATTCTTCTATCATTAACAGTATATACTCTTCGATTAAATGAAATGTAGAAAAGTAAGTAATATTATTAATGTAATCTTTAACCCAAAATTTATTTTTACTAACATCCTTTAGACCAATAATCTCTTTCCCTGAAAACCAAGCTATTTTATCCCTAAATACATAGCCATACATTCCTCTAAAAAAATCAAGGTTTGCTTGTCTTTCAATATAATCATTTTCAAAAAGAAAATACTTTGTAGAAACGCCTGTAGAACCTCCTGTATAGCCAACTATTTTAGTTTCATCACTACTTGAAGTTGACATATTTGCAAATTCTATTTTGGATAAAGTTGGTATATACTTTATATCGTCTATACTCTTAATATCATTTAAAATTAACGAATAATAAGGATTATTTTCTTTTACATATTGAATGAAATGTAAAAATCGTTTATTTTGATTTTTATAAATGGTGTCTATATTTTGCTCATAAAATTTATTTTTATATTCTTCAATTAAATTTTTATATTTTTTTGAGTGTGTTTTAAAAAACCTCAAGTTATAAACTGTTACTAAACAATTTTTACAGTACCAAGGTAAATTTAAGTAAATTTTTTGCTTTATTTTATTCATATTCAAGTACCTACTTTCTAAGAAAATAAAATTTTATTTTTTTTAGTTTTATTTTTTTTAATCTATCTATTGGATTTCTATTATTTCCTAAAAAATAATAATAAATTGGAAAAAGATATTTATGATAATAGTGATAACTTATCCAAAGAAATTTACTATTCTTCATTAAGGAAAAAATTTTTTGTCTTTTATCATATTCATACAAAAGCTTATTGTCGTTTTCTATATAAGAATTATTATTTTTGATTGGTTTAATATCTATACTATAATTATTTTTACTAAAATGTATAGTCAAAATAATTGACTTTGTTGCTCTATTTTGATTAATTTCATATTGAAACTCATCAATATTGGAAAAACAAAAATTACCTAAACTGTAAAATATATATTTTCCTTTATATATTTCATATGGTTGAAAAGTATGTGAATGATTTCCAATAATTAAATCTGCACCTTTATCAATAAACCGTTTAGCTAAGACAGATTGATACATTTCAGGAAAGTTCCCTCCTTCATGCCCCCCTCCCCAATGAAAAAGAAGTATGATGTAATCACAATTTTTTCTATATTTTTTTATATCATTGAGTACATTGTCTTTTTCTAATTCATTTAAATAAATTTTTGAATCGTTAGGAAGTTTAGGATTAGTATCTAATGTTACATAATTTAAGAAACAGAACTCTAAATCATTAATAGTTTTAATTAATGGTTGACAAGCTTCCTTTCTTGATAAACCTGCTCCTAGTGAATCTATTTGATTTTTATTTAAGAAATCAATGGTTTTTATATATCCATCTACTAAATTATCATAAATATGATTATGTGCAAGTAATGCACAATTTAAGTTTATTTCATTTAAATAATTAAAAGTCTCTAATGTTGTTTTGAGTCTCGGTATTTTCAATTCATTTTCACCATCTTTACCCTGAAGCATACATTCTAAATTACCGATAACATAATTACTATCTTTTAAGAATGATGAGACCTCTTTAAAAGGTTTTTTTTTATCCTTTTTTAAAAGAATATAGTCATCATTTAAAGCTATATCACCTAAAAAAGAAATTTTTGCTATACTATTCATTATTTTTGATCCTTTTAGTCAAATTAATATTTTTTATAAGAAATATGATTATTAATATAATGGGTAAGACCTGTAACTTAAACCTAATCGTAGTTCCTAAATTACCTTGAGATGGAATAACATAAAACATAAGCCAAGCCACTAATATAAAAAATAAAATTTTTAATGGTTTTGAGTAAAATATAAGTTTTAAATTAAATAAAATATATTTTAAAAATAAATAAAGTAAAATTGTATTCTCTATCGCTGACAGTAATGCAAATGGATTACGAACCTCATATAACATTGGTCGAAAAAGTGCGGTAAAACTATTAGGAATAAAATAATATAAATAGTCTGAAAAATTATTAATTGTATTTGTTTCCACTGCACTATTTCCATGAGAAAAGCCCTTCGAAACCATATTCATTGTAGAAAAAACTTGATCAAAAGATGCAATATTAAACATTTTCATAAACTCATGTAATAATATATATATAAAAGGTAATAGAATAATTAAAATTAAAATATTTTTTATAGAATTTAGTTTCGTATAATATAAACCCATTCCTACAACCATTATTAAGGGATACCAAGAACGAATAAAAGATGCTAAAAAAATAGCTAGAATAATCATAAAAATATATAATACTTTTACTTTGTATAATAATTTTAAATTAAAATAGATAAATATTGACATAACAAATAAATTTAAAGGATCTTTTCCTAAAATCGAAGACCAAAAAAGTAGAGAGGGTAATAAAAATATCCAATAAATGAAGCTATCTTGCTTAAAATTTATTTGAATATTTTCATTTATAACTATCAATAAATAACTTTTATAAAAAATAATTAATGCAAAAAAACCAATTAATGAATCTTTCATTTTTAATGAATAATAACTATCTCCAACAATATAAGAAAAGATATAATTGAAATGCATAATATTATTTGATGATTGCACTCCAAAAGGATGAGCCTGAATATTATAAAGAGCTTCCGTATAATATAATGCCGAGTCTAATACTCTACCATATTCTTGTAATATCATAATAAAAAGGGTCACAAATCCCTTTATAATCCAAAAAATTAAATACTTAGGTAGAAACAAAGCAATAAAAAAAGTAAATATAATATAAACAAGCAAACCTAATACAAGTTCATAATATGGATTAGGAATTATATTATACCACTCTCTAATATATGTATATGTTGCACTAGATAATATATCAAAATTCAATAATATTATAAAAATATATAGAACCAGTAAAAAGCTTATTGTATAAATTAAATATTTTTTCATTTCTTAATTGTCTTTTTCAAAAGAGTAATTACTTTATAGTATATAAATATAATAAAAAATGTCAAAATAAACAAATAAATACCAAAGAAAAAAACATTATAATAAGAATCCAATGTAATATAAGGTTTTATTAAAAATAATATAAATATATGTAAAATATAAAATAAAAATATATTTTTTGATACAAAAGAAACAAGAAAATTCTCCTTTATAAAAGGAAATAATAAAAATAAAATAAAGAGAAACAACATAATCATTTCTAGATATATATTAACGTCAAGATTAACATAGTAAATAGATACGTAAATAATCAAAGACCATAAAGGTATATAATATCTTTTTAAAAAAATAAATATATTATCAATATTAAGATAATATCCTACAGAATAACCTATTAATCCAAACAATAAATAATGTGCTATATAATAATTATTAAAAATAAAAAAAATAAAAATACTTAAAAGTAATAAATAACCAATATATTGAACATTATTTTTGAAAAAATAATTATATAGATATAATAATGAAATTGGTAAAAGTATATAAAACCCTGGCTTAATATATTCTACTGTATAGTTCCATTTTGTAAATAAAAAATATTCTATAAAAGTTACACTACTATCCCATCCTACTCTTTTTGTATAAGTTAATAAAGAAATTAATAATACAAAAGAAAATATTTTAATAAATGTTTTTATATATTTTATTTCTATGGTATTTATTTTAGGTTTAGATAAGCTTAATCCTAATCCTAAAATAAAAATAAAAGCCCCTGTAATTGGTAAAAAAAATGAAAAAATATTTAGTTTAGCAATACTATACTCCCCTACATTTCGTAAAGGATATAAGTATAACGTAACATGTCTATATATCATACCTATTACAAACATAAATTTTAAAAAATCTATTTCAAAATATACTTTTTTTTCACTCATTAACATTTCCATAAAAATTTGTATTTTTTACTAAATCAGCTATATAATTATTATAAGTAAAAAATTTAGAAGTACTATTCCGATTATTTTTATATTTTTGATTTAGATCCTCTAAATTATCTAAACTGTACATAATTTTCTCAGCTAGACTATCTGTATCTGAAGGTTCGAAATTTATAGATAATTTTTCATTTTTATTAATTTCTAATACAGATTTAAAATTACCATTAATAACAATTTTGTTAGACATTAAAGAATCAAGATATTTTAAATGAAAAATAAAATTTGAAAAAATATTTTGTCTGTCTGGGCAAACTATAATATCTGCAATATCTTGATATGTGCGCAAATCCTTATAATCAATTGTTCCTGCAAGAATAACTTTATCTTTTAAATGATTAATTTTTATTTTTTCTTTAATAATTTCAATATTTTCTCCCATACCAATAAGAAAAAGTTTGATATCATTCTTTTGTTTAGTTACCTGAATAAAGCTATCTACTAAATCTAATACACCTCCTATATCTTTAAATGCACCAGCAAAGAATATAATTTTCTCTTTTTTTGTGAGTTTATATTTTTGAATAATTTTTATTTTTAATACTTCATCCACGGTTTGTTTTACTGCACTATCACCTAATAAATAAGGAACAATAGTATTGTTTTTATTTTTAATATTAGGATATTGTTTATAAAAATAATTTTGCATCCCCTTACTAGCAAAAATAAATCCATCAACAAAATTAAAAACTTTTTTATCTAATTTGATTGCAATAATATACTTTATTTTATTAATTATATTTTCTTGTAAAGAGTATGATTTTTTATATTTGAATTCATTAACAGCCATACCATGAATATCATTAATACAACTTCCTATCAATCTTTGTTTTTGAAGGTAATAACCAATAGCATTATCTAAGTACTCTGAAAATATAATTTGTTTATTTTGTAGATTATGTTGAATACAAAACAACTCTAAATTTTTTAACTTTTTGTATAAAAATAATTTAACAATAAATATAGGAAAAAGCCCCATTAGGAATAAAAAAACTTGTCTCTCTTTATCTGTAAAAATCATTTCTAATGGTATAATATTTACTTTTTCACTAAAATCATGAGGTTTTGCATTTGCAAATATAGTGATGTTTTGTTTTGCCTCTACTAGTGCATTTAACATTCCCTTTATTCTTAAACTACCTCCACCTTCTCGATAAAACTCTCTAAATGTTAAAAATATTATTTCTTTTTTCATAAACTTCTCTCCTCCTTTAACATTAAATAAATATTATTATATTGTTGCACAGCTATATCTTTATCAAAATAAGTACTAAACAATGAATCATAGTCTTTATTTATAATTTCTTTATTTTCTATCATTGTTAAAATATTATCAATATCATAACTTGTAATATTATGTTCATCAACAGAATATCCTACATTATATTTACTCAAATACATATCCATGTCTCCTACACCTTTATTAATAATGGAGGGAAGATGACAAGCAACAATTTCTGCAAATTTTGTAGGGGCAGCAGCTTTTTTTGAATAAGAAGGAATGATGAAATATATAGCAGCACTTGAAATATTCAAATATTTATTAACATCTTCAAATTTACTATAAGTTAAATGATATCTATCTTCATTAATCCCTTTTTCTTTTAAAAGATTTCTAATATACTTATGTTCTCCCCTATTTAATATCAAAAACTTAATTCTCTCATCTTTTTCCATTAAAAGTTTCATTAAAATAATTTCTTCCTCAAACAAATACCATCCGCTCACTGTGCCTGAGTGAACAATGATTTTATCATTTTTATTAAACCCAAACTCTTTTTTATATTTTTCAATTTCATGAGTAGAAATTTTATAGAATTTTTTCTTATTTGCACAAGTAGGAATAACTTCTATTCTTTTTTTAGAAATATTGTATTTTTTATGTAAAATTTCTTTAGATGCAAAAGTTAATGCTACGATAAAATCAGAAGTCTTATATAAAAAAATATCTAGTTTTAATAATATTTTATATAGTAAAGAACTTTCTTTAACTCGATTTCTATCTACAAATTCTGATGCAGTAAAACCTCTTATATCAAACAATAATTTAGATTTATGAAATAAAATTGTAATCTTTGCTATTAGTGCAGGAATCATACTTCTTGCATGAATAATACTAATTTGATTTAATTTGCTTATTTTGATACTCAGAAATACAGCTCTGATTATTTGACTAATAGAAGATAATATTCCAAACTTATTAGAATAAGATAAATAACTCCACTCGATATTATATTTATCCATAATTAATTGTAAATCTTGAATCTGATTTAAATCATTATTTCTCTCAAAAGAAAGTAAAAAGATTTTATTTTCTTTTGACAAATCAATTAAATATTCTAGAACTTGAGAACGGCCTATTGCTTCTCCTATTCCTGTTAAAGTTACATATAAAACCTTAGCCATGATTTCCTACCTTTATATTTTTTAAATTTTTTATTAATCTAGCAGGGTTTCCACCAACTAAAGTATTAGATTTTACATTTTTAATTACAACACTTCCTGCTGCAATAATTGAATTAGAACCAACAGTAACACCTGGTAAAATTACTGCTCTTGCCCCTATCCAAACATTATCTTCAATTCTTACAAATGAATCAGTATGTACAGATAAATCTCCTTTTTTAAATTCATTAACATCCAAACCTGAGTCTAATAGCATAACATCTATAGATAAAACGACATTATCACCAATATCTATATTGTTTCTACCAAGTAAATAAACACCTTTATTAATTCTACAGTTTTTACCTATTTTTATATTTCGATTATCCCCTACTGAAAAAAAACCAAAAGCTGTAATTTTCTGTTTTAATATTAAAAAAGCATACATACTAAAAAACTTTGTTTTTAATCTATCTATTATTTTATTTATCATTTTGATTCTTTTGTATCAAAAAGTAAGTTGAAACAAATCTTTTTTGAATCATTTTCTTTTTTTAATTTAAAATTATGAAAATCAACTTTAAATTGTTCTATATTTTTTTCATTATTAACAAAACTGTCTATTTGAGATAAATATTCATCAACTGTCTCAACAAAATATTTTCCTGGAATCCAACTATTTTCAGCATCATTACCTTTAAAAATTGTTGTTGGAATATTAGCACATGCAACAGTAAGATTTCCAATACCCCCACCTGTTATTCTAGGAAATATGAAAAATGAATTACATTCTTTAGTAAGTTCCAAATAAAAGCTATATAAACTGTCACTAAAATTTAAAACTTTTATTCTATTAATTTCACTTATTTTATTTTTTAATTTATTCTTAATAGTTTTTTCATCATCACCAATAAGTAAAACTTCAGACTTTTTATACTTAGTTAAAAGTATATTTAAAATATCAATAAATTCTTGATCTAATGAGTTTGAAATTTTTTGTTTTGCACAAATAAATAATATTTTTGGCTTTATCAATTTAAATTTATTTATAATAGCACTTTCTTTAATTGATAACTTTAATTCATTTCTTCTTTCCCAGTCAAATGGTGATAAATTTAAAGTTAAAGGATTAATTATTTTTGTATTCTTTTGACCTTTATCTAAATTAAAACTAGATATATAATCATAATATTTCTCATCTATTATTTCTGCTCTACCCATACTTAAAAAAATTGTTTTTGAACATATTTTCTTCATTAGTACTTCAAATAAATCAGATTTAACAATACCTCCATCATGAAATACTAAATCTGTTTTAGATAAATTAAGATTATTAATAAACTTAATACTATCATCAATATATTGGTTTAATGTAATTTCACCTAATTGAGGATTTAAAATATGAATATTTAAATCTTTTTTTTTCAACGAAACCATATTATATATATCTTCATAAATTTTCTTTTTTAATTTTGAATGTTCTATATGCATAAAGTTATTCCACTTTATGCCATCATTATATAAATATGACATATGAGAATGGTTAGCGAGAACAAAATGTACTTCAATATTATTGTCAGCATAGAAATTTGCTATATCTGCAATAATCTTAAGAAAATTACTGGTACTTTTTTCCCAAAGTGGTAAAATATTCATAAATATAAAAACTCTATTCTGTTGTTCATCATCACAATATATAGTTTTATTTGCTGTATATTTTATATAATAACCTTTTAGTAAATTTTTTATTAATTTAATTTGCTTTTTTTCTAATTTATTTAATTGTGATAATGTTAGATTTCCCAAAAAAAATGAAAAATAACCTTTGTCAATAAATTGTCTTATCTTATTTTTAAACATGTGAAAATAGTCCTTTTATTTTATTAATTGTAATTTTATTAATTACTAAACTAAAAATGATATATAATATTACATAACTAATAACAGTGATTATTTTAGATAAAAAAGTATTTTGTATATAAATCATTGTATTTAATAGTATAATAATTAGTATTGAACTTGTAAAATATAGGCTAATGTATTTAAAGTATTCCACAAAACTTATATTAATTAATTTACTAATCATAAACTTCCAACTTAATACAACGAGTGGAACTTGTGCAATAGATATAGCAATAGCTACGAATTCTATACCAAATTGATACGATAAAACTAGAACTATAGAAAAATATGGTATTAAAAAAAAATTCCACCAAAAATTCCAGTTTGCTTTTCCTCTTGCCATTATAAGAGAACCTATTGGTGTTGAAAAAGATGTTAAAATTGCATATAAAACTAAATTCTTAGTAATTTGTGTTGATTCAACCCATTGCATACCAAATAATATGGTAATAAATTCATCTGCCAATAAATAGATTATTATATATATAGGAACAATAATAAGTGATACTAAATTAATTATATTTAAATAATAAGTTTTACTTTTAATTAAATCAGTTTGTATTTTACCAAATAAAGGATATGATATTTTAATTACAACAGGCATAATGACTTGCATGGGTCTAGATAGTAGTTGTTTAGCAATATGATATATTCCTAATGTCGTTGAATCAAATACTTTACCAATAATAATAATATCTAATTCATGAGCAAAAGAGCCAAAGGATTTACTTCCTGTCCAATATAAACCAAAAGGAATAAACTCTTTTATTTCTTTAAAATTAAAATAAAATTTTACCTTATGATAATTACTACCAAAATATATTAGTAAAAGAGTATTAATTAATGAAGAAATAATTACTGCATAAATAAGGGAGTATATTTCAAAATTATTTAATGCTAATATTAATGATATTGTAAAATTTAGGAATGCGGTAAACATATTAATTATTTCTAATGTTTTAAATCTTAATTCTTTTTCGAGAATAACATTATACTGTAAAGCAAATGATTTAATTACAAAAGTCAATGATATTAATTGAATTAAATATTCTAAATCATTATTATTATAAAATATAGCAATTGCACTAGATGCAAGAAATAAACAACTATAAATAAAAACTGCCAATAAAATATTTAGCCAATAAAGGGTATTTAATTGTTCATTTGTTATTAAATCTTGTTTATGAATAATTATTTTACTCATGCCCATATCAACAAAAAGATTACTAAATGATATAACAATCGTTAAAATAGCCATAATACCATATACTTCTGGTCCTAATATTCTTGCTAGAATAATTAATTGAAACATATAAAAAACAGCAAGTACAAAACTTGAAAAAGAAGTCCACTTTATTCCATTTAATATTTTTTTCTTAAGACTCATTTTTTTCCTTGAAAAATTTCAAAAAAATAATTATTCATAAATAAAATTCTTTTATTATCTTAACTACGAATAGTATATCTTCGTTCTTAATACCATAATACATTGGCAATCGAATCAACCGTTCACTCTCTTTTGTTGTAAAATTATCAGTACTATCAAAATCGCCAAATTTTAAGCCTGCAGGTGATGAGTGTAAAGGTATATAGTGAAATACTGACCATATATTATGTTCTTTTAGATATTGTAATAACTTGGTTCTAATTTCTAGATTCTTTACTTTAATATAAAACATATGAGCATTATGTGTAGCTTCATTTGGAATGCTTGGTAATACTATTAAACTTGAATTTTCCAATACTCTCAATGCATTATAATATATATTCCAACTATTTAATCGATTGTTATTAATTTCATTGGCTTTTTCAAGTTGTCCCCAAAGATAAGCTGCACTTACATCATTCATAAGGTAGCTACTTCCTATATCTACCCAAGAGTATTTATCTACCATACCTCTAAAAAACAAAGATCTATTTGTACCTTTTTCTCTTATTATCTCAGCACGATTTATAAATTTTTCATCATTAATAATTAAAAGTCCTCCTTCTCCAGCACTTGTATAATTTTTTGTTTCATGAAAACTAAAAGTTCCAAAATGACCAATAGTTCCAAGAGCTTTACCTTTGTAATTACTCATCATTCCTTGAGCTGCATCTTCTACTACAAAAAGATTATATTTTTTAGCTATAGACATAATAGTATCCATCTCACATCCAACTCCAGCATAATGAACAGGAACTATTACTTTTGTCTTATTTGTAATAGCTTGTTCTATTTTTTTTTCATCTATATTCATAGTATCTGGTCGTATATCTACAAAAACTATTTTTGCACCTCTAAGAACAAAAGCATTTGCCGTACTTACAAAAGTATATGAAGGCATAATTATTTCATCACCCTCTTGTATATCAAGGAGGATAGCACTCATTTCTAAAGCATGTGTACAAGATGTTGTAAGTAGAACTTTTTTGCATTGCAGTTGTTTTTCTAACCATTGATGACATCTATATGTAAATTCTCCATCACCTGATATTTTAGAACTTCTTATAGATTCTAAAATATATTTTTCTTCGTTTCCTGTAAATGGGGCATGATTGAACATTATCATATTAAATATTCCTCTATTGAAATTTACTTCTAAAATTTATTTTAAATTTATTATCATTACCATTGTGTATTTTAACTAAAGCAATTAAACCTTTTTTACATATAATAACTGGGTAGTTTTCTTTTATAAATACAATTTTTCCTAGATGTCTTTTTCTGTTTTTAATTTTTATATCCTTAATGATTTTTACTTCAATCACTTCAATAATCTGACTGTTAAGAATTGATTTAGCATTATCAAAAGGATAGCCGACAGCATCAACAAATCTTTTAATTTTTTTAGCTGACCATTCTTCCCAATTTATATAATAATCTTTTTCATTAAGCCATATACTGTATGTTGCTTTATCTTCATCTTGTATATATGAAGGTAAATCTTGATTATTAATAATAAGATTATAAATTTGTTCTACTAATTGATAATATAATGGTCTAATTTTTTTTATGGACTTTTTAATTGTTATAGGGTAGCTAATAGTTATACTTTTTTGCATAATGATATCACCTTTATCATATTCACTATTTGCAAATAATGCTGTTACGCCTATTACTTTTTCCCCATTGATTAAAGAATTAACTAGTGGAGAAAAACCTCTATACATTGGTAATAAAGAATCATGAAAAACTATTAATTTTTTTTCATTTTTAATCATCCATTTCCAACCAATTGTAAATCTATAACCTTGAAATTTTTTTTCATATTCTTTGTAATCATCATTTCGATTAAAAAATAAAATATTCTTTTTTTTACAAAGAACCATTATTTCGTGAAAATAATCTTTTTTCATATTATTATCTTGACTACTGACTATATAAACAATATTTTGAGCACCAAAATTTTTAATAAACTTTTTGAGAGTATAAAATCCTTTTTCATTCATTAAATAAAATGCTATTTTAGTATTTGTCATATTATATTCTCACTTAAATACCATTCAATTGTCTTGAAAATTCCAGATTCAAAATTTTCAGTAGCTTTCCAACCAAGTTTATTTTCAAGTTTACTTGCATCAATTGCATAACGTCTATCATGCCCTGCTCTATCTTCTACAAAGGTAATTAATTCCTTATAAGATTGTTCACTTGGTACTTTCTCATCTAAAATAGTACAAATGGTATCTACTATTTGTAAATTAGTTCTCTCATTTCTTCCACCAATATTGTAAACATTTGCCTCTTTGCCTGTATGGTAAACCAAGTCAATCCCTTTACAATGGTCAAGTACATAGAGCCAATCTCTAATATTTTTACCATCACCATAAATAGGAATAGGCTCTTTTGCTAAAGCTTTACGAATAATAGTTGGAATAAGCTTCTCTTCATGCTGTTTTGGACCATAATTATTTGAGCAATTAGTAATAACTGTATTTAGTCCATAGGTCTCTTGGTAGCTTCTTACAATCATATCACTTGATGCTTTAGAGGCTGAGTAAGGAGAGTTTGGAGCATAAGGAGTCTCTTCGGTAAAGAGGTCTATTTCATTTAGTGTTCCATAAACTTCATCTGTAGATATATGGTGAAATCTGCAATTTTCATATTCTTTCTTATACTCAAATGGATTATTCATCCACTTTTTATATGCAACATCTAAAAGTGTAAATGTCCCATTGACATTGGTCTCAATAAAGACTCCAGGGTTCTTAATAGAGTTATCTACATGAGATTCTGCTGCAAAGTGGATAACTCCTTGAATATTATATTCAGCAAAGATAAACTCTATTAAATCACGATTACAAATGTCACCTTTAATGAATTTGTATCGACTATTATTCTTTACTTCATTTAGGTTTGCTAAATTGCCTGCGTAAGTGAGTAAATCTAGATTAATAATATTATAATTTTCATATTTTTTTAAAAAATAAGGTACAAAGTTAGAACCAATAAATCCTGCACCACCTGTTACCAATATTGTTTTCATAATACTCCTTACTTAAAATCTTTTATTAAACCAATAATTTTTCCTACATCATCATCTGATAATGACTGGTGTAAAGGTAAGTTCAATGTGGTTGCAGCAATTTTATCACTATTAGGATATGAATCTATATTATATTTTTTTAAATAATCAACTTTATGAAGAGGCCAATATCTGAAAGTACTATACACTTCATTATCTAATAAGTATTTTGCTAACCTATCTCTCTCTTCTAGTTGAATCCAAAAAAAGTAATAAGAAGAAACCATATACTCTTTTAATTGTGGTGGTAAAGTTAACCATTTTAAACCTTTTAACTCTTTATAATATCTATTATAGATTTCTTCTCTTCTTTGTATAAAAGTATCTAATTTTTTTATTTGTACTGTTCCTATTGCTCCCGTAATATTATTCATAATGGCTCTTCGTCCAGACCTATTTAGCTCAAATTCCCACCAATTAATACTACCATTATCCGAATTATCTAAACCACTTTTTTGTTTCAATGGTAATCCATAATATAACTGTTCTTTTGCAATTTCCATTAATTTTGGAGATTGTAAATAAATCATTCCTCCATCACCTGTGGTAAGTATTTTCATTGCATCAAAAGACCACATTCCCATATCACCAATAGTTCCACATGCTTTACCTTTATAAAAACTTTGTACTGCACAGGCACTATCTTCTATCACTTTAATATTATGTTGTTTACATAAAGTAATGATTTCATCCATTTCACAAGAAACACCCCCATAGTGTGTTATAAAAATTGCTTTTGTATTGGATGTTATTTTCTTTTCAAAATCTTCTGCCCTAACATTTAAACTACGACTATCAACATCACAAAAAACTATGGTTGCTTCTTTTGAGAGTATACTGGTAGCAACAGAAGGGAAACTAATACTGGGTACAAGTATTTCATCTCCTTTTTTAAAGTCAAATAAATCTCCAGCTAAAAATATAGCTTCTGTACAACTTGTTGTAGATAAAAAAAATTCTCTATTCTCTTTTAAATTTTCAGCAAATTGTTTTTCAAATTTATCAACGTATTCTCCTTTTCCAAGCCAATTTGATTGAAAAACTTTTCCTATGATCTCTAATTCTTCTTCTCCTACAGAAGGCTGAAATATATTAATCATCTATTCCTCTCCTTTATTTTTTACTTTGTACAAGTTAAAAAACTGATTCATAACATCAAACATATAAGCATACATTTCTTCGGTAATTCCAGGCCAAACACCTAACATAAAAGTGTTTGTTGTAATTATTGATGAATTTTTCAGTGAATATTTAATATTAAAATCCATATTTTTATAAGCAGGATGATCTAGTAGGTTACCTGCAAAAAAGTTTCGAGTCTGTATATTATTTTTTTCTAAAAAAGTTACAATATCAGCTCTTACAAAAGGAGCATTAGACTTGATGGTAATAGGGTATGAAAACCATGAAGCATCTGTACCATCAGGTTTTTCAGGTAAAATAAAATATTCACTATATTGTTTCATGAAGTTATGTAAAAAATTGAAGTTTTCTTTTCTTCTAATTGTCAAATTATCTAACTTTTTTAACTGTTCTAAACCCATTGAAGCTTGTAACTCTAATGGTTTAAGGTTATAACCAATTCTATCATAAACATATCTATGGTCTGTAATGACACCTGTTCCCAACCAATCAGAGAATCTTTTTTTACAAGCTCCTTTACTCGAAAGAACCTCTTTCCCACTACAAAAACATGCTCTTCCCCAATCTCTATAAGAACGAGAAATATTTTCTGCTTTTTTATCTGAAAAAGCAACAATACCCCCTTCACCTGTTGTAATATGATGTGCAGCATAAAATGACAAGGTTGCAACATCAGAATATGTTCCTACTAATTCACCATTTTCATACGTAGAATCAAGAGCATCACAACAATCTTCAATTAAAAACCCATTTTTTTCTTTAATTAATTCATAATACATTTTTGTATTTTTGACAGGTATTCCCAATGGATGAGCATACATTATTCCAATAACATTCTCATCTTTTAATGCATCTAATACTTGTTCTTCCAATAAATTATACGTTCCCAATTCAACATCTACAAAAATTGGTTCAAAACCTAGTTGAATAATGGGATTTACAGTGGTTGGAAATGATGCAGCCGTTGTGATGATTTTATATTTAATATCTTCTTCACAATAAATTTCTTTCATTGTTTCAAGAGCCATTAAATTTGCTGAAGAGCCTGAGTTTACATATACACTTCCTTGTTTATTTAATCTTTTTGCCACTTGATTTTCAAATTCAGATGCTTGTTTACCTAATCCAAACCAACCATCAAGTACAGTACTTATAATTGCTTGAAATTCATTCTTATCTAATGTTGGTCCTGAATATTGAACTATTGATTCTCCTGGAATAAACTTTTTTTCTTGAGTATCTATATATTCACCTACGAGATTTAATATTTGTTGTTTCATTTTTCCTCTTTATTTATTAAAATATATTGCTTGATTAAACAATGGTAAAGCCATATCTTTCTCAGAGATAAGAATATCTTTTCTTTCTACAGGAATTTTTATATTTAAATTAACATCAAAAATATTTATTCCAGTATAATTGTCTTGAGAATAATAATTATCTAATTTATAATTCATAGTAGCGTTGTCACTTAAAACAAAAAAACCATGTGCATATCCTTTTGGAATATAAAGTTGCCTATTATTTTCATCCGACAACTCTATTATTAAATGCTCACCAAAAGTAGGTGAGTTTTTTTGTATATCTACAATTATATCTAATACTTTTCCATAACTTACACCAACTAATTTAGATTGTGCATAAGGTAAAGATTGATAATGTAAGCCTCTTAAAGTATTTTTTTTTGACTTAGATTCAAATTCAAGTACAAAATTAGTATTTTCTACATTATCTTGAAATTTTTTTAAATTAAAACTTTCACAAAAACTACCTCTGTGATCTTTATATATTTCAGGTTCAATAATTATAACATCTGGAAACCTTGTTGTTATAAATTCCATAACCTTCCTTCATTTGCTCTTTTTATAAGATATTGACCATATTGATTTTTTTTCAAAGGTTCTGCTAGTTTTAATAAATTTTCTTTAGAAATATATCCCATTTCAAAGGCTATCTCTTCAATACATGCTATTTTTAAACCTTGTCTATTTTCAATAGTTTGAATAAATGCAGATGCTTCAATCAAAGATTCATGTGTTCCTGTATCTAACCATGCATATCCTCGCCCCATAAACTCTACCTTCAAGAACCCTTCTTTAAGATAATATTGATTTAAAGTAGTAATTTCTAACTCACCTCGGTCACTAGGCTGAACATTTCTTGCCTTTTCTATAACATTATTAGGATAAAAATATAAACCTATAGCCGCATAATTACTTTTAGGTTTTTTAGGTTTTTCTTCTATAGATACTACATTTTTATTATCGTCAAATTCAACGATACCATAACGTTCAGGATCTTTTACAGAGTAACCAAATATAGTGGCTTTATTTTCTTTTACAGCATTCTCTACGGATTTAGTAAGAAGATTTGTTAATCCATCTCCATAGAAAATATTATCACCTAAAACCAAACAGACACTATCCTCTCCAATAAATTTTTCCCCTAAAATAAATGCTTGAGCCAATCCATCAGGGCTAGGTTGAACTATATATTCAAACTTCATACCTATATCAGAGCCATCACCAAGAAGTTCTTCAAACCTTGGTAAATCTTTTAGTGTAGATATAATTAAGACTTCCCTAATACCTGCCAACATCAAAACAGACAAAGGATAGTAAATCATTGGTTTATCATATATTGGAACTAACTGTTTACTTACACCTTTTGTTATAGGATAAAGTCTTGTTCCACTTCCTCCTGCTAAAATAATACCTTTCATCTTCCTAAACCCCTTTCTTTCCCAAAATAACTGAAACTGTTTTCCATGCAACTTTTAACTCCAAGAGAAAAGACCAATTTTGAATATAAAATAAGTCATACTTTAGTTTCTTTTTCGCATCATTAATGTTTCTTCCATAGGGATAATAAACTTGTGCTAAGCCTGTAATACCTGGTCGAACCAAATGTCTTTTCTCATAATTTTTTATCTCTTTGTTATAGGT